>FWPV01010708.1_pt1 | contig 14893 bp, 10 predicted proteins | sample 2228371 | NCBI WGS metagenome assembly FWPV01 (sample SAMEA103939776, study PRJEB20133) | metagenome
CGATAAATATTTCCGGCGTTACTTTAATCATAATTAAAGTATAACAGGAGCCGCTTTTCTTTGCCCTTCCCCACGCTGGCAAGTGGAATTCGCCAACCACGGTTCAGGGCAGGGATAACCTGGCCAAAGGAAATATTTTCGCACCGGTTGAATCAACTGGCGCAGGATTTAAAATTCCATCGGCCCGGCAGTTGTGGCGTTTTTCGGCTGGGTGGTCATTCTTATTTTGGATGGGAATGGCGGCGCGGCAAGTCTGGTTATGAATTTGCTTTGACTACAGGGATATTTCCTGGCTTTCAATTACGCTGCCTGGCTCAACCGCCGGTTCGACCGCCGGCCTGCTGTGGCTGAGCAGGCGGAAGGTGACCAGGCCCACCAAAAACGGCAGCCAGAAGCTGAACCCGCGGTAGGCTATGGTGACAACGGTGGCGTCTTCCAGACGGATGCCCAGGGAATTCAGGGCGACGGCCAGGATGCCTTCGACGATCCCGATCCCGGCCGGGGTAGGGGAGACGATCAAGAACAGGTGGGCAATGCTCAGCCCGGCCACCAGCGTGCCCGGGTTTACCGGAACCCGGAATGCCTGAAAGCTGAGGAACAATACGCACAACAGCAAGGCTTTGTTTAACAGCGCCAGGAGCAGGGGCTTATAGATCCAGCGCGGGTGGCCGCGCAGCACCGCGATCCCCTCGGCGACCTCGCTGGAAAATGTGTAAGCGCGCTCGACGTGTAGATAATCGCGGTGGAGAAACGGGCGGGCCACCCAGTTTACCGCCCGCGCCATCCAGGCCAGGGTTGCACCCAGGGCGCTGGCAGATTTCATGCCCAGGTAGATCAACAGGCTCAGCCCCAACGCTCCAGCCAGCAGGATGATCGAAGCCGTGATTTCGGCCCAGTGCAGGTCGTTGCGGTGGGCCAGCTCGGCCAGGCCAAACACCAGCACCGTCAGCGTGCCGATGTATTCGAACCAGACGTACAACACGCTGGCTACGGTTACCTTGGCGGTTGAACGACCGTGACGCCTGGCATCGGTCAAGAAAATGGCAATGGCGCTCAGGCCGGCCGAGGGCGCGATGATGGTTAAAAAATTCGCCGCGGTCACCAGCTGGATCATGTGGAACCGCGTCTCTTTCATATCGAATATTTTGTATACAGCCTGGTAGAAAGCGCCCAGGTTATAAATCCAACCGGCCTGGACCAGGAACGCCAAACCCAGAAAGAGAAAGCTCCCTCGCCGGAGCACTTCCAGGATATCCTGCAGCTCGGTAAAGCGGGTGAGGACAAAGAGGACCCCCAGCAGCAGGATGATTGCGATCAGCAGTTTGCGCATTCAGCGATTATACCGGATTTAGAGCCAAAACCTGACGGGGCTGGAAAATTGTCCAGCCCCGTCAGGCTATTTTCTTCGCTTCAATGCGTCTGGCGCGTGGGCGGGTTTATTGTCCGCCGGTGAGGATCTCGATGGCCTTGTCAAGCTGCGGATCGCGATCCGCTTGCATATCCTCGTCGGTCATTTCCACCACCACGTCGGGTTCCAGGCCGACCTTGTGGATCTGCCGCCCATTGGGAGTCAGCCAGCGGGCAATGGTCACCCGCACTGCGCCCTCGTCATTCTTGAGCGGGATCCAGTTCTGCACGGAGCCCTTGCCAAAGGTGGTAACCCCGACCAGCGTGCCGCGTTTTAGATCCTGGATCGCCCCGGCGGTGATTTCTGAAGCGGATGCGGTCCCTTCGTTGACCAGCACCACCAGCGGAATTTTAGTCGCCAGCCCGCCGGGCAGCGCTTCGAATGTCTGCCGGGTGCCGTCGCCGTATTCTTCGTACATCACGACGCCTTTAGGGACAAACTGCGAAACGACTTCGACCGCGGTTTGCAGGTAGCCCCCGCCGTTATTGCGCAGGTCAAGGACCATTCCCTGCGGGTTTTGGGCCATCAGCTCTTTCAGGGCCGCTTTTAGATCGGCGGTCGTGTCGTCGCCAAAGGTAAGCAACTGGACATAGGCGATGTTGTTATCGAGCATCTTGCTTGTGACGCTGGGCACGATGATCCTGGCCCGGGTGATGGTGACATCAAACGTCTCTTCCTGCCCTTCGCGCCGGACGGTCAGGGTGACATTCGTGCCGGCCGGCCCCAGGATGCGCCGCAGCACCAGGTTGCCGTCAACTCCCGTCATATCATCTCCATCGACGGCAACGATCGTATCGCCCGGCTTCAGGCCGGCTTTCTCGGCCGGCGAATCGGGCATCGGGCTGACGATGACGAGATATTCACCGGTCGTATCTACCCAGGCGCCAATCCCTTCGTAATCCCCTTCCATCTGCATATTGGCCTGGCGGAACTGGTCGGGGTCCATGTAGGAGGTGTGCTCATCTCCAAGCGACTCGAGCATCCCGCGGATAGCGCCGCGCATCATTTCTTTCTCGTCAACCGGCTGGTCGACATATTGTTTTTTGACCAGGTCCCAGACTTCCCAGAAAGGCGCGAAGAGATCGTCCTGGGCCGTCGGTCTTGTAACGGGCGCCTGGTCCGAAGCTATCGCGGTTTCCATTGGCTGGGCTGAAGCCGACTGCCCGTGCGGAAGGAACCAGCCTACCAATATCCCGCCGGAAAATGAACCTGCCAGTAAAACGATCGCAATACAACCTGCAAGGAGGTAACGAACTGTTTTTGTCATTGAGCGATCTCCTGTCTCTGTACTTCTCCCAAAATCATGCTCCTAAGATTATCACGAATTGGTTAAAGAATGATGAAAAAAACCAGAACCTTATACAAGCTTTGTGTAAGGTTCACTCCCTATCTGTATCGGGTTGTTTTGTTTCATCCAGGTTGTGAACCAATTCGGAAAGCTCATTTAGCTGCTTGCGTTCGTCTGAAAAAGGGTCGCGCAGCACTTTGGCTATGTTGTCCAGCCCTGGTTGCGACCGCGCCGGGCGGGGCATGGCGGTGAATTTGATTTTGTTCCTGTTGCGCACGAGCGCTACCAGGGCCAGGTTCATCACGGCGATGATGGCCACGATAACGCACAGCAGGATCCAGGCCAGCGGCGGAAGATCGTTCATCGCTTTCCAGGGCGTCCGTTCTGGCTCGGATCCAGCACAGATGGCAGATCGCTCAGGCGAGCGATACAGGCATGCGCCTGGGAAGGAGCAGGCTGCGGCCCGGTTTTTGATTCGCTCACCTGGACCGTGTAAAAACCAAACGCACGCCCGGCTGCCACGTTGCGCGGGCTGTCGTCGATGAACACGCACCGGCCAGGGTCTTCCTCGCCGGCCAGCCGCATGGCGATCTCAAACGACTCGGGCATCGGTTTGCAGTAGGGAGACAGGTCGAGGATGTCGATGATTCCCTCAAAGCAGCCGTCCAGGCTGACCACCTGGATGACCCGGTTGGCATGGTTGCGGTCGGCGTTGGTGAAGATGATCTTCCGCTGCGGGTAGCGCAGCAGTACCTGGCGCAGGTCGGGATCAGGGCGGAGCAGCCGGTCTACAGGCACATCGTGGACGTAATCGACGAATTCGCGCTCATCGACGTGGCGGGTCATCTGCAGGCCGCGCAGGGTGGTGCCGTACTCCTGGAAGAGTGTTTTGCGCATAGCCGGGATTTCAGCCAGGGGAATGCTCAGCCGCTCGTGCATGTAGCGTTCCATGCGCGCTTCAATCGCTTCCCAGACCCCGCATGAGCTGGGATAGACCGTTTCATCAAGGTCGATAAAAAAGGTCGAATAAGACATGGCATCTAGTATAATCGATTCGCCGGAGGGATAATGCCGATTCGAATTCTTGCAGATGAAGTTGCTTCGCAAATTGCAGCCGGTGAAGTGGTTGAGCGGCCGGCTTCGGTGGTCAAGGAACTGGTTGAGAATGCCCTGGACGCCGGTGCGGCCCAGATCACCGTCCAGGTCGCCGAAGCTGGCCGGCGCCTGGTTGAGGTTTCCGATGACGGGCAGGGCATCCCGGCCGGCGAAGTGGAGATGGCGGTGGCCCGCCACGCGACCAGTAAGCTGAACTCGGCGGAGGACCTTTTTCATATTCAGACCCTGGGGTTCCGGGGCGAGGCGCTGGCATCAATTGCGTCTGTCGCACGGTTTACATTGATCTCACGCGCGCGCGAGGCTGAGGTGGGCGCGCGGCTGCGCGTCGAGGGCGGGCGCGCGGGGCCGGTCGAGCCGGTTGGCGTGCCGGTTGGAACTGTGGTGCGGGTAGAGGAGCTCTTTTATAATGTCCCGGCTCGCCTGAAGTTTCTCAAGCGCGACCTGACCGAGCGCCAGCAGATCGACGGACTGGTTACCCGTTATGCCCTGGCTTACCCGCTGGTCCGCTTTCACCTGTTCCAGGACGGCCGCCCGGTGCTGCAGACGACCGGGCGCGGCGACCGGCGCGAGGTGCTGGCCGGCCTGTACGGCATCGAAATTGCGCGCCAGATGCTCGAAGTTTCCTTTGAAGATGATTATATCCACGTCACCGGTTTTATCAGCCCGGTCTCGCTGACTCGCTCGAACCGCAAGGAAATCACATTTTTTGTCAACGGGCGCTGGGTGCAAGACAGCGCCCTGTCGGCGGCGCTGCTGCAGGCTTACCATACCCTCTTGATGGTCGGCCGCTTTCCGCTGGCGGCGCTGTTTATTGAGCTTTCGCCCGAAGAAGTGGATGTAAATGTTCACCCGGCCAAAGCTGAGGTGCGTTTTCGCAATCCAGACAAAGTGTTCAGTGGAGTCCAGCGCGCCGTGCGCCGGGCTTTGCTGGCATATTCTCCCGTTCCTGGGGTGGTCGGCGGGACCTGGCAGAACCGTCTGCCCGGCCAACAGCAGGTCGACCCGGCCTGGGAAATGCCTCGCGCGGTGGCTGGCCAGCGCCCGTTGACCTGGGATTCGCTGGCGCAAGAAGCAGGCGGCGACCAGGCCGGGGAAGCGGACGATTTCCCAGGCGCCGAACCGGGCGAGGGTCCTGGGCCTGCTCCGGCGGCGTCGCCTGAGCAAGCCGGGCTGCCGTCTGGCATGCTGCCGCTGCTGCGGTTGATCGGCCAGGTCGGGCTGGCTTACCTGGTGGCCGAAGGGCCGGATGGCTTGTACCTGATTGACCAGCACGCGGCCCACGAGCGGGTCTTGTTCGAGCGTTTCATGAAACAGCGGGGCGAACCCATCCCAGCCCAGGCGCTGCTCGAACCGGTCACCATCCACCTTCCCCCGGCGGCTGCCAGCCTGCTCCTGTCGCAGTTGCCGGTTCTCGACCGGCTTGGCTTTCAGGTGGAACCTTTTGGCCCTAATACTTTCCGCGTGCGCGCAATCCCGGCCCTGCTGACCGGGGCCGACCCGCAGGCGGCTGTCCGGGTAGTCGTAGAAGACTTCGAAGAAGATGAAGCGCCCCTGCAAAGCGAAATCGAAGCCAGGCTCATCGCGCGGATCTGCAAACGGGCTGCGGTGAAAGCCGGGCAAACGCTTTCGACGGAAGAACAGCGGGCCCTGCTGCGCGATCTGGAGACCTGCCGGTCGCCGCGCACCTGCCCGCACGGCCGGCCAACCATGATTCACCTGTCGGTAGACCTGCTCGAGCGCCAGTTTGGGCGAAAAGGCGTAAGGTGAAAATGAAGTATGACCTGCCTGTTACCAATATGTGACCTGGCGCACATGTAATACCCACCCGGTTGGTAAATAATTAGAGATTGAGATTGTCCTGCAAACAGTTTAAGCAGCTCGACCAGGGTTGGATCGAGCCGTGTTGCTGTGCGAGAGAGCTTTGCCGTTCGTGTAAAAAACGCCCTGCACCAATCTGGAAAACCAGATCATCCATCAGAGAGGTTCGGAGCTCGTTCGTTTTGCGTGGGCGACGCAGGTATCAAAACAGAAGGACTGAGAGGGAAGAACCATGCAGATTGTCACCGACCGCGCCTGTGATCTTTCGCCTGCCCAATCGGCGGGGCTGGATCTCCATTATGTATCTTTGCGCTACACCCTGGGCGGTAAGACTTATACCAGCGAAGAGCTTCCGCCAGACGCTTTTTATGAGCTGCTGGTCCAAAGCAATGATTTTCCGACCACTTCACAACCTTCGGCCGGCGAATTTGCGGACCTGTACCGCCGCCTGGCGCAGAAAGACCCTGAAATCCTGTCTATTCATATCTCGTCAGGCTTAAGCGGGACGATGAATGCTGCCCAGGCTGGGGCGGCCATGGTCCCGGAGGCCAGGGTTACCTTTTGGGATACCCGCACGCTCTCCTGCCCCGAGGGATGGCAGGTCGAAGCAGCCGCCCGGGCGCTGATGGCCGGGTGGCCCCTGGGCCAAATCCGGGCGTTTCTCGAAAAGGTCAGCCATTCCTGCGAGGGAATCTACACCCTCAACACGCTAAAATACCTGATCCACGGCGGGCGGATCAGTCATCTCAAAGGGCTGCTGGCCTCGGTCCTTCAAATACGGCCAATTATCGCGGTCGATAAAGAACACGGCAAGTATTACACCCATGCCCAGGAGCGCACCGAGCGGCGCGCCATCCAGAAGATCGTCGATATCGTGGCCCGCCAGTATCCGGAAGGCAGCCCCTTACGCGTGCAACTCCTGCACGGTAAACACCCCGATGGTCTCGAGATCCTGCGCGAAGCGATTGCGGGCCGGTTCGAATGTCACTGGACGCCGACTGTGGCAGTGGCGCCAGTTCTGGGCGCGCACACAGGCCCCACCCTGGTTGGGCTGTGCGCCGGCCCGGCGGATCTGTTCCGCGAGGTGCCGGGGATTTTGATGGATTGACCGGCGTTACTCCGGCAGCCTGAACCTCAAGAGAACGTTATTGCCGCCGTCGCTGATCCAAACCTCTCCATCCTGGGTGACGGCTACGCCGGATGCCAGGCCAAAACCGTCCGCTTCGGTACTGTAATCACCCCAGGCGCGGATGACGTTGCCTTCCTGGTCATACTCCACCACGCGCGGTTTTTCCGGGTCGGTCACAAATATGTGACCGTTGACCGGCGAAACAGCTATGAAAGGCTTGTTCTCCAGCGACTGGCCTTCCCAGCCGATATAATCCCAGGAACGGAGCGGGATGAGGAACTGGCCTGTGCTGCTGGCGCTGAGGACCTGGATGCGCATGTTCCAGGTATCCGTGATGAAGACATTGTTGTTTGAGTCAATCGCGATTCCGACCGGCTCGTCAAACTGCCCCAGGCCAAAGCCCGCGGTTCCAAACTGCGATATGAAGTTGCCATCCGGGTCGAAGATCACCACCCGTTTGTTGCCGGTATCCATCACATACAGGCGGCCTTCTTTATCTACAGCCAGCCCGCGCGGCCCCCAGAAAGCATCCGGGGCCTCGCCTTGCCCGAAGTATCCCCACATGGTGATAAATTCACCGCTGGCGGTAAATTTCTGGATGCGATGGTTCCAGGTGTCCGAGACGTACACCGAACCATCCCGGCCGATCGCTACATCCCAGGGCTCATAGAAGGTTCCCCCGGGTGCGACGCCGGTAGACTGGTCGGCAAACGTTCCCCAGACCTGTAAGACCGTCCCGTCAGGTGAAAGGTGCTGGATGCGGTGGTTGCGCGAATCGGCCACGTACAGGCTTCCATCCGGGGCCACCTTCAGCCCGCGCGGGGCCTGGAACTGGCCAGGCTCGCTGCCCGTTGATCCAATCACCTGGACCGGGGCCAACTCAATAGTCTTGGCTTTGGCCGGGTCGATTTCTTCCTGGCTGATCATCGCCGGGCTGACGCCATAATCCCAGATTTGCCCAACAATATCTTTCCGCACGTACATGCGCATTGTGGCGGCCGGGCTCCAGGTTTCTGGACTGAGCGGTCCTACCTGGCTGGTCAACCGGGCATATTCACGGTAGTCGCGGTTCAGCCAGATATCGAATACGGCCGCCCGCATTTGCGGATCGCGGATGGCATTCCATACCCGTTCCCAGGTCAGGTTATAGTAATCCTGGTTGGGCCACCACAGCCGGATGTAATCAAAGCGGATATAGTTATCACTGACGATCGGCTCTATCTTGCCGTAAACATCTTCACCGGCGATAATGACCGGGTAATCGCGCAGGTCGCGGGTCGGGTTGTTCTGGAACCAGCGGTGGTTGGGGTAATCGCGCATGTACCACCAGTAAGGATACAATGCATCGCTGGAATAGGCGACCATCAGGCTCTTTTCACCGGCCGTCCGCCGGGAGATTTCTTCAATCTGGCGGAGCGCTTCTTTTGGCCCTGGGGCAGCATGGGCGTAAACCAGGTACTCAGTAGCGTAATCGTAGTTGATAAATGAGGCGCGGTAAGCAGCGCGCGCGGTCAGCAGCGCCATCAGGACAAAGAAAGTCGCCGCTGCCAGGCGCAGTGTCTGGCTGGCTGTCCATCCGCGCAGCAGGTAAATGATCCCGGCCAGGCTTGCGCCAGAGGCAATCAATGACACCAGGAACTGACTGGTGACCTGTAGCTGCTCCAGGGTATTGCCCTGGAAAGGTAAAATGGCGCCTTGCAGGCTTCCCATCGTACCGGCCAGGCTGGCGTACAGCACTGGCAGGAGCAGCACAGCCAGGAGACTCCGCCCCTGTTTAAGCTGTTTCCAATCGGTTGTATCCACCAGGAATCCCAACCCCCAACCCGCGCACAGCAGGAAGGGCAGCGCAATATGAACTGTCAGCCAGGGCATGCGCTCTCCCGCCAGGCTGTAAGCGATCAGGCTTGACAGCGCCCAGAAGATTAACAGGCCCAGTACCGGCAGCCGTTGCGGGACGGCGTAAAACCAGGCCTTTTCCGGGTCTTCTTCAATTGCTTCCAGGGCAGCATCCGGATTGGTAACTTCACCTGGCATCTCCGAGACCGGGTCTTGCCCCACACCGGTCACCGGCACCTCGCCGCTTGCCTGGTCGGCCGGCGCTTCGGCTGTCTGCGTTTCACCATTGCGATCGCCGGCGCCCTCAGCCGGAGCCTTGCCGGGCGACTGGCTGAACCGCCGGTATTTGATGCCAAAATAGGCTGCCAGCATGGCGCCCAGGATGGCCAGGTATTCGTAGATTGGCATCTGGATCAGCGCGTAATAATAGAGCGGCTGGCTGCCACGCTTGACCCCTTGCTGGGAGAGCCAGTAGCCCAGTGAGCCCACGATCCCGGTCAGGAAACCGTTTCCGTTGGTGAAAAAGGTCGTGTAAAAGACGGTAAAGATCGCATAAAACACAAATGCGTTTTGCAGCCAGAGGAACGGGTTCCAAAAGAGCCCAATCGCGGCAGCCAGGATGAAGAAGACGGCCACAAAGATCCCGGTTTGCAGCATGCTGGCTGGGTTGGCATAATCTAACGGGTTCCCACCCAGCATGACGACCGGGAGTGGGCTCAGCATGGGCAGGATCAATGTTGCAATTAAAACCAGCAGGGTGAATGAACGCAGGTTTTTCAACTGTTTCCAGCCGATATCTTTGGCCAGTGTAATTAACCCAAAAGTGGCGAAAACGAGCGCACTGATAACCAGGACGATCTCAGCATACAAGCGCAGGTGCTGCGGGTCAAACAGCGAACTGGCCGGCGGCGCCGTTTCCTCGGAAACGGTGGCTGTTTGGAGTGTACCCCCGGCCGGAGCGGGTTGTTCCGCTTTAATGATTCCCAATCCCAGGGCGATCAGAACCAGGGCCATCGACACGATCATGGAAATCAGGAACTGGTTGTATCGCTCAGGCCGGCGGATTTCGGCCCGGCGGGCTTCAACCAGGAACATAAAGAACAGGAAAATTAACGCCTGGGCAGTGTAAATGAAGGCAGTCTCTTTGACGACAAAATGCATCGCGGTTGAGATAGTGACCAGGAACATCGCCAGCCGGTCGCCTTTTTCGAGGTAGCGCAGAATCCCATATAAGGTCACCACCCCAATCAGCTCAATGAAACCCTCGTTGCGGGTATACCGGCCGTAGAACAGCATGAATGGCGAGATCAGGAACAGGAACCCGGCGATCATTGCCCCGCTGCGCCCAAGGTAGCGGCGAAAGGCAAACAGGATGAAGGCGATGGCGCCAATGCTGAACAGCGCTGCCGGGATGCGTGAGGTAAAGTCGCTGTCGCCAAACAGGAAGTAAGACAGCGCGACAATGTGGAACTGGAAGGGGCCATGCGTTACAGGATCGTGGCGGTAGCCCCGTCCCTGGAACAGTTCATAGGAAGGAACGACGTGGTTGACTTCGTCATGGCTCATCACCCGCTCGCCCAACATCACAAAACGGCTCAAAACGGCCAGGAGAAGGATCACAAAGACCAGGGCGTTTTCAAGCGTTAAGATCTTTGTAGGGCTCTTAACGATCGGGCGGTCCAGCCAGGCAGGGTTTGGGGTGTAGGAATCCATAAAAACCGGTGTGCAGTCAAATTTGGGATAGATTTTAGCGTGACTATACTTGAAACTCCACATTCTTGCAAGGTAGTGATGACTTTTGTCGCGCCAGCGCAGTTTTGCACCAGCTTTGGTAAAATTCAAGTGGAGTTTATTGTGAGAAAACGAGGTTCTTTTATTCCCCTGCGCTGGGTCTCGATTGCGCTGATAGCCCTGTCCGTTGTTTTGGCAGCCTTTCAGCTGATCTATTACAGCCGGATCCGGTCTAATTTCCCGCCGGGGATGGTTATTGCCGGGGTCCCGGTGGGAGGATTAAATCAGCAAAGAGCTGCCGAACGTCTTCTTCAGGCCTACACTGCGGTTGCGGTTGAGGTCCATTACCGGGATGCAGTAATCCAGATCAAGCCTGCGGTAATCGGTTTTGAGCTGGATATCAACGCTATGCTGGCTGCGGCAGATCTCGAGCGTCTCCAGCAGCCATTCTGGGGCGGTTTTTGGGATTTTCTCTGGAATCGCCTGCCCACCCCGAAGGAAGTCCCGCTGCGGGCAACTTATTCGGAAGAACGACTGCGCATATTCTTACGCGATGAGATAGCTGCTCGATACGATCAGACGCCCACCGCAGCTCTGCCTTTGCCGGGCAGTACCAGTTTTCAAGCCGGGAAATCTGGGACTGTCCTCGATATTGACCGGGCCGTAATCTTAATCGATGCGGCATTGCGCTCGCCCGGCACGCGGGTGGTTAACCTTTCTTTCAATAGAATCACGCCGCCCCGGCCGTCGATGGAGAACCTCAAGATCCTGCTCCAGCAAATAATTGACCTTTCGGGGTATGACGGCGTGATCGAGGTATATGTCAATGACCTGCAAAATGCCCAGGAAATCCATTTTGCAATCCAGCAGGGCCAGCTTGTTCCACCAGACATTTCATTCACCGCGGCGAGCACGATGAAAATACCGATTATGGTTTCGGTCATGCAGCGGGTGAATGCAGTCGAAAACGAAGAGGTCACCAGGTTAATCCAACTGATGATCGAGCGTTCTGAAAATGACCCGGCTGACCGGTTGATGGAAACGGTGATGGACAAGAACCTCGGTCCGCTTGAAGTGACGGATGATATGCAGGCGCTTGGGCTTGAAAACACTTTCCTGGCTGGTTACTTTTACCCGGGCGCTCCGCTGCTTAAGCGGATCCAGACGCCTGCCAACCGGCGAAGCGATGTTCAGGCCGGCCCAGACCCATATAACCAGACAACGCCGGCCGAGATTGGCATGCTGCTGGAAGACATCTATCGCTGCGCGGAAAATGGCGGCGGAACTTTTGCGGCCGTATTCCCTGGCCAGGTCACCCAGGAAGAGTGCCGCTCTATGATCTCCTACCTGGTGTTGAACAAAATCGCGGTTCTGCTCCAGGCCGGTTTGCCCGAGGGAACACGGATTGCTCACAAGCATGGGTGGATCATTGAAAATGATGGGCTGATGCATACCATCGCCGACGCGGGGCTGGTCTATTCCCCGGGTGGTGACTATGTGATCACAGTCTACATGTATCATCCGGTCCAGATGCTGTTTGACCCGGCTAACCGGATGGTAGCCGAGCTTTCGCAGGCAGTCTATAACTATTTCAACCTGCCAGGGGACCAGTAGACCCGGGTTATCGGAAGCCGAGTGCTTCGCCTAAGCGCCGGATGAGTTCATCCGGGCTGGTTTCCAAATGCGCGCAGATCTCCTGTTCTATTCCAACCAGGATTGGCAGGCTGCCGGCAATTTCCTGTGCAAACGCGGGATAACGCGCCTTTAGAGCTGCAATTCTTTGCTGCACAGAAACCGGGCGGTTATCTTCGACCAGTTTATCGGCGAAATGAACCAGCTTTTCCTCCCAGCTGCGCGGGCAGCGCGGGGAAGCCGGATCCTGGCAAAGCATGTGGCGGTTGGCGATCTCTGCCAGGGCGGGCTGGCCGCGCGCCAGTAACAGCTCTCGGGCCAGGGCGGCATGATCCCCCTGTTCGCCGCGTTCATTGTTCGACCGGATCGAGTCAATTTTGCCCAGGTCGTGCAGGAGCCCTCCGCGGTGGGCAAGCACAGGGTCAGCCGCAATACCCTTCCTCCGCAGCCAGACGGCTAACAGATAAGCAACAGCCGCGACTAACTGCACGTGGGCCAGGATATTGAAAGGCGTGCTGCGCTCTGCGAGCCAGCCCAGGCAGGTGGAGTAGTCTGGCAGGCTTAACCGTTCAAGCGCCTGGGGCAGGTCTGCCATGTGATCAATTTCCGCGTCCTGGAATGGGATGCTGCCAGGGGCATCCTGCCTGGCGGGGTTATACCAGACCGCCCGCCATCCCACGGTTTTTGCTCCCAGAACATCACTGTTGTAATCGTCGCCGATCATCACAATCCGGTAGGCCGGGCAGGCCAGAACGCCTTCAATCTGGCAGAAAAAATCCGCACCCGGCTTTTGGGTGCCAACCTCGCGGGAAGTAAATACAGCTTTGAAGTATTCACCCAGCCCTGCGCGGCGCAAAGCCTTCCAGACCTGCGGTGCATCTGAGTCCCCGGCGTTGGTGGCGACGACCATGGTGTGGCGGCCGAGCAGCTTTTCTAAAGCTTCGATTACACCTTCAACCTCGCTGACTTCAGGCCAGCCGGCCATTGGTCCTTTGTTGCCGGGGAACACCTTCATGAGCGTGTTTCCCCAATCAAAGACCAGTATGTAATTTGCAAGCGAGTTATCGGTTGGCATCTTGGGACGTATCCTTCCTGTTCCGGTACAGGGCCTGGTCAGGTCTTTATCGGCCGGTTGGCATTGTCATGCTGGATTCCCACCGGCGCCGCGCCTGGGGAAGATAACCGGCAGCAATGGGAGCGCCAACAGGTTCAGGCCGGCGATGATTCCGAAGGTCCAGCGGTAGCCAGCCACATCCACCAGCGATCCGCCAACGGCCAGGCCGATGCCGGTTCCAACATTGGCGACGGCCATGAGGATCGAGAACATGGATGCGGCAATGCGCGGGTCGGTTGCTTTCATCGATATAGCAAAGTATACCGTTTCGTAATACCCAAAGGCCAGCCCAAACAAAAGGACCAGCGGCCAGGCAATGACGGGGTTAAAAATCAAGGCCAGGGCCAGGATGGATGCAAGCGAAACAAGCAGCGCCAAAACCAGCGCCCGGCGTTGGCCCAGGCGGTCGGTCAGGCGGCCGCCCGCGAGCCCGCCCAGAATCGTTCCGACACCCCACACCATGGTGAACAGCCCGGCTGTGGTGACGCTGATTCCAAACGCAGTTTGCATAAATGGATTGACCAGTTCATTGGCTGAGTTGATCACGAATGAGTACAAGGCGCCCAAGAGGCCCAGGGTCAGTATGGCCGGGCGGGTAAAAGCAGAAAAAGCCCGCCAGTGGAACTGGCGATCGGCCGGGCGGGCTGCCTCGCGGACCTGCAGCACCAGCGGTAGGGGCAGCAGGGTTAAGACTGCCAGCAGCAGAAAAGCCGCCGGCCAGGAGAAGCGTTCTACAATTGCTCCGATCACGCCCGAAATCAGGACCACACCCAGCGCCCGGCCACCCACCATGATGCCCTGGATAGTACCCTGCTCCGTCTCCGGGGTTGTATCGAGCGCCAGGCCGTCGGTACAGGTATCGTACAGCGCCATGCCAGACATCAAAATGAAAGCCAGGCTGGCAAACTGCCAGAACTGCTGGCCAGGGTGAATGGTGGGAGCAATGACCAGGCACAGGCTTTGCACCAGGAGCCCAATCAAGATATAGGGCTTGCGATGGCCTAATTTGAGCAGGTTCACCCGGTCGCTCAGCATTCCCAGGAATACCTTCAGCACCAGGGGAATCAGGGCAATCCCGCCGACCATACCTACCTGGGTCATGCTGAGGTCAAAGGAAAGCAGGTAAATCCCATTCAGCGCGGTGAAGTAACTCAGAACGGCTCCCTGGGCAAAATAAAGCAGTCCAAACATGGTGTAGCGGCTCGTCCGGGTCATGGAGGTTTCCTTATCTACTTTTTTCGTTCTGGACGCCTGCTGAACAGGCCTTGGAGAATGATATTTGCTATTATAGAGGTTGATAGAGGCGGGTCAAAAGGTTTCCACTATCGAAATATCCGTGACATTGACAGGTCCTATCGGTATCGCTATACTTCTCTGGTTAGTAGCGCTGGGAAGACCAGATTGTCAGCCTGGATAAGCATTTAGCGATCAGAAGGATGGGTGGGGAGATGCAAAACGCAGCCGGAGAGGATCAACATGGGCCAGGGGTGCTGTTTGTCTGCACAGCTAACATCTGTCGTTCACCGATGGCTGCGGCTCTGTTTCTTCTCCGGTTAAAGCAAGAAGATCCTGATTGGCAAAACTGGCGGGTTGCTTCGGCAGGCACCTGGGCGGTCGATGGCGAACCGGCCTCGCGAAACTCTCAAGAGGTTGTGGCCCGCCGCGGGATGGATATCAGCCAGCACCGGTCTCGCATGGTAACGGCGGAATTGTTGGAAGCGTACGATCTTATCCTGACGATGGAGCCAGGGCATAAAGAAGCGCTTCAGGTCGAGTTTCCGGCTGTGGCGGAGCGGGTTTTTTTACTCAGCGAAATGGCGG
>FWPV01010713.1_pt1 | contig 14892 bp, 17 predicted proteins | sample 2228371 | NCBI WGS metagenome assembly FWPV01 (sample SAMEA103939776, study PRJEB20133) | metagenome
TCCGTAGCCCAGCCAACAGATTCTTGCCGGCAAGCCTTGGAACGGTACTTTCTCGCGCGCCATCTTCAACCAACGGTGCAGATGTTCTTCCTCGGGGAAGAGTTCCATCACCGCTTCGTCAGTACGATAGATGTCCTCTGGATCGCCAGAGAGGGCGACCCAGCGGAAAGGACCTTTACCTTGGCAAAATAGCGGTCGGATGTAAGCCGGAACAAAGCCCGGAAACTCGAAGGCGTCACTGACCCCCCAATCGTAGGCTCGCTGGCGCAGATTATTGCCATAATCGAAAACTTCCGCACCCTTGTGTTTGAATTCCAGCATAGCTTGCACATGGCGAGCCATGGATTCCATCGAACGTTTTTCGTACTCTTTGGGATTGCTGCGCCGTAGTTCCTCAGCAGCACTGACGCTCAAACCGCTAGGGACATACATGAGCACATCATGGGCGGGGGTCTGATCGGTGACAACATCTGGCGTGACGCCGCGAATGACCAACTCATTATAGATGTCAGAGGCGTTGCCGATTAAGCCGACTGATTTCGGGATTTCTTTAGCAACGCATTCTTCGACAATGGTCATGGCTTCTTCGAGGTTGTCGACAACCGTGTCCACATAACCGATCTCATGACGGCGCTTGGCGCGCTGAGGGTCGACCTCGACAATCAAGCCAACTCCTTCGTTCATGGTAATTGCCAACGGTTGAGCACCACCCATGCCCCCTAGGCCGGCGGTCAAAACGAATTTGCCCTTGAGAGAACGCCATCCCCGTTGGTTTGCGAGAGCAGCCAAGGTTTCATAGGTACCTTGTAAGATGCCTTGAGTTCCAATGTAGATCCACGAACCGGCGGTCATCTGCCCGAACATCATTAAGCCTTGCGCAACCAATTGATCAAAATGTTCTTGCGTTGCCCAATGGGGCACCAGGTTGGAATTAGCGATCAAGACTCGTGGTGCATCTGGGTGGGTCTTAAAGATGACCACTGGTTTGCCCGATTGGACGAGTAGCGTTTCATCGTTCTCTAGGTTCTTAAGGGATTCTAAAATGGCGTCGAAACATTCCCAATTGCGCGCAGCTTGGCCGCGTCCACCATAGACGACAAGGTCTTCGGGGCGTTCTGCTACTTCTGGGTCAAGGTTGTTTTGAATCATCCGATAGGGGGCTTCGGTGAGCCAAGACTTACAGGTTAATTGATTCCCTCTAGGTGCACGAATGGTTCGTTTCATTTATCCTCCTTTTTCATAAAGATAATTTACCCTCCCAAGTAAGCGGCTTTGACCAATGGGTTGTCGGCTAACTCTTGGGTGTTTCCTTGTAAGACAATCTTTCCATTTTCGAGCACATAAGCGCGGTGCACGATTTTCAACGCCTCAAAGGCGTTTTGTTCGACCAGTAAGACACTGACCTTATGCTGGGGTAACTCTTGAATCACCTTGAAAACTCGTTTGACCAGGATGGGCATCAGTCCCATTGAGACTTCGTCAATCAGCAAAAGGCGCGGGTTCGACATCATTGCTCTACCAATTGCCAACATCTGTTGTTCTCCCCCGCTAAGGGTTTTTGCGATTTGTTTGCGTCGCTCGGCAAGAATCGGAAAAAGGTCGAAGACAACCTCCATTTGTTGGTTGGCAGTTGGTTCATCTTGCAAATAAGCACCCAAGCGCAGGTTGTCTTCTACGCTGAGCTCACGGAACAAACGTCCGCTTTCCGGCACGATAGCGATTCCCCGTTTTACCCTGTCCCATGTAGGAAGATGATCGATGGGTTCGTTGTCTAGTTTACATTCGCCCAGGGTTGGGGTCAGCCATCCGATAATGGTTTTGATCAGAGTGCTTTTGCCAGCTCCATTTGCTCCTAAAACGGCTACGACTTCACCTTCGCCTACCTGCAATGAAACACCATGCAAGACTTCGATTTGACCGTAACGAACATGGAGATTTTCTACACTGAGCATTTTTCACTCCTGTCCTAGATAGGCGTTGATTACTTTTTCATCATTTTGAATTTGAGCCGGCGTGCCTTGCGCAATGACCGCTCCTTGTGCGAGGACCACCACTTGATGACATAAACTCATCGCAAAACGCATATTGTGTTCAATTAAGATGATGTGAATGCCTTGATCGAATAGGTTGCGAATCAGGACAGCTAATTCCTCAGCTTCTTGGGCAACTAATCCAGCCGCCGGTTCATCAAGCAAGAGAACTTTTGGATTGGTCGCCAAAGCGCGAGCAATTTCCAAGCGACGTTGTAAACCAATCGGTAGTTTGGCTGCAGGTGAATAACGATATTCATGAAGATGTACTTCCGATAAAAGTCGGTCGACCTTTTCTAAATTTTCTGGGGTGCGGTACATTTTGTACAGGGCAGCCGATTTTGGATAATACGGCATCCCTATTCCCGCCAGTACATTTTCTTCGACTGTTAGCGTTGCAAAGGGTTTGACGATTTGAAACGTGCGTGCTAATCCCAACCGCACCGTTTGATCCGCTCTGAGATGATGGATTGCTTTGCCATTGAAGCGCACCTCACCGCGTGTGGGGACGATAAAACCAGAAATTACATTAAAAAGGGTGGTTTTCCCTGCTCCATTTGGCCCGATAAGACCAAGAATTTCATCTTTGCTATCGAAAGAGACATCGTTAAGTGCTTGTAATCCACCAAACCAATGGGAGACTGAGCGAATTTCGATCTGGCTCATGGTTTGACCTCCTTTTGGGCTTTGGGAGACCGTTGGAACAGCCGAGTGATTTGCCGCCATAGCCAACTGTCATTTCCCAATAATCCCATTGGTTGAAAGAGCATCATCAGCACCAAAAGTGCTCCATAGAAGGTAAAACGATAGTCTTGAATGAAACGCAGCCATTCTGGAATTAATCGCAAAAGAATCGCTCCAACTACAGGTCCGCGCAAGGTTCCAATGCCACCAAAGATCACCATGGACATGATACCAATCGATTCGACAAAAACGAAGTTGTCCGGAAAGACACTGCCTAAGAAGTGGGCATATAATGAGCCAACACCCCCTGCCAGAGCCGCACTAATTCCAAAGGCGTAAATCTTATAACGAGCTGGGTTTACGCCCAGCGAAGCTGCTGCATCTTCATCATTGCGAATGGTTTGAAAGGCAAGCCCACTCCATGTTTTGGATAAATACCAACCAACGAGCAGGGTGAGCAGAGCGTAAGCAGTCGTCAAAAGCAAATAGGGAACACCTCCTCGAAAAGTTACCCCGAATAAGGTTGGTGCAGGGATATTAACTAATCCCATAGCGCCACCAAAAAAATCTACGTACTTGAATATCGAAACAACAACGAAGTTTATTCCCATGGTTGCCAAGACTAAGAAGTCATGTCGAACCCTGAGGCTAGGCAACCCTAAAAATGTGCCGATGATGCCAGTGATAACAATGGCAGCCACAAAAGCTACCCAGAAAGGGTACTCATAGCGCACCGTCAGCACGGCTGAGGTATACGCTCCGATACCTAAGAAGGCTGCATGTCCTAAGGAAACTTGGCCGGCAAAGCCGGTCAGGATATTGAGACTCAGGGCGAGAGAGACGTACATCGCCGTGAAGATCAGAATAGTCAGGAAGTAACCGCTAGCCATTTTCTACTCCCGTCCGAGCAGTCCGTTAGGTCGGAACATCAACATGAGGATGAGAACCAGAAATGCGATTGAGTCGCGGGGAAGCACATAGCCGATTGAGGCGACCAAAAAATTTTCCACAATGGCGAGGATCAGGCTGGCTAAGATCGCGCCAGGCAAACTCCCCATCCCGCCGAGCACGATGATAATAAAGGCCTTGTATGAAGGCAAGTCTCCCATTGTGGCAAAAACACTGTTGTTATAGACGCCAACTAATACGCCAGCGGCTCCGGCGAGCGCAGAACCAAGAAAAAAGTTTGCTGCGATCGAGCGATTCAAGTTAATGCCAACGGCGGAAGCCATTTCGCGATCCATCGAAGCAGCCTGCCATGAGAGACCTAATTTCGTCCGAGTTAGAATGAAATAAACTAGGATCAATAAGACCACAGTGACCAAGAGAATCAATACTTGTTTGGCTGTAAATGAAAACAAAGCTGTTTTGATTGCCGATAAACCGCCACCACCAGCCGGGAAGGCGCGCTGATAAGCACCCATGAGAAAAGGCTTCTGCAACAAATCGGTAAACATGACGAACATACCAACGCTGGCAATCAAGGGGACGGTTCTTGGCGCACTGAGTAAATAGTAATAAGTGGAGCGATAGATCAAAACCCCAAAGATGCCGCTGACCAACATAGCAATCGCTAAAGCCAACCAAAAATTGCCTAGCCACGAGAAGACCAAGACACCAACAAATGCTCCAACCGTATAGACACTAGCATGAGCAATATGCAGTACTTTTAGGACACCATACACCATCGTCAAACCGACGGCCATCAGGATATAGGTACACGCTAGAATAAGGGCATTAGATAAATTCTGCAACAGCAGCATAATTCCTCCGAAAAGAAGGGGGGCAGTCGACAGACTGCCCCCCTATTAGCATAAAGCTTATGGTTTCACAAGCGCTTCATCGGTGAATTCGTGATATAGATGGAATGCGCCATCACGGACAATTTGAGATGAAATTGGGCGAACGACCTCGCGTTCTGGCGTGTAATACCAGAAGGGTCCGCTGGCGACGTCCTCAAAATTCTTAAGTTCAGCGATTGCCTTAACAATCGCTTGGGGATCGGTCGAACCAGCAGTGTTGATAGCATAGGCGAGTACCATGACCGCATCAAAGGCTGAAGCACCCACCATATCTGCCTTTTCGCCGTAGGTCGTTTCATATTGCTCGAGGAACAGGCGGGTCATAGGGCGCTCTGAGTCGCGGTTTAGGTCGGTGGTGATGATCACGCCTTCAGCCGCTTCGCCAGCAAGCTCGATGAATTTGGGTGAGTCGTAGCCTTCCTGTCCGATGATGGGAATCTCCAAACCTTCATCGCGTGCTTGGCTGACGAGATTCGCGGCTTCGTTGTAGTAACCCGTGGCATAAACCACTTCTGCCCCTGAGGCTTTGATCTTGCCGATGATCGGCCGGAATTCGGTTTCGCCGAGCGGGTACTTCTCTTCCAATACAATTTCTAAGCCGATCTCGGCGGCATGCAGCTTGAAGCCCTCGGTCAGTGAAATGCCAAAGTCGTTATCGATGGTCAGAATGGCTACTTTCTTCAAGTTCATCACGTTGCCGACCAGTTCGGCACCAACCCGACCTTGAGTAGTTGCCAAAGTGCCGATGCGGTAGATCATGTCACCGGTCTTGGTGATTTCGGGGTGGATAGCGTATGCTGAGAGCATGGGAATGCCGGCTTCTTGGAAGATTGGGGCTGCAGCTCGGGTTGCTCCTGAATAAGAACCGGAAATTGCCGCAACAACTTTGTCTTGTTCGATCAGTTTGCGGGCAATGGCAGAAGCTTGGTCAGGTTTTGCCGAATCGTCATAATAGACCAGTTCCAAAGGCCGTCCCAAGACCCCGCCTCGCTCATTGACGATTTTGACGGCTAATTGTGCGGATTGTAAAGCGCTGGTGCCATCTGCGGCAGCAAAGCCAGTCGTGGGTGAGAAGAAGCCAATCTTGATGGGTTCGCCAGAAGGCTCGGCGGCCGGTGCTTCCGTAGCGGGTGCTTCTTCAGCGGGCGCTTCGGTTTCTACGGGAGCTTGGGTGGGTTGGGGAGCTTCTGTTTGGGCGGGTTGCTGGGGAGCTGGCGTAGGAGTAGCTTGCGGCGCGCATCCCGCCATAATCAAGCTCAGAATCACGAGGGCGATGATCAAGTAAGAAAATCGATGTTTCATTGTCTACCTCCTTCTTAGGGATATTTTGAAATTAAGCGTATTGGGACTCGAGTGGGAGTGGTGGTTCAATCAATTCAACGATAAATCACCTCCGTTAAATGGGATTACCGACACGGATTGCTCACCTTCTGGCTGCTCCAGGATATGCTGGATTCGAAAGGCGTATTCGTTTCCCAAGTGGATAGCAAGATACCATACGGCTGGGTATTCTTTGCCCTCTAAAATGGTGTAGGTCAGTCTTTCGATATAAAACGCTGCTGTGCCCGGCTTACTATTGAGCAAATTTGCTTCTGCTTCGTTGAGAACGTGGGCTTCGATGGAATGGATTGCTCTGACCAAAGGGATATGGTATTTTTTGACCAGCAGGTGGTGGATAGATTGGTTTTCAAGATCCTCTTCAATCAGGTTAGGACAGAGTCGCTTGGCAAGATAGCGTTGTTCATAAACCACTGGCTGACCGTTTGCCCAACGCAAGCGAGCGATCCAGATAATCTCTTCTCCTTTGGCTAAAGAGAGACGATGGGTAACCGTGGTTGAAGCCGGTAAAATGCTTTTCTCTAGTAGGGTCGTGTGGGGGATTTGATTCTGACGGCTAATGTCGTCATGAAAATTGCTTAGAAATAAAAAGGGGCGGCTGCGCCATGGATCTTCGACAACAAACGTGCCTTGCCCTTGTTCGGTGCGCAGCAAACCTTCGTGTAGTAAGGTGTCGATTGCTTTCCTGACCGTTCCGCGGCTAACCTTGAACTCTTGAGAGAGTTGCCATTCACCAGGGATTTTTTCGCCAGGGGGAAATTCTCCCTTGGTAATGCGTTGACGTAGAATTTGACTAATTTGATAATGTTTGGGTAAAGGTCCAGGACGAAGCATTTTTGATACCTGTACAGATGTATATACAAGTATCGCTATTTTATACGATTAATTTCATGATGTCAATGCCCCGTTTTGTCGGTTTAGGAGGATTTACCTATTGGGAGAGGGGTTGTGTTGTTTTCGCTCTGTTCAGCGGTTGTTATCGGCAAATGCACTCGGAAGGTTGTGCCTTCGCCGACTTTGGATTCGACCTCTATGGAGCCTTCGTGATTTTTGATGATCCAGTAGGCGATCGATAAACCTAAACCAAAACCTTTGCCATCTTTGGAACGGGTGCGTGATTTCTCACCACGGTAAAAACGTTCGAAAATATAGGGCAAATCTTGAGGTGAAATTCCCGGCCCGTTATCCGATACACTGACGATTGCCTGTCCATCGCTCTTCCGTAAAGAGACTACTACTTTTCCTCCCTGTGGTGTATAGTGAATGGCATTTTGAACCAGATTGACAAACACCTGTTTGAGTTTATCTTTATCAGCATAGACTTGCGCTTGATCCATTTCACCTAGAGCTAGTTTGACTTTATCTTTGGCAAGGACGCGCATTTGACCCAAGACTTCGATCAGCAAGGTGTCCAATTCAATGACTTGAAGATGCAAGGGTAATTTCCCTGACTCGGCTTGTGAGAGAAGCAGTAAATCGCCTACGAGACGGGTCATGCGTTCAACTTCACTTTCAATGCTCGCCATTGACTCTTCATCGAGCTCTTTCATCATTCTCATTAGGTCGACATTGCCTTTGATGACGGTGAGGGGGGTGCGCAGTTCATGCCCCACATCGGCTAGAAAACGCCGTTGCGTATTGAAGAGATTTTCGAGACGTCCAAGCGTTTGATTGAATGCATGGATGAGCTGACCGATCTCATCGTTGGGGGGACCTGTATAGGGGATGCGCCGTGAAAGGTCGTCGGCGCGGGTAATTTGTAAAGCCGTCTCGGTGACATCTTCCAAAGGTGCCAAGGCTTGTCGGGTACTAATCCAACTTGCCAACCCGGCGATGAAAATGGATAGCAACACCCCCACCAACAAAACGATCACCAGCGATTTTTGTGTTGCGTCAACGATGGCGAGGCTAGCTCCGACTTGAATTGCTCCAATCGGGCGGTCACCTAAGACCAAGGGGACGGTGAGAACACGGAGATGAATTTCATCTGTTTCGGTTTTTAAGATGACGTCGGTGGAGAGAGGTTTACTTGCCTTCAGCGAGTTTGGGTCTAGGGGTTGGGTGAGGTTGCGTACATTGGCAGAGTTAGCGCGCAGTTGGTTGTCGCGGTCCCAGACTTGAATAAAAGTATCGGTGGCAAACTCTAAATCGGGGGTTACATTAACCGAGAGTTCGCCTTGTTCGCTTACATAGACAAGGGGCAGGACGCGGCTGGCGGAATTGCGCAGATTCTGCTCGATTTCATTGATCAGGCTGACGCTAACCGATAGATAAACCGCTACCCCAAAAAGAAGTAAAATGCCAACAACGATGGCGGTATATAAGAGAGCCAAACGGGCGCGTAAGGTCATTGACCATCCAACTCATTGCTTAGGAGAAGGAACTTCCGAGCAATTAATTTGCTTCGCGTAGAACGTAACCCATGCCGCGTACGGTGTGGATGAGACGTGGTTGGCCGCCTTCTTCTAGTTTTTGCCTGAGATAGCGAACATAGACTTCAATGATATTGCTGGCGCCGCCAAAATCATACCCCCACACACGATCAAATATGGTGTCTCGGTCAAGGACTTGGCGAGGGTTGCGCATGAAAAGCTCAAGCAGTTCATATTCTTTTAACGTTAGAGAAATTACACGATCGCCTCGTTTGGCTTGGCGGGAGCCGGTGTCGAGGGTCAAGTCGGCAAAGCGCAGGATTTGTGGTTGGGCGGGCTGAGCTCGCCTCAGCAAAGCGCGAATGCGAGCAAGCAGTTCATCTAATTCGAAAGGTTTAACCATGTAATCATCTGCGCCCATGTCCAGCCCTTGAATGCGGTCTGTAACCGTGTCTTTAGCTGTCAAAATCAGGATGGGCACAGGACCGCCAGCCCTCAAACGACGGCATACTTCGAGTCCATCCATGCCAGGGAGCATGAGGTCTAAGACCACGACATCCGGCGGATTGTCACGGGCGATGGCTAAGCCAGTTGGTCCGTCCATCGCCGTGTCGACTTCGTAGCCTTCGTAGGCTAGACCTCGCTTCAGGAATTTCAAGATTTGTTCATCATCTTCTATGACCAGTACCCTTGCGCTCATTTTCATCACTACCTTTCTAGGCCATCACCTGAGAAATAGCAAACTCCAATGCCTTAATATTATCAGAAATTGGGGCATTGGAGTTGAATACTGCTGAGCCGGCCACCAAGATCGTTGCGCCTGCTTTGACGACCTCCGCTGCGGTGTTTGGAGCTATACCCCCATCGACCTCGATTTCAATATGCGATAAATGACGTTCTTGCAAGATTGTTTTGAGCCGAGCAATTTTTGCTGTACTGTTGGGGATGTAAGACTGACCGCCAAAGCCCGGGTTGACCGACATGATCAGTATGAGATCGACTTCAGGCAGAATTTCCTCAAGGGTGACAAGGGGAGTAGCGGGATTTAGCGTCACGCCAGCTTTGATACCGGCAGCATGAATTTGTTGGATCACTCGATGCAAGTGGGGGCAGGTTTCGACATGAACGGTGAGTAGGTCGGCGCCAGCTCGAACGAAGTCCTCGATGTAATCTTCAGGATGTTCGATCATCAGGTGGACGTCCATTAGAAAACCAAGCTCTTTGGCTAAAGGATGCAGCGCTTTGACGACTAACGGTCCCACGGTGATATTGGGGACAAAGTGACCATCCATCACATCCACATGGATGATTTCAACCCCGGCTTGAACAGCTTGACGCACTTCTTCACCGAGACGACTGAAATTGGCGGACAGAATAGATGGGGCAATGCGAACCTTCATTGTTTTGCCTCTAGTTTCTTGATGCCTTCTGGTGTAGCGACGATAACGAGGTTTGCCATCCCTAAAAACAAACCGTGCTCTACAATTCCTGCTCGCCAAGCTAATTTTTGAGCCAGATCATACACATCTGATATACCCTCATCGAACCAGCATTTGGCTAAGTAATTGCCGTTGTCGGTAGTTGCTGGCGTGCCATCCGTTTCCAGCCACAGTTCTGCCCGACATCCTAAGGTGTTTAGCCAACGTATGTGGGCTTTGGCTGCATAGGGCGTAATCTCAACAGGCAAAGGCCCTTTCGTACCTAGCTTATCGACCAGTTTTGACTCATCCACAACCACGATAAACTGGCGGGTATGACTTTCTACGATTTTCTCGCGCAACAACGCTCTCCCTAGCCCTTTGATTAAGTTTAATTGAGGATCGACTTCATCGGCTCCATCTACGACTAAATCTAACTGGGAGACTTCATCCAGACTGACAAGGGGGATTTTCAAAGCGCGCGCTCGAGAAGCCGTTTTCTCGGAGGTTGGTACGCCGCGGATCTCTTTTAGTTCACCATTTTTAAGTTTTTGGCCTAGTAGATCGACAAAATAACTGGTGGTGGAGCCGGTGCCCAATCCGATGGTCATTCCGCTTTGAACGTAATCCAACGCGGCAGCGGCAGCTACAGCTTTTAGATCCATGATTCTCCTCTCTTTAGCAATGAATTACTTTAGGGTCAACATAAAGGCAACCAAGGCGTCGAGATCTTCTTGTGACAGATCGTTGGCGTAGTTTGCATACATAACGCCGGAGGGGTAGCCTTCCATGATATGCTTGTCAGGTTCAACGATCGCTTGATATAAGAAAGTTTTTGCATCCATTCCACTGACGGCGGTCTCGGCATAGGTCGCAATGCCGGCTAAGCTAGGCCCAACGAGGTTTTTTCCTGGTTCCAACGAGTGACATACGACACAGCCAGGGGCTTTATTTTCTCCGATCATGTTCATCTCGAATAACGCTTTACCTCGTTGAACGGGGTCTTGACTCGGTTGCGTGGAACTGTTTGATGTTGGTGAACAACTCTGCATTCCAAGGCTAAAGAGAAAGCATAGCACAAAGATTAAAAGGCGGTGCTTCATAGTGTCCTCGTAATAAAAAGATTAAGAGGTAATTTTTACCTTCGACTATTATAATCCAGCCCCGTTTTGGTCAGCAGGAGAAAAAAGACATACAGCTATAGAAAAGAAGTAGGTCGAAAGAGAGTTCGACCTACTTACTGTTTTGGGTTGGTTGCGATAGATGACGGATTATTTGACTTCGACGACAGCGCCGGCTGCTTCGAGCTTGGCTTTGGCATCGTTGGCAGCTTCTTTGCTGACCGCCTCAAGGACTTTGGAGCCGGGTGTTTCGGCAACATCTTTGGCTTCTTTGAGACCGAGGTTGGTGAGTTGACGAATGGTCCTGATGACCTCAATCTTCTTCGGCCCAGCGTCCTTGATGATCACGTCGAACTCAGTTTTCTCTTCTTCTTCGGCGGCTGCTGGAGCTGCTGCGGCAGCCGCTACGCCAGCGGCGGCAACTGCCGCAGCAGCTGCGGCTGAAACACCCCATTTTTCCTCTAGTTTCTTGACTAACTCTGCGGCTTCAAGTACGCTCAAGCTGCTGAGTTCTTCAACTAATTTATCTAAATCTGCCATTTCAATTCTCCTTCTTTTGATGATATCTTTCTAATCGATCGTGTTGAAAATAGTTTTTCTCACAGGTCTCAATCTGATTTACACGGTTATGAAAAATTTGCCATTCAGGTTAGTGAAACAACTGCTCTGCTTATACTGGGGCAGAGACGGCTTGGTTCTCCTTTTCTGAATAGGCTTTGAGTACAGCGGCAATCTGCCGCCCTGGTTCGGCAAGGATCCTTGCCAACTGACTGGCTGGAGCCAAAAGGGTGCCCAGTAATTGCCCGCGCATGATCGGCAGGGGAGGTAGCTCGGACAACGCTTGGACATTGTCTGCCGAAAGGATTTGCTGTTTCAGGTAGCCACCCTTGACGACCAATGCTGAGTTGGTGCGATTGAACTCGTAGAGTACTTTTGCCAGCGCAGGGGGGTCCTGAAAGGCAAAGGCAATCGCAGTGGATCCGCTAAACAAGTTTTCTTCCAATGTGAATCCGGCTTCCTTAAAAGCTATGCGAGCTAAGGTGTTTTTGACCACATGGAATTCACCACCGCATTGGCGGGCGCGATGACGTAAGTCGTCAATCTGCTTCATGTTCAAGCCCGTGAATTGTGTGATGTACATTGCCTCGCTGCGTTGTGCCCAGTCTTTGAGCAGGGCTACCACCTCATTCTTGCGTTCTTTAGATATAGCCAAAGGATTTTCACCTCCTTTCTAAAAAAAATCTTTGCCTCGCCAAAGGACAGGCAAAGATTCTTCTCCCCTGAAAGGGTTCATGTTTGAGAAGCATCTCCACCTCGGCAGGAGATTAAGCCCCGCAGGGCACCTGCTGTCTTTGGCGAAGAACAAACAGCTTAAAGCTGGCTGTACCGTTATTCGCGCACGACCATAGCTTGGGCTTGGATGGGATCTACTTTGATGCCAGGCCCCATGGTCGAGCTGAGCGTCACCCGTTTAATGTAAGTTCCTTTGGTGGCAGCCGGTTTTGCCTTGCGAACGGCTTCCATCAAGGTTGCCATATTATCATAAAGTTTACCACTTTCGAAGGAAACCTTACCAATCGGGACGTGCAAATTGGCGGTTTTATCGACACGAAATTCGACCCGACCAGCTTTGGCTTCCTTGACTACACGTGGAATATCGCCAGGCATCACCACTGTGCCAGTTTTGGGGCTGGGCATTAAGCCGCGCGGCCCGAGCACTTTACCCAGACGACCGACTTTTCCCATCATCTCTTGCGTGGCTATGGCGATGTCGAAATCCGTCCAACCCGCTTGGATCTTGGCGATGGTCTCGTCATCATCGACAACATAGTCTGCCCCTGCTTCTCGGGCAAGAGCTGCCCCTTCGCCTTGGGCAAAGACCAGAACACGCACCGTTTTACCCAATCCGTGGGGTAAAACGACCACATCGCGTACTTGTTGATCCGCATGGCGGGGATCAACGCCAAGGCGCATGTGCACCTCAACGGTTGCGTCAAAATTTGCGTAGGAAGTCTCCTTGACAAGCTCAAGCGCTTCTTGAGGAGAATAGGCTTGTTGGCGGTTGACTTTTTCCGCCACAGCTCGATATTTTTTACCGTGTTTTGGCATTTTGTTCTCCTTTGTGGTACAGACGGGTGTGTAAACCCTCCCACGATCTCTAATCTACGATTTGGATGCCCATATTACGGGCTGTACCTTCGATTTGTTTTATTGCTCCTTCAATATCGAGGGAGTTTAAGTCGGGCATTTTGAGTTCGGCAATCTCTCGTATTTGCGCGCGAGTGACTTTGCCCACTTTTTCCCGCGGAGCATGAGCAGACCCTTTTTCGATGCCAGCAGCTTTTTTCAGCAAGACGCTTGCCGGGGGGGTCTTGAGTACAAAAGTAAATGATCCATCTGTGTAAATGCTGATCTCAGCCGGGATGATTTCACCGGCTCGATTAGCTGTACGGGCATTGTATTCCTTGCAAAATGCCATTAGGTTGATCCCATGGCCAGCAAGTGCAGGGCCAATGGGAGGGGCTGGATTTGCTTTACCAGCCGTAATTTGTAGTCTTACGATTGTTTTCAGTTTTTTTGCCACAGTTCCATTCTCCTTCGTGGTATTAGCGGGTGAAGGGGAACACCCTCCCACCAAACGAGGTTATCGCCTCGTGCTTTCCTTATGCCTTTTCTACTTGCAAAAAGTCTAATTCGACAGGCGTTTCCCGTCCAAAAAAGTTAACCAAGACGCGTACCTTGGCACGCTCCATATCGATTTCCGAGACTGTGCCACGGAAATCATTGAATGGGCCGTCAATAATTCGCACACGCTCCCCTGGCCGAAAGGTTACTTTAATGCGCGGTGCCTCTGCTTCCATCCGTTTTAGGATTTGAGCTACTTCCTCCGGGCGTAAGGGGGTAGGTTGGTTACCCATGCCCACAAAGCCGGTTACGCCAGGGGTGTTGCGGACAACGTACCATGACTCTTCGGTCAGGATCATGTTGACCAGAATATAGCCGGGGAAGACGCGACGCTCGATGGTTTTCCGTTTGCCCTCGCGCACTTCGATCTCTTCCTCAGTAGGCACTACCACATCGAAAATCTTGTCTTTCATCCCCATGCTTTCGATTCTTTGCTCGAGGTTATAACGCACTTTATTCTCATAACCCGAATAGCAATGCACCACATACCAAGCGCGGCCATCTGATTCGGTTTGTTCGCCTTCTCCCTGAACCTCTTTAGTTTGAACCTCGTCAAGCGGAGAAGTCTCAACCGTCGTCTCAGGGAGAGAGAGGCTTTCTTGGTCGTATCCTTCTTGTTGTTGGATATCCTGGTCGTTTGCTTCCAACATGACTCCGATCTCTTTATCCAAACAAGTTTCTATCCGCCAATTTGAAAGATCAAGGCAAACATCCGCGAGAAGACGAGGTCTAAGAAGCCTAAGATGATGCTCATCACCAGCGTAACCGCTAGAACAATCATGGTAAGATTGATCGCTTCCCGCCGAGTTGGCCAGTTCACTTTTTTTAGTTCGCCTTTTGTTTCTCTAAAGTAAAGTACAATCGCATTGGGTTGGCGGCGTTCGATACTTTTTTCTGCTTTTACCACATTGACCTCCAGGTCAAATTTTACGGACAAAACGCCGCCTGTAGAGACGGCGTTACTTCTAGCAAGGCAGGCCAGGCAGGACTCGAACCCACAACCGCTCGTTTTGGAGACGAGAGCTCTACCAAATTGAGCTACTGGCCTGTGTTTCTGCTACCGGGACGAGTTCTCTGTCTTGATAAGGTATGGGAGAGGTTACCATCTCTTTTCCTTTGGGCAGAAAGCTCGTCCCAGCAAAAATGCGCTATTTCGTCTCGCGATGTAACGTATGTCGCCGGCAGCGGGGGCAGAACTTTTTTAATTCAATTCTACCGGGATCATTGCGCCGGTTTTTCTGCGTTGTGTAATTGCGTTCCTTGCACTCTGTGCACGCCATCGTAATAACGGGGCGAATGTCTTTTTTCGATGCCATATTCGATCAATTCATCTCTGTTGAGATGATCTCCTTACTAGTCCAAGATTTTGGTGATCACACCGGCGCCAACTGTCAGACCGCCTTCGCGGATGGCGAACTTCGAACCCTGCTCCAAAGCCACCG
>FWPV01010714.1_pt1 | contig 14889 bp, 12 predicted proteins | sample 2228371 | NCBI WGS metagenome assembly FWPV01 (sample SAMEA103939776, study PRJEB20133) | metagenome
TCAAATCGGAGGAAGAATTTTTTCAGAAGGTTGATGATGAATTAAAGGTTACTTTTGAACGCGAAAGCGAGTACAAGTTTGCCCAGGATGTGAGGGATTATTATTCAAAAAAGTTTAAAAAAGACCTGCCTGATGAATTTTTAAAACGATGGCTGCTGAAGGTTAATGAGGGCAAAATAGATAAGGAACAGATAGAAAAAGAATTTGATCAGTTTACTGATGATTTGAAATGGCAACTGATTAAATCAAAAATTGCCCGCGAAAATAAAATTGATATAACCATGGAAGAACTGCGTTCGTTTATTGGTATTCATTACAGAATGCAGTTTCTGCAGTATTATGGCATTACAAATGTACCTGAAGAAACGCTTGCAAATTATGTTGATGAGGCATTGAAAAACAGAAACGAAATTAGGCGTTATTCCGAAAAATTACTTGAAAATAAAATATTTGATTTTGTTAAGAAAAACGTAAAACTTGACGAAAAAGAAATTACACTGGAAAAATTCAACAAATTACTTGAAAAATAGTTAATTTAACATAAACAACACATCGTATGGATTATTACAACGATTTCTTAAAATATGCAACCGGACATGCAGGTATAAGCAGTCTGAACATGCAACGCTATATTTCTGTTGCCAATAGTTATATTTCACCCACCATTATTGAAGAGCGCCAGCTTAATGTTGCCCAGATGGATGTATTTTCAAGGCTCATGATGGACAGGATTATTTTTCTGGGTTTACCTATTGATGATTTTGTAGCTAATGTCATTCAGGCGCAACTGTTATATCTCGATTCAGCTGACCCCGGAAAAGATATTCAGATATATTTTAATACTCCGGGAGGTCATGTGCATGCCGGCCTGGGTATTTATGATACAATGCAGTATATTTCATGTGATGTGGCGACTATTTGCACGGGTATGGCAGCATCTATGGGGGCTGTATTATTATGTGCAGGGTCAAAAGGTAAGCGTTCGGCCCTGAAACATTCGAGAATTATGATTCATCAACCTATGGGCGGGGCACAAGGCCAGGCTGCCGACATCGAAATAACGGCAAGAGAAATCCTTAAACTTCGCTCTGAATTATACAACATTATTGCATTACACTCAGGCAAGCCTTTTGAAAAGGTCGAGAAAGATGCCGACCGCGATTACTGGATGACGGCACATGAAGCTATGGAGTATGGAATGATTGATGAAGTATTGGAAAGAAGTAAAAAGAAATGATGGGTTTTTAAAAATTGAATTGTAACTTTGCCATATCGTTTTCGTTAAATTATTAATGAGGGTTTACCAATGGATAAATGTTCCTTTTGCGGTAGAGATAAACGGGAAACCAATCTTCTTATAGCCGGAATTTCAGGGCATATATGCGATATGTGCGTTGAACAGGCCTATGAAATTGTTCAGGAAGAAGGCAAAAAAAGCCATCCGTTTGATATGAATTCTATTAAACTTATTAAACCGAAGGAAATAAAAAAATTTCTTGATTTGTACGTTATCGGGCAGGAGGAGGCTAAAAAAATTATTTCGGTTGCCGTTTATAACCACTACAAAAGGCTGATGCAGGCCAACCGCAAGGATGCAGAAGATGTTGAAATTGAAAAATCAAATATCATTTTGGTTGGCGAAACCGGTACGGGTAAAACATTATTAGCCCGAACAATAGCAAAGTTACTCCATGTGCCCTTTACAATAGTTGACGCCACCGTACTCACCGAAGCCGGGTATGTGGGCGAAGATATTGAAAGCATATTATCAAGGCTTTTGCAGGTTGCTGACTATAATGTTGCAGCAGCTGAAAAAGGCATTGTTTTTATCGATGAAATAGATAAGATTGCCCGCAAAGGCGATAATCCTTCCATCACCCGGGACGTTTCAGGTGAGGGCGTACAGCAGGGACTGTTAAAACTACTTGAAGGATCAGTGGTCAACGTGCCTCCGCAAGGCGGCCGTAAACATCCTGACCAGAAGATGATACCCGTTGACACCCGGAATATTCTTTTCATCTGCGGAGGTGCATTCGAAGGCATTGAAAGAAAAATTGCCCAAAGGCTTAATACAACGGTTGTGGGTTACAATGCTGCACGCCGCACCGATGTTATTGACCGCAATAACCTGATGCAATATATTGCCCCACAAGATCTGCGTGCATACGGCATGATCCCCGAAATTATCGGACGGTTACCCATGCTTACTTATTTGCATCCGCTCGACCGGAAAGCCCTGCGCAGCATACTTACCGAACCCAAAAATGCCATCATCAAACAATATATCAAACTTTTTGAGCTCGACGGCATCAGACTGAGTTTTGACGAAGAAACCCTCGACTATATCGTTGATAAAGCTGTTGAATTTAAACTCGGTGCCAGAGGACTTCGGTCAATATGCGAAGCTGTTATGATTGACGCCATGTTTGAATTGCCTTCAAGCGATGAAAATGAAATAAACATTACCTGTGAATATGCCAAATCGAAAATTGAAAAAGTTAACATGCAACGGTTAAAAGTTGCCTGATTATTTGTTTTTATTATTTATGATTTTATATTTGCATAATGAATTAACAGAAAAATGAACAGAATTTATACAATATGGTGGTGGTGGAGCTTACGTGTTCTGAATAAACCGTGAGGGACTGCCCCTGTTGTATATACTGATAATATAAAAGCGGCCTATCGTACTCACGGTAGGCCGCTTGTGTTTTTATATGCTTTATCAAACAAAAAAACTAATAAAATGAAAAAATTTAAATTTAAAACAGTATCTAAGCGCTTACTGGCTGATGTTATAACACCTGTAAGCATTTATCTGAAAATAAGGGATATATACCCCAACAGTATTTTGCTCGAAAGTTCTGATTACCATGGTAATGAAAACAGTTTTTCTTTCATCTGCCTTAAGCCTGTGGCTACCTTTATAGCTGATAATGACCAATACTTCATTACTTATCCCGATGGGTCAAATACCAAAGGTCAACTCGATTCTTTCAACCGGCGGTTTAATGGTTTTATTCAATGCTTTGAGCCTGAAGTAACTGACGGGAAAATACCGGTTAACGGACTTTTTGGTTATGCCACCTATGATGCTGTGAAATACTTTGAAAAAATATCACTTGTTGCAACAATTAAGGATGAATATAAGATTCCCGATATCAGATATAGCTTCTATAAACTGATTATTGCCATCAATCATTTTCAAAACATACTCTATATTATAGAAAATCAATTTGATAATGAAGCAAGAGAAAGCGAAAAGATTGAGTCGTTGTTAATCAGCAGGAATTTTGCCACATATCCGTTCAGGCCCGAAGGAGCAGAGTATTCAAATATTACTGATGATGAATACATTAATATGGTTACAGCAGGGAAAAAACATTGCTATCGTGGCGATGTATTTCAAATTGTGCTTTCACGACAGTATTTACAGAAGTTTTCAGGAGATGAATTTAATGTTTACAGAGCATTACGTTCAATCAATCCTTCACCTTACCTTTTTTATTTTGATTACGGCAGTTACAAAATATTCGGGTCGTCACCCGAAGCCCAGCTTAAAATTCAAAAAAGAAAAGCATATATCAACCCCATTGCAGGTACTTTTAAACGGACAGGCGATGATGAAAAAGACAAGCAACTTGCCCAGCAGCTGGCAACCGATATTAAAGAAAATGCCGAGCATGTGATGCTTGTGGATCTTGCACGTAACGATTTAAGCCGTCATGCCGGAAATGTAAAAGTAGAGAGTTACCGTGAAATACAGTATTATTCACATGTATTGCATATGGTATCAACGGTGTCAGGCGAACTGCATGATTCTTCAGGAGTAATTGACATGATGACCGCCACTTTTCCTGCCGGTACACTCTCGGGTGCACCAAAATATAAAGCCATGCAGTTAATAGACCAGTATGAAAACCAGGCTCGCGGATACTATGGTGGGGCCATTGGTTTTATCGACTTTAACGGAACCTTTAATCATGCAATTTTAATACGCACATTCCTGAGTAAAAATAATTACCTGTTTTATCAGGCAGGCGCAGGCATAGTTGCTATATCAAAAGAAGAAAGCGAATTACAGGAGGTAAAAAACAAACTGGGCGCTTTAAAAAAAGCTATCGAAATGGCTGCAGAAATAAAATAAATACTAAAAAGCTTATTATGAAGAAAATATTGGTTATCGATAATTATGATTCGTTTACCTACAATCTGGTACATTATATTGGTAAACTTACTACAGACCCGCTTGCAGTATTCAGAAATGACGAAATCAAACTGGAAGAAGTGTCGGAATATGATAAAATTCTGTTATCCCCCGGCCCCGGTATTCCGGTTGAGGCCGGAATATGTCTTGACCTCATCAGAAAGTATTCCTCCTCAAAAAGCATTCTTGGCGTATGTTTAGGCCATCAGGCAATAGGTGAGGCTTTTGGCGCATCGCTGGTTAACCTCGACCAGGTTTATCACGGAATTTCGAGCACAATTACTGTGACCAAACCAGATGACCCCCTGTATGCTTCCATACCCCTGAAATTTGAGGCCGGACGCTATCATTCGTGGGTTATTGATTCCAATGGATTACCCGATTGCCTTGAAATTACCTGTGTTGATGATAATGGACTTATTATGGGCATAAGCCATAAACAATTTGATGTGAGAGGAGTACAGTATCATCCCGAATCGGTGATGACCGGCTCAGGGCTCGATATAATAAAAAACTGGTTATATTCATCTTAAAAGATTTACATTTAAATATATTTGTCTATGCGAAAAATTCTTAACTATCTGTTTGAACATAAAACCCTTACCCGCGCTGAAGCGGGTGAAGTGCTGACTAACATAGCCGGCGGAAAATATAGTGAACCTGAAATTGCTGCCTTTATTACCGTTTATCTGATGCGCAGTATTACGGTTGATGAACTCGCAGGTTTCAGGGATGCATTGCTTAACCTGTGTCATAAAGTTGACCTTTCCGGTTTTGATACCATTGATGTTTGCGGAACAGGCGGCGACGGTAAAGATACATTCAACATTTCAACGCTCACTACCTTTGTATTGGCCGGCGCCGGAGCCTGTGTGGCCAAACATGGCAACTATGGCGTTTCATCAGGCTGCGGATCATCAAACATACTCGAATATTTCGGTTACAAATTTTCAGCTGATGCCGATAAACTTAAACGTGAAATGGAAAAAACCCGGGTATGCTTCCTTCATGCACCTTTGTTTAATCCGGCTATGAAAAATGTAGCGCCTGTAAGAAAAGCACTAAAAATAAAAACATTCTATAACATGTTGGGCCCGATGGTTAATCCAAGCATGCCGCAGAAACAGTTTGTCGGAGTATTTAGCCTTGAATTGGCCCGTCTTTACAGTTATCTCTACCAGCAGTCAGGAAAGAAATTTATCATCATCCACAGTCTTGACGGTTATGATGAAATATCGCTTACTGATGATTTTAAAATAATTATTAACGGTGCAGAACAAATTTTATCGCCTGATGCTCTCGGTTTGAGGAAAACATACCCCGAAGACCTGCAGGGAGGGAAAACTATTGATGAGTCGGCCGAAATATTCCGTAATATCCTCGAAGGAAAAGGCACCGATGCTCAGCAGATGGTGGTGGTTGCAAACAGTGCCGCCGCATTACATTGTTATTTCCCTGAAAAGAATTTGTCTGAGTGTATTCAATTGGCACAGGAGTCATTAACAAGTGGTAATGCGCTTAAAGCATTTAAAAATTTAATTGAGATGCAGGCATGAACATACTCGATAAAATAATTCAGTTCAAGAAAGAGGAAGTAATTGAAAAGGCACTGAAAAAACCTGTTAGGGAGCTTGAAAAAGCCAGGTATTTTAATCGCAGGATTCTGGCATTGACCGATGCTTTGCTTGATAATGAAAAAACCGGCATTATTGCTGAATTTAAACGAAAGTCGCCTTCAAAAGGCATTCTTAATAATGAAGCAACCATCGAAGAAGTAACAACAGGATATTTCAGGGGAGGGGCATCAGCATTGTCAATTCTTACCGATACGGCTTTCTTCGGCGGATCGGCACATGACCTTATGCGGGCAAGGGAACTGGTTTCAATCCCTATTCTGAGGAAAGATTTTATCATTGACGAATATCAGATCATTGAATCAAAAGCCATAGGCGCTGATGCTGTTTTACTCATTGCAGCAGCTCTTGAGAAAAACCAGCTGAAAAATCTTGCCCGTCTGGCAGTTTCGCTTAATATGCAAGTCATCCTTGAAATTCACGATTCATCTGAACTTGCCATGATAACTGATGATACGGCAATTATAGGTGTCAACAACAGAAATCTTAAAGATTTCACTGTTGATATAAACTGTTCTGTTGAAATGGCTAAATTAATACCTTCTGATTTGGTTAAAATTTCTGAAAGTGGTATTCATTCAGCCGGAGTTATTAACAGATTAAAGGCTGTTGGATATCAGGGGTTTTTAATCGGAGAGCAGTTTATGCATCAGAACGATCCTGCTTCTGCATTTATGTCATTTGTTAAACAATTATATTAACTACTATGAAAGTAAAAGTATGCGGAATGAGAAACCGTGAGAATATCCGCGAGATTACTGCATGTAAGCCCGATTTGCTTGGATTTATTTTTTATCCGGCTTCAAAACGCTATGTAGGCGAAAAATTTGACCCGCGCCTGATGCGCAGAATACCGCCTTATATTTATAAAGTGGGTGTCTTTGTCAATGAAAGTCCTGAAAAAATCGTTCAGCTCATTGAACGATATAATCTTGACATGGTGCAGTTGCATGGGGGCGAAGATGTTAATATGCTATCAGCATTAAAGGCCAGGAGAATTACTATTATCAAAAGCTTTAATGTCAATGAACAGTTTGATTTTAATGCAACTGAACCTTTTCTGCCTTACTGCGATTTTTTCTTATTTGACAGTAAGTCAGATTTGCATGGCGGCTCGGGCGTTAAATTTCCATGGGAAAGCCTTGATAAATACAAATTTCAGAGGCCCTTTTTCCTGAGCGGAGGCATAGGTATTGAAGATATTGACACCATTGCAAGCATTAAGCATCCCGCTCTGTATGGCGTTGACATCAACAGCCGCTTTGAAATAAGTGAAGTATATAAAGATGTTTTTCTGGTTGGTGAATTTATTAAAAAAGTAAAACTAATTTAATCAATGGATTTTACAGTAAACGAAAAAGGTTTTTATGGAGAGTTCGGAGGGGCTTTTGTCCCCGAAATGCTTTATCCTAATGTTAAAGAATTACAGGATAAATATCTGGACATTATAAATGACGTTAATTTTCAATCTGAGTTCAGGAAATTACTTAAAGATTATGCCGGACGTCCTTCTCCCTTATATTTTGCAAAACGTTTGTCAGATTATTATAAAACCCGCGTTTTTTTAAAACGTGAAGACCTGAATCACACCGGAGCACATAAAATTAATAATACCATAGGGCAGATATTGCTTGCCCGTCGTTTGGGCAAAACGCGCATTATTGCCGAAACCGGGGCAGGGCAGCATGGCGTGGCAACAGCTACGGTTTGCGCACTAATTGGGTTGAAATGTGTGGTATATATGGGTAAACTTGATGTTGAACGGCAACAGCCCAATGTATTGCGCATGCAAATGCTCGGCGCAGAAGTTATTCCTGTATTCAGCGGCAATATGACTCTGAAAGATGCCACTAATGAAGCAATAAGAGACTGGATAAATAATCCTGAAGATACGCATTATATCATCGGTTCGGTTGTCGGACCGCATCCATACCCCGATCTGGTTGCCCGTTTACAGTCAGTCATCAGCGAAGAAATGAAATGGCAGTTGCAAGAACACACCGGCAAAGAAAATCCCGGTTATATTATTGCCTGTGTCGGCGGAGGTAGTAATGCAGCCGGAGCTTTTTATCATTATCTTAATGATACAGATGTAAAACTGATTGCTGTTGAAGCTGCCGGAAAAGGCGTCGATACAGACGAATCAGCGGCAACTATGGTACTGGGGCGTCCGGGCATTTTGCATGGCAGCCGGACAATGGTAATGCAGACTGACGACGGACAAATTGTTGAGCCATATTCAATATCGGCCGGCCTCGATTATCCGGGAATAGGGCCAATTCACTCTTACCTTCACAAAACCGGCAGGGCTATTTTCGAATATGCAACAGATGATGAAGCACTTAAGGCAGCTTTCAGGCTTACAAGGCTTGAAGGTATTATCCCTGCACTCGAACCGGCTCATGCACTGGCATTGCTTGACAAATACAAATTCAAAACCGGCGAGATTGTTGTGGTTGTGCTCTCGGGCAGAGGCGATAAAGATCTGTCAACCTATATCAAATACATGAATGAACTCGGTTTTTAAGTAAGGCAATCAATATTCATCTTACTGAAGCTTTATTCAGACCAGAAAAAGTAAAATTAATAACAGCAAAAACCAACATGAACAGAATAAATCAGCTCTTTAATTCAAAGGATAAGTACAGGCTTTCAGTTTATTTTACAGCAGGTTTCCCCGAAATTAATGCCACCGTGCCCATCATTAAAACGCTGGCTAATTGTGGCGTTTCAATGATTGAGATCGGTATTCCCTTTTCCGATTCTCTTGCTGACGGGCCTGTAATACAAAAAAGTAACGATAAAGCCCTTAAGAACGGAATGAATCTAAAAATGCTGTTTCAGCAACTTTCAGATATCAGAAAAGAAGTGAATATACCATTAATTATGATGGGATCAATAAATCCGGTGCTGCAATTTGGTATTGAACGCTTTTGCCGGCAATGCCTTGAAATTGGTATTGACGGTGTTATTCTGCCCGATTTGCCTTTTGATTATTATTTGCAGGAGTATCAGCATCTGTTTGAACAAAACAACCTGCATGTAATCTTTCTGATTTCACCCCAAACCAGTGACGAAAGAATAAGAAGTATTGATGAGGCCAGCAGGGGATTTATTTACATGGTGTCGGCTTCATCAACAACCGGTATGAAAAAAGAGTTCACACCCGCACAGATTGATTATTTCAGACGAATTCAGAACCTGAAATTAAAAAATCCGAGAATGATAGGGTTTGGAATATCTTCACGGGAAACATTTATACAGGCATGCGAATATTCAGATGGAGCCATAATCGGAAGTGCTTTTATTAAGGCATTAGAAGATAGAGGCACATTGTCAGAGCGAATCACAGCGTTTTGCAGGACTATTATCCCCTGACACGCATATACGGCCGATGGAAATTTGTTTGCATTTTTTTCAGAAATATAACTGAAAAGATAGAAATTATGTAGCTTTAAGCAACAAAACCTCCACTATGTTAATCAGAAAAAAAACATCACCATCCGCTTTTAAATGTATTGTGGTTATTCTTCCTGCATTAATTACAGGGGCATTATCCTATGCCGGAAATGTAGAAAATCCGCGTGAACGTCTGTTGATGGATTTTGGCTGGCGTTTTGCTCTTGGCCATGCCACAGATGCTTCAAAGGATTATGGCCATGGTACAGCCTATTTTTCATATTTTGCCAAAACAGGTTATGGCGATGGACCGGCCGCAGCAGACTTTGATGATCGTGCATGGCGTGTTATTGATTTACCACACGACTGGTGTGCCGAACTTCCTTTTGTCCCTAATGGTGGGCATAGCCATGGTTATAAGGCTATAGGGCGTAACTTCCCTGAAAATAGTATTGGCTGGTACAGGAAGAAATTTTATATACCCGAAACCGATGAAGGAAAACGCATCGTTATTCGGTTTGAAGGAGTGCACCGCGATGCCATTGTCTGGGTTAACGGTTTTTATTGCGGGACAAATCATAGCGGATATTATACCTTTGAGTATGATATAACCGACTATATCAGTTACGGTGGCGAAAATACAATTGCTGTACGTGTTGATGCCACCATGGAAGAAGGTTGGTATTACGAAGGTGCTGGTATATACCGCCATGTCTGGCTTATTAAAACCGGTATGCTGCACATAGCCTCTGACGGCACTTTTATTACCACCACACTAAATGATGATAACAGCCATGCAAGCATTGTTTCACGCACTCAGATAATTAATGAAGCAAACCATTCAGTAACATTTGATATTGAAGAAATTATTACCGATGCTGAAGGAAAAACCGTTGCCCGAAGTCTTAAAACACAGCAGACTCTTACTCATGGCGCAGAAAGCGAATGGCGTAGCCTGTTTTCGGTTGATAATCCTAAACTCTGGTCAATTGAAAGTCCTTATTTGCATACACTCATTACTACAATCTATTCTGAAGGAAAGGTTGTTGACAAATACCATACGTTTTTTGGAATCCGCACAGTGCGTTTTGATGCAGACAGCGGTTTTTTTCTAAACGGCAAACCGGTGAAAATTAAAGGCACAAATATGCACCAGGATCATGCCGGTGTTGGTGTCGCCGTACCTGATGCCCTTCAGGAATACAGGGTTCGTCGTCTTAAGGAAATGGGAAGTAATACAATACGTACAGCACATAATCCACCTGCACCTGCATTACTTGACGTGTGCGACCGGCTGGGAATGCTGGTTATTGATGAAAACCGGCTGATGGGTACCAGTAAGGAACATCTTGGCTATTTGGAAAATCTGATCAAACGCGACCGTAATCATCCTTCGGTTATTTTATGGTCGCTGGGCAACGAAGAATGGGCAATTGAAGGTAATATTAAAGGCGCACGCATTGCTTCAGGCATGCAAAAATATGCGCTCAGGCTCGATTCATCACGTGCAGTCACAGCAGCAGCAAGCGGAGGATGGGACAGTGGCATAGGTACTGTTATACAAGTAATGGGATACAACTATATTGTGCAGGGCGATATCGACCAGCACCATAAAAAATTTCCATGGCAGGCAGGGATTGGAACCGAGGAAAGCAATACCATAGGCACCCGGGGTATTTATGTTACTGACAATGATATATGCCATCTGGCGCCCACAAACCGCATGCCCGAAAATGTTGGAACCGAATACGGCTGGAAATTCTATGCCGAAAGGCCTTTCCTGGCAGGATTATGTTATTGGACAGGTTTCGATTACCACGGGGAATCAAATCCCTACGTTTGGCCAGCCGTGTCATCACAATACGGCCTTGTTGATTTATGCGGATTCCCAAAAGACATATTTTATTATTTAAAAGCATGGTGGTCAGACCAGCCCGTATTGCACATTTATCCTCACTGGAACTGGAAAGGAAAAGAAAGAGATACGATTAAGGTGGTGGCATACAGCAATTGCGATGAGGTAGAACTCTCGTTGAACGGGAAAAAAATCAGCAGGCAACGCATGCCTGTTAACGGACATCTTGAATGGAAAGTTGTATATCAGCCGGGTACTTTGCTTGCACGCGGTTTTAAGGGCGGGAAGGAAATACTTTCGAAAAGAATTGAAACTACCGGCGCTCCTGCATCTTTAGTACTTAGCCCTGACAGAATGGTATTACATGCCAACAGGCAGGATGTTGCTGTGTTAACTGTGGCAGCCATCGATAGCAAAAGACGTCAGGTTCATGATGCTCAAAATGAAATCAGATTTTCACTTAGCGGCCCCGGCAGGATCATTGGTGTCGGAAACGGTGACCCATCAGATCACGGGAATGAGCGTTTCATTGAATCAATAAAGGTTTTAAAAATTGATAATCTTAAAGAATTTCCGGTCAGCTCAACTGAAAACTGCCCTCAGGTTTTACCCGATGCTGATGATAGCTCGTGGATTCCTGCCTTCAGCGTTAAGCATAAAGACTGGCGGACTTATGAGGATACTCTGATCGTGGTTCGCGGAACTTTTCAAATCCCACAGTTAAATGAAAATTCATCTGTACATTTATTTGCCAAAAGCATTGTAGATAATCAGACAATATATATAAACGGTGTGAAGATCGCATCCAATATCTTACGCGACGACCCTAATCAATCTTATCACATAGACAGGTCTGTTCTCAGGCCCGGTTTGAATACATACGCAGTAACCGGCCAGCGATTCAGAAAAAAACACCAGTGGGATGAGCCCAATACTGACCCGGGCGTTATTCAGGTATATAACCCTGCTCCCCAATGGAAACGAAAGCTCTTTAACGGGCTGGCACAGGTAATAATTCAAACTACAGATGAACCGGGGGAAATCATAATTACAGCAGAATCAGACGGTCTTCAGCCAACCCTGATAAAAATTGCTTCAGTGCCACCAGCTGTAAGATATACAGCTAATGATTAATACAACCTGTTTTTCCAGTGATTCCGGTAATGAAATTCAAAGGAGCGTGATTTATTGCCTTTTGATATGTTAATTGTGCGGTCACAATTCCCATCGCCGTATTCAATAATTATGGGGGTTTCATTTCCTATGGTAATAATAAGGTTTCCGTCAACGATAGTCCATCGGCGATTAAATACCAGGCAACGGACAAGTACCAGAGGGTCGCCGGTTTCACAGGAATAGTTATCGCCGTTTATGTTTGTCCCGCTTACCCAACCCGAAACAAATATTGTATCTTTTGTCCAGTCGCTTGTCCTTACCCATTCCCTCACTCTTTCACTTTCGCAGGTAACAAATCTGCTATCATTAAAAATTATTTTACCGTTTTCGAGTTTAATGCCAAAAGTAAGATGTCCTTTATTATTAATACCGAGATTGGTAATTGTACGTGTACCTTCAATTTTTACATCATTAATATAAAAATTATCAAAAGTTATTATTCGTTCAGCACCGGTTACAAAGTACCGGTCAGTTAAAGTGATGATTATTCTTCCTTTCCTCGTAATGGTGTCATTATTAAAAATAAACGGACATGTTTCACCATAATCGATTGTAACTATTTTCGGAAAGTATGTGGTATCGGGATGGTCAACCGTAATAACCGGGCAGGCGTCAGCCAGGGTTGATTTTAGTGATGCCACAGAATATTTATTCAGGTCAAGTGTCACAATCGTCGTTTCAACAGTACCATCTATTTCTTCAAAGATTGCATTGTTAATAACCTCGGTTTCAGCAAGTGATAATGCTTCATTACCAAGCTGATTCCTATCTCTTTCACAGGAAGAACTGAATAAAATGCCAATAGATAAGGCAATCAATAATGCATATAAAAACGGATGCTTCTTCATATACGATAATTCTTTGTGTTATTTCTGAAAAACATTAGAAAGTAAAAATCAGTTACAGCAAATATTTTAATGAACATATATTCATAAGTGTTACATGCCTTACTGATGTAAGTGTAAAGAAAGACTTTTTTAACCTAAATAGGCTTTAAGCAGTTTGTTTTTGGTTTTCTGCCTGAGGTGTTTTATGGCTTTTTCCTTAATCTGTCGTGTCCTTTCACGGGAAATTCCTATGGATTGTCCGATTTCTTCAAGCGACATGGGTTTGGTACCTATACCGTAAAAAGCTCTGATTACGCTGCTTTCTTTTTCGGGTAAAGTATTAAGCGTGCGTTCAATTTCAACCATCAGCGATTCTTCAATCAGCTTGCTATCGGTTGAAGGTGTGTCATGACTGGGAAGGACATCCAGGAGGCTGTTATCTTCACCGTCCTGAAAAGGGGCATCTACAGAAAGGTGCCTGCCCGACAGTTCAAGTGTATTAGCTACTTTTTCTTCGGGAAGCTCGAGCATTGATGCAACTTCATCGGGCGAAGGTTCGCGTTCATGCTGTTGTTCAAGCTGAGAAAAGGCCTTATTGATCTTGTTCAATGCTCCGATTTTATTAAGCGGAAGGCGCACAATTCTTGATTGTTCTGCTAATGCCTGCAGTATGCACTGTCTGATCCACCAAACGGCATAAGAAATAAATTTGAATCCCTTGGTTTCGTCAAATTTTTTTGCAGCTTTTATCAGTCCAAGGTTACCCTCATTAATAAGATCGGGTAAACTTAAGCCCTGATGTTGATATTGTTTGGCAACAGAAACAACAAAACGCAGGTTAGCTTTGGTAAGTTTTTCAAGAGCTTCCTGATCACCCATTTTTATTCTTTTTGCAAGCTCCACTTCTTCTTCAGGCGTAATAAGTTCTTCTTTGCCAATATCATGCAAATATTTTTCTAAAGAATCACTGTTTCGGTTAGTTATTGATTTTGTGATTTTTAACTGCCTCATCTTATCCTCCGGCTTAAAAAATTATCCAATGGTATAACAATAACAATAAAAAAAAGAATTTGTTGTATAAGTCAACAAAATATCAATACCTACTAATCGAGAAATCAATTTTTATCAATTTAAGCATTTTTTTTTGTAAATCAAAATTATATCAGGAAAAATATGACAAATTTTCTTATGAAAGTGCTTAAACCTTAATTAAATGACCCTCTCTCTGACAATTTATCAATCTTAATACCAGAAAGAAAAATACAACAAAAATTATGCCGTGATGTATGTTTTTAATCATAATTTCAGGATATTTTAATTAATAACAATTAATCAGCCGGTTTGGTTTAAGCTATGTGGCAGGGGCCGATTAATATCCATGAGGCTAAGAATATATTTAACTCAAATTACGCATTAAAGATGCGTAATCGATAAGAATATGTATTTCAGTATTTTTCAGGTTCAAACAAATTATCAATCGGGGATAATCAATATTACAGCCTCCTATTGATTAATTCGGGTATAAGAGGGGAAATAAGCTATTCACATTGAATAAACCGATAATTCAAATAAAATGTATTTTTCTTATTAGCATAAGTCCGATAGATGGTTGTATTTTTTTTATTTCACCCTGATGCCTGAGGATTTTATTTGTTAAACCCAAATTACGCATTTAACCCGGATTAGTCGTTAGGAGTGCTGGCACGTGAGGAACTGATGACATCTACCCCCGATAAAGATTTTGTAAGGTTTTCTTACTTTTATAAAAAAGAAGAAAACCTTGCAAAATAT
>FWPV01010715.1_pt1 | contig 14889 bp, 11 predicted proteins | sample 2228371 | NCBI WGS metagenome assembly FWPV01 (sample SAMEA103939776, study PRJEB20133) | metagenome
TTTCACGAACTTTCTCACCGCCAACCCCGTGTGCTCTCCCTCCCGCGCCGCCCTGTTGACAGGGCGCTATCCCACGCGCGTGGGCGTCCCTCGCGTCCTGTTCCCCAAGGACAACGAAGGGCTTCCAGCCTCGGAGGTCACGCTTGCGCAAGCGCTCAAAGCCAAGGGCTACAAGAGCATGTGCGTCGGCAAGTGGCATCTCGGGCACCTGCCGGAGTTCCTGCCCACCAACCGCGGCTTCGACGGATACTTTGGAATCCCCTATTCGAACGACATGGAGCCGCCCGTGCTCTTGCGGAACACGCAGACGTTCGAAGAACGCGCCGACATGAACCGCATCACCGGGCAATATACCGAGGAAGCGGTGAAGTTCATCGAGCGCTCGAAGGATGCGCCGTTCTTTCTCTACTTTGCGCACACCATGCCGCACATCCCGCTCGGCGCAGGAAAGAGGTTCCGCGGGCGCTCGCCGCAAGGTCTTTACGGAGACGTGATCGAAGAAATCGATTGGAGCGTGGGAGAGGTGCTCGCCACCCTTCGCAAGCTAGGTCTGGAGAACAACACCTTGGTGATGTTCGCCTCGGACAACGGTCCTTGGCATCAAGGCAGCCCCGGGCGCCTGAGGGGGCGTAAAGGAATGACTTGGGAAGGCGGCGTCCGCACGCCATTCATCGCCCGGTTCCCGGGGAAGATCCCGGCGGGCAAGGTCTGCCACGGTGTGGGCTCTCTGATGGACGTCTTTCCCACTGTAATCAAGCTGGCAGGCGCTCCCGCGCCCAAAAACCCGCTCGACGGCGTCGACATTTGGCCGATGATGACCGGGCAAAAGCCGGAGATCGAACGCGAGGCGCTCCTGTATTTCGACGGCTGGAACATTCAGTGCGTGCGCCGCGGAAGGTGGAAGCTCCACCTCTCCCGGTACAATAGCGTGGCCTATAGCCCCGCTCCTGCCGGAGGGCGGCTGAATATCCCGCTCCCTGCCCCGGAGCTGTACGACCTGTCTCGCGACGTGGATGAGAGCTACGACGTGGCGCCAGAGCATCCGGAAGTGGTCAAGGACCTGAAGGCGCGCGTCGAGCGCCTGCTCCCCGGCTTCCCCGAACCGGTGCAGAAAGCATGGAGAGAGACACAGGCGCGCAAGCCCCGCCGCACCGCCGTAGGCGCCGTGACAGCCGAAGACCGCCCCGCCGGGACAAAGAAGAACTAGATTCTCAGGCGGAGGGCGAGACGGGTCTGCGCGCTGCTATGTAAGCCGCCACATACGCGGAGAATGCCGCGTCGAGTTCCTGACGCACCCCATCCCGCGTGTTTACCCGCAAACCCTCGATTTCCACCGCCGGCAAAAGCTTGCGCGTGGTTGACGTAATGAACACCTCGTCCGCCGCCTCCAAATCGGAGAGCGTCATCGGACGTTCCAGCACCCGGATGCCCGGTACGTCCAAATGATGGAGGACGATTTCCCTCGTGACTCCCGGCAGGCAGCCGGAATCGAGCGGCGGCGTCCAGACTTCTCTGTCAAAAGCGGCGAAGATATTGGCGGAGGTGCACTCGCTCACCTCGCCCCGCTCGTTGAGCAGCACCACTTCGTCGAAGCCCTGCCGCTGCGCCTCCTCGTACCACGTCAAGTTGTAACACCAGGAAAGAACTTTGACGCCGGCGAAGGGGTTCGCCGCGTGGCGGGCATTCGGGACTACGCCCAACCGGACACTGGAACGCCACTCATGCACCGGCGCCGTAAGCGCTACCACGTCAAAGTCGCGCTCGACGCCCGGTCCTTCCCAATAACCGCCCTTGTTGCGAACCACGGCTACCCGTAAGGTGCAGTTCTGAGCTTTGTTCGCCTCAATCAGCTTCCGAAGCCGGCTGTGCAAATACTCCGGGTCGTCCGGGAACGGTACGCGCAGCAAGGCGGCGTCGTGTTTCATCCGGTCAAAGTGCAGCTCATAGGCGAAGAGCACGCCATCGAAAACTCGTATCGTACTGAAGACGCCCCATCCCGCCAGCGCTCCCACTTGACCCACTGCGAGGCGGCGTTCCCGAGCGTCGCAAATGTCATCGTTGTGCAGAATGCAAGGGTGGATCACTTATCTCATTGTATCTTTCCACCGTGCGCGAGCCGCTCAGCGCCAGTTGGGGAATAGAAAAGCGCGCGAGTCCCGGCACTGCTCGATGAGGGACGCCACCCGCTTGCGGCGCCGCAGCAGTTCTTCGAGCAAAGCTTCGAGCGCGTTTCGGTCGCCATTGAGCCACTCTTCGGGAATGCGCTTGCACGCTTCGTCGCAGAGGCTTTCGGGGAACGTCCGGACTTGGCTCAGCCAGGGCTCGAAATCGTCCATCGACCGGACCGGCTCGTAAACTAGAGGGCGGAAATAGAGCCCTTGGAGAGGCGCGTCCCGGAAGCCCCAATTGGGTCCGTCGAAGGCATACCCGTGGTCAATCATCAGCGCGACAAACCCCACCCGCGCACCGGACGCCTCGCCCTTGACCCAGTCGCTGACCCGCGCCCGAAAAAACACCGATTGCCGGGCGTCGCCGTTCGAAACCCATTTATCGAAAACCAGCATGCCCAGGTAGTCCCGCAGATTCTCGACCTTCTTCAGCAGGGCGTCCGGCAAAAAGTCATAAACCGCCAACTTGGTGGGATCGCCCGGGAAAGCCGAGCCGAAGTGCCAGCCTTCCGGCACGGGTATGCGCCGCGAGCCTAGTTGAATCGATACGTCCGGGTTGGCTTCCAGGAACTCGCGGGTCAGGCGGATGATCTGCCAAGGGGCGGAAGCGATACGGAGGTACTCCAGGAACACGGAGGCGACTAACTCGTTGATCAGAATGCGCCGGTGTTGGGGGTTGTTGCGGAACTTTACGACGTAGTATCGGCCATCGCTTGCCTGCATCAGGTGCGCTTGAGCGCCCCCGCGCATCTTGCGGATTACACGGAGAGCCTGGAGCGCCATGCAGAACGGGAAGAGCCTCGCATCGATCGACTAAACTAAGAGGTTTAGCACAAAACCCGGGAAAGGTTCAGCGCATGGCCGAAGAAACCGCTCAGGAAAGAGCCCCTCTCCGCAGCAAAGACGAGATCGCTTTGGAATTGATGAAGTTCATCGCCGTGACCACCGGCTACGGCAAAGGACCCGCTCAGGCGGGGTTCGGAGCGAAGCCGGCGCGGACAGCCGAGGAGTACGCGGATTCCCTGCTCGAACTCTTCGAGCGCTGCCGTCAGGTATTGGACCGGCGGCCCTAAAATCCGTACAGAACCCGGCGAAGCCGCCGCCGGTCCGCCACTCTATTTCTTAGCTTTCTTGGCTGCCTTCTTCGCCGCCTTCTTGGCAGCCTTCTTCGGCGCCGCCTTCTTGGCTGCGGCGGGCTTGACAGCCTTCTTCACGGCTTTCTTGACGGCTTTCTTGGCTGCTTTCTTCGGCGCCGCTTTCTTGGCCGCCTTTTTCGGGGCAGCCTTCGCCGCGGCCTTCTTGACGGCTTTCTTCGCTGCCGGCTTCGCCTTCTTCGCCGGCTTGGCGGCTTTCTTCACGGCGGGTTCGGGGGCAGGCGCAGGCGCCTCCGCGGCGGCCGGCGCGGGCTCAGGCGCCGGCTCGGCGGGCGCCGCTCCACTCACTGCGGTTTCCTGTTGTTCCGGGCTTACTTGCTCTTCATCCACCATATCGTCATCCTCGTATTCAGCCAGTTCAGCGTCCAGATTGACCACCTCGTCGTCGAACTCGTCCAGCAGTTCGTCGCCGGGCGCGCAGAGACGCACTTCGTTCATTCCCAAAGGCCTCCTGTTAGGCTTGGTCAAATTTAGAATATCGCTTTTTACGCGGAAGGCAAGAGGCGATCAAGCAAATCTTGAAGATCTAACGCGCGATGGTAGTTTTCTTGGCTGGAATGGACGCCGTCTTGTACGGCGCCGCCTTGGATGACGACGCCGGCGCCTTGGAAGACGCTGCCGCCGCCGGCTTGGGCGCCGGTTTCTTGGACGCGCTCGCAGCCGCCGGAGCCGCTGTCCGCGGGCGCGTGGACGTTGCCGTCTTCTTAGCCGCCGGCTTGCGCGGCGCCACGGCGGGCTTGGGAGTGTACGGCACCACCACCCAATCCCCCGGCTCAGGGTCGTTTACCCGGGACCCGTTCGCCGCCACAAGCGCCGCGGGCGTCGCCCCGTACCGGCGCGCCAGAGCCGCGAGCGTGTCGCCCTCCTGAGCCTTGTGGAGCCTCCAGGTCTCCCGCTTCTCGCGGGGCACTAACTCCAAAACCGCTAGCGCCGCCGCCGCCGTGCCTTTGGGCAGATGGATGTCATACCCTGCCGGAGCAATATTCTTCAATAGCGCCGGGTTCAGGTCCTTGAGCTCGGATACCGGACGGTCCACAGCCGCCGCCAGCAATTCCAGATTTGTATTGGAAGGAAGGCGGACGGTTTCGTACTCCAGCGGCGGGTCCGCGTCCACTTCTTCAATCCCATACTCCTTGAGATTCTTGGAGATGATGGTCATAGCCAGGATGATCGGCACATAGTTCGCCGTCTCGAGCGGCAGCACGTTCCGCGACCGGAGCTCCCAGAAATCGGCGTAGCCGGTTCGCTGCACGGCGCGATCCACACAGTTCGGACCGCAGTTGTAAGCCGCCAGCGCCAAATACCAATCGCCCATCTGCTGGTATAAGTCCCGCAAATGCCGCGCGGCGGCTCGAGTCGCCTTCTCCGGGTCAAGCCGGTCGTCCGTGTAAGGCGTTTGGTTCAGCCCGTACTCCCTGCCCCGGAACTGCACGAACTGCCACATCCCGGTAGCCTTCTTCCGCGAGACCGCGCGCGGCATGAATCCCGATTCGGCTTGCGCCAGGAATATGAGCTCCTGCGGCACACCCTCCTCGTCGAGAATGCGCTGGATCATCGGCTTGTACCGCCCCGCCCGCCTCAGTCCGTAAAGCAGGATCTTACGCCCCCGCTCGGAGGTGAAATAGTTCACGAACCGCAGCACTTCATCGTTCACCGTGAGCGGGAGCTGAGACGTTGTCGCGGCAAGCTGCTCCACAAGCTTATGCTTCAGCTTCGGATCGATCGGGAAGGTCATCTCGATCACTTCGTCGATCGGCGCCTTGTCGAAACCGGCTTGCTGCTCGGGATCCCCCGCTCCCAAACCTTCGATGTCGTAACGGTAAATCTCGTCGATCATGTCCTCGAAGCGTTTATCGAGGCGCAGCCGTCCGGTGACCGCCTCCGGTCCGCTCAGCAGCAGGTCCACCGCCTGATCGAACGCCCTGCGGGCGCCTTCCCTGTCTCCCGCCAAGTAGAGCCGTTTGCCTTCCTGAAAGCGCTCCTCCGCGCGGCGCAAGCGGGTGTCCAGCCGGGTGGGGCGCGGCGGCACCTCTTGACGCACGTTCGCCAGGATCACCGGCGATTCCTGATCCAACAGGCTCGGGGGACCGATCTCGGGAGGCTCCGGCAGCAAAGCCGGACCAGGCGCGGGACCCGGCGCCGGCGGCGGAAGGAAGGACCGGCGGAAAGACTCCGCCTTGGGGGAAGCGCATCCGGCAAGCCCGACTGCGGCCAGAAGCACGGACGTAGCGATCAGTTGGCGGCTGTGAGGTCGCATGCGTTGCCGGCTGATTCTCTCCGATGGAATTACATTCCAGTTACCTTCAAAACCAAATTCGTATTATGGCACAGCACAAAGTCCAGCGGTCTGCTACCCTGGCAGAAAGGAGGGAGATCCAAAGGGATGACCCCTGAACAAGCTCGATTTGCTCTATCTCTGCTAATGCCCGGCGTGGAAGCCGAGCACCCCGTCACCAAGAAAGTCATCGCGGCGATGCCCGAAGACAAGAGCGGACTCAAGCCGCACGAGAAGTCGATGAGCGCGATGGAACTCGCATGGCACATCGCCTCCTCTGAGGTCTGGTTCTTGAACAGTATCGCGAGCGGCAAATTCAGCGCCGAGGATCCCGGGCGCCCGGAGAGCCTCGACACGCTCGCCAAGATCCTCGATTGGTATTCGGCTGAGTTCGCCGCCGGCTTAGCCAAAGTCAAAGCTCTGTCCGGCGAACAACTGGCGCAGCCGCTCGAATTTTACGGGATCCTCAACCTGCCTGCGGTCTCCTACCTGGGGCTTCTCACAAGCCACTCAGTCCACCACCGCGGTCAGTTTTCGGTGTACTTGCGCTTGGCGGACGCCAAAGTGCCCTCCATATACGGCGGCAGCGCGGACGAGCCTTTCCAGCCTCCCAGCTAAAGCTTAAAAGCCCGTAATCTCTTTCGCCAGACCGAAGAAGGCTTTCTTCAGCTCGGTGTTGATGCCCCAATTCACCGGCGGGCATTGATAACCGTCTGTGTAGTTGCTCTTGCCGGGGTCAAAGTAGCCCCAGGAAGCGTACTCGCCGATCGCCGCCAGCATGTTGTTGTACGGCTTGTCGAAATCGAAGTGGTCGTCTTCGTTGAACAGGATGGGCATCGGGCGGTAGCCCTCCACCTGCCGGGCTTGCCTGACCATTTCGGCGATCCGCTTCGGATCTTTCACCCCGTTGCCGTGCATGAGCAGAAAGTCGGAGCTCTTGACCACGTTGGGCTTCGGCACCGTGCCGCCGCCGTAACTCGTGCCCACGAGGAAGCGCCTTCCCCCGCGCTGAATACCTTTAGCAAGCTCGATCAGTTCATGCACCCGGTCAGGCTTCAGAATGTCGTGATCATAGGCGCGGACGTTGCATTCGTTGTTGATCTCCACCAAAACGTTCCGGTAGCCTTGGTCGAAAAGCCATCCGATCGCGTTCGTTACGGCGCGCTTTACCGCCGCTTCGTCCTTAACCCGCTGATCTTGACCAAAATAGAAGATCCCGACGATCGGAACCATGCCCAGTTCGTCGGCGCGGTCGAGAATCCGCCGCAACCGGTCCATGTAAGGCTTCTTCAGCCCGCCCTCGGCGTCAATCGCGGTGTTTTCCCAGGGCTGAGATTTCGAGTAGCCCTCAGGGCTTCCCCCTTGAAGGTTGATGGTGAAACAAAGCACCCCGTGGCGGCGCCATTCGGGCATCGCCGCTATGAACTCCCGGGTGTTGCGCTCCGGATCCCACTTCCCCGTGTCCGGGTACGCCCACCGGGAGCGCGTCTCGGGGTTGGCGTCGTCGAAGATGCCTTGCACCATGCGCGAATTGAGCAGCAACCCTTGAATTTTCTTGCCTCGATAGGTCCTGCCGGGATAGGTAGGCTGTCCGTTGATCAGGAATTCGTCACCCCGGATGGACACCGTGGTCTTGCGGCTGCGCGAAGGCGCGGCGCCCAGCGCGGGCAACGCCGCGCCCAATGAGAAGAACGATCGTCGCGTCATGATTGCTATATCATATACAATTTTTGCCTGCTAGGATGCAAGCGTGGAGAAACGCCTCAAGACGCTCGACCGCGTGCTCTCGAAAGCAGGCTTCGGCTCACGCACCGACGCCGCGGAATGGATCCGCGCGGGACGCGTCCGCGTGAATGGCAAACTCGTTCGTTCCCCGGATCATTGGGTCGACCCCAGCCGCGACCGGGTGACGCTCGACGGCAAGCCCGTGCGCGGCGGCGCTCCCGTCTACATCGCCCTCTACAAACCCAAAGGCTACCTGACGACTTGGCGGGACCCCAAAGGGCGTCCGACTGTCTACGACCTGCTTCAGGATCTCGTCCAGTGGGTGGTTCCGGTGGGCCGGTTGGACTTGGACACCAGCGGCTTACTGCTCCTCACCAACGACACCCAATTTGCCGAGCGCATCACCAATCCCGATTTCAAGGTGCCGAAGACCTATCTGGTGAAGGCGTCCACCGTGCTGCGCGAGGAGCAGATCGAGAAGCTGCGGCGGGGCGTCCAACTGAAAGACGGCGTCACCCGGCCCGCCGAAGTCGTACGCCTGCGCGATTCCGCCAAGTACACCCATCTCGAGATCACCATCAGCGAAGGGCGGAACCGGCAGGTGCGGCGCATGATCGAGGCGGTCGGGAGCAAAGTCTTGAAACTGGTGCGAACCCGCATCGGACCTCTGGCGATTGGCGACCTGCCCATCGGCAAGTGGCGGCGCCTCACCGCATCCGAGGTCCGCAGCCTGCTTAAGGCGGCGCGCCCGCCAAGGAAAGCGGCGCGGCCGCAGAGCGGTAAGAATCCGGTATCGTTCTGATATGAGGCGCTCTTTGCTCGCCGCCGCACTTTTTCTGGCTGCAAGCCTGCACGGGCAAGTCACCGAACGGGGCGATCTCCGCTCCTATCTCAACGCCATCCGCGCGCCGCGTGCGGGCAGCGAGGCGTTCGTCGTCCCGCCGGAGGAGGACCGCATCAAGTGGAAGCAAACCGTCGGGCTCCTCCTCCAAGGTCAGACCGCCCGCGCCGCAGAGATGGCGGCAGGCTTGGGCTACGATCTCATCCGGTTCCGCGACGAGCCCTCCGGCAAGGAATACTGGGTGCTGCGTGAACGCGCCGCGGGTTTTCGCGGCCAGGGAACGTATGGTTTCAATCTTGCGGCTTGCCGCCCGCTGAGCATCCAAGCCCCTCATGTCGATTTCGACGCCGGCACCGGTCCGCAAGCCGTGCACGTGTTTCTGGCTACGGACTCCCTTGCCCTGATGCTCGCCGGAACGCACCGCTGCGCCAGTTCTCAGCCGACCCCTTGCGACGGACTCACGACCGTCTGCTCGGGAAAAGAGGAACGCTACCGCATCAGCGACCCGGCGCATTTCACGGCGGGGTTCTTCCAAGCCACCCACGAAGTGATCCACGACTCCGTGCCGGATTCGACCGGCATCTCCCTGCACGGGTTCGTTTGGAAAGACGGCGATCCCGAAGCGATTGTAAGTAACACCGCGTGCGGCTTGCTCGAAAAGAGCACGGCGACGGAGTTGACCCGGCAGTACAACCTCAGGTTTGAGCGGCTCGGACTCAAAATGCGGGCCGGAAGCTGTCATGAAGCGGGCGGTCCCACGCGCCTCTGCGCCCAGAGCAATGTGCAAGGGCGTTATACGGCAGGATCCAAGGACCCTTGCGCCTGCGCCGGAGGGAAAAGCACCTGTGCGGCGGATAGCCGCTGCGCGCAGACCATGGCTTATCCGCAGCGCTTCATCCACATCGAGCAGTCCTGCGCGCTGCGGCAATTGGCCAACTGCCGCCGCCCGGAGAGCGTCCCGTACGAGGTTACCGCGGAAATCATCGGCGCGATGTTCCCCTGCGCCGCCGCCAAATCGCCCGTCCGCAGGGCGCCGCCTTTACGGCCGGGTCCATAGCATTCGCAATCCGTTGAAGACCACCAGCCATGTGGCGCCCATATCGGCCGCCAGAGCCATCCACAACGTAGCCGAACCGGCCACCGCCACCACCAGAAAAGCCAGTTTCAATCCAATTGCGATTGCCACGTTTTGCCGGATGATGCGCAGGCTGCGCCGGGCGTGCCTGACCGCGAACGGAATGCGCATCAGATCGTCCGCCATGACCACCACGTCGGCAGTCTCGATGGCGGTGTCGAGCGACCGCTGGCCGAAGGCGATGCTCAAATCGCCGCCGTGGAATTCCCTGCCGCTAGCGGTGACCCAAGCCGCCGGGCGGTGATCGCCAGGGGGCAGCGCTCCCGCGGCGGTGGCCACCCCGGCGTCCTTCAATTCGCCGAGCGCCCGCGCGGCTTCCTCCCGGGGCGGGTCGTCTCCGTCGCCGGGGCACCCTAGTGTCAAGACGCCGGGATGCTCGAAACCGATCCGCCGCACCACGCCCAGCTCTTCCAGAAACGCGCCCCCTTTGATGAGCACGCCGCGGCGGGCGGCCGAAGCAAGCGCCGCCGCCACCGTCACGGGCGTGGAAATCACCAGCGCGCACGGGCAAGCGATCAGCAGCACCACCATCCCCTCGTGCAGCCAGTGGCGCCAGTCGCCTCCGGCTGCCAGGGGCGGAAGCAAGGCGACAAGCAGCGCCAGGCTGAGCACCACCGGCGTATAGATCCGCGCGAAGCGCTCCACCATCCGCTCGCTTGGCGCCCTGCGCCGGCTGCTGCCGCCGAGCATGCGGACCATGCGGGCGGTCGTGAAATCCGCCGGATGGCTCGTCGTGCGGATGTCGAGCGTGCCGCCTAAGTTGATCGTTCCGGCATACACCCGGGAACCCGGTCCCTTGGGCACCGGCACGCTCTCCCCGGTCAGGATGGCTTGGTCCACGCGGGACTCCCCATGCACAACCTCGCCGTCGCAGGAAATCCGCTCCCCGGGACGCACCCGGACCAGCGACCCTACCGCCACGCGCTCCACGGGCAGGACGTGTTCGCCGTGCGAGTGAATCACCGTCGCCTGCCGGGGAGACTGCTCGAATAAAGCGGCGATGCTTCGCCGCGCCCGCTCCAGGCTCCACCGCTCCAGCCTGCCTGCCAGGGCGAACAGGAAAGCCAGCGCCGCCGCCTCGGACCACTCCTCAAGAAACGCGGCGCCGGCGAGCGAAACAGCCACCAGCACGTTCATGTCCGGACGCAGAACGCGCACCGCCGCCCAGAATTTCGGCAAGAACGGACCGTAGCCCACCGCCACAGCCGCCAGATAGCAAGCCAGCGCCGCCCCCGGCAGCGCCTCGTGGTCTTCCGCCAGCCAAGCCTCCCACCCGCCGCCTGCCGCCACAGCCTTAATGATGGCGCCCGCCGCCAGAAATGCCCCGCTCAGGGCGGCTTGCAGGGTGGGAAGGCGGTCGCGCCACGGCGGCGTCCGGGAAGGCGACTCCCACGCTTCGGCGCTCATGCCGGCGCGCTCGACAGCCGTCAGAATGTCCTCGGGAGTGACGCGCTGCGGGTCGTATTCGACCTCCATCCGCGCCTGCATCACGTCAAAATGCAGCTCGGTGACGCCTTCCACTTCGCTGAGCGTGCGCCTCAGCAGGCTGACTTCCTCCGCGCAATCCATCCCGCGCACGCGAAACGCCGCCCGCCGCCGGGGCAGATCTTGCGGCATGCTAGGCAACCCCCTTTTGAATTCCTGCCACGGTCAATGCACACCCTCGACAGCATGCTGTGCGCGGCAGCGATACAGCTTGTGGGAACCCCTGAGGGCCGGTCTCGGAAATGCCATTTCTTCTTCATGGTATCGCCGCCCGGCCGGGCGGCGGACCATGGCGTCAAAGCATCTTCACCGGCTGCAGCGCTGCGCCCTTCGGCGCCAGGACTACTAACTCTCCCCGGCTCGTGGGAAAAGTCAGCACCTGACCCGACAGGGTTTCAGCCGCCCGGCCATTCCGGTGGATTTGGACCTCGCCGCCCCAGGGGTTTCTTAAGCGGCAGGTTCCTCCAAATTGAGAGACGATCTCGACCAAGGGAATCGCCCCCCCGCGCTGAGCGGAACTCACCAGAAAACCGCCGGCCGCCAGCAGTTGGAAAGCCGCGTCCCAGTCCTTGGGCCAGCGGTTGAAAATCGAAATAGGTTCGTCCGCAACGGCGTCCGGTCTGCTCTCGACCATGGTCGAGTGGAGTCCGGCGCTAAGCCCGCCGATGTGCTCGGCGTCGATGGCGCCCGGTCCCTCCCGCAGCCGCAGCCTGTTCCGGAAGATCTGCGCGCCCCCGATGCCCTCTACGTCGATAAAGCTGCCCAACCGGTTAAATCCCAGGAAGCGGCTCTTGAGCTCGGGTTCGGGTCCCACGGGTTCGATGGCCCCCGGTCCGTTGTATACGAAGGCCCCGAACGGCCGGTCCGTGGCCAGTTCACTCGCGGTTCCGCACCTCGCGCCGGGGGGCGCAGGGGTCAGGTTTTGCTTGATCTCGCGCCACGCGGGGCGAAGCTCCCCGTCCACTCCCAGCTCTTCGGATGCGCGCACCACCAGCGGAAAGATCATGTGCATGCAAGCGACCTCGTAAGGCGCGTCTTTGGAGTTCCACGCGGACTCGCCGCTATTCGTGTGATGTATGTGGTACCGTCCATCCTCTTCCTTCTTCAAGTTCGGGAAATGGCGATAGAATTCGGCGGCGCCTTTGATCAGCGGATACGCGCGCTCTCGGAGCCACTCCTTGTCTTTAGTGAATTGGTACCGCTGCCAAGCCAGGTTGGCGATTCGCGATGCGACGCCCAGGATGTGCGTCGTGTGGCCGAAGATTCCGCTGCTCTTAAACTTGAAAACGTAATAGCCGTGGTCCCAGTCTCCGTCGCCGCGGAAGTTCCAGCGGCTGTTATGGCGATTCTTGTTGTTAGAGTACCAGTCAAAACGCGAGGATCTTTGATCGAACGGCTTGCGGACCAGCATGAGGTCGCGCAACTCCGCCGCGATGTCGTCAGGCAGACGTTCCGGGCCATTGAAGAAGGTCGTTTCAGGAATCCAAATGCCCTGAGAGCCCCACTGCTGGCGGGCGGCGAGCGCCGCCGCGCCGTACATGTTCCAGTACATCCGGAACATCGGCTCCATCAGTTCCAAGCGGTTTGCAGGCATCAGGTTGCTGTAATAGGCGTAGGTGTTCGCCCACCAATACTGAGAACCCCACCGGCTTAAGTCGCCATCCGTCCGCCAAATCATTCCCCCGAAGCGGGGAGGATAGGCGCCCCGGGAGCTCGCGCCCATGAGATATAGAAAATACGTGTAGTTCGCCTCGACAAAATCCGCCTGCCCGGACTGGCTGTGCAGATGCAGCATCCCCCGGGACCAGAAGCGCCTCCACCACTCCGAGGTCTCCTTGACTAGCCCCTCCATGCCCTTCTTCGCCGCTGCGCCTAGCTGCTCGAGCGCCAGTTTGGTGACGTCCACCTTGGGATCCTTCGAAGCCGCGCTGGCGATGAATATCGTGAATCGCCCCTTCCCGGGTGCAACCGAAAGTTGAACCGTGTACTGGTTCAGGTAACGGGCGTGGCTATTCCTCCCGGAAACGCCGATGGCTACAGCTGAGGAATCGTAAAAGTCCTTTTCCCTGAACTGCTGCGTCAAAGTGATGCTGCTATCATGCACGCCCAGTTTCGACGTAGCCGTGTGCTCGGCGGTCCTGAAAACCGACGTGTGCTCCTGCGCTAACTTAAACGTCAGCCGGGGATGGTATTGCGCCTGATAGCGGAGCATGCGGAGGTCGATGCGGACGGCGGCCGGTTGTGGACGCTGGTCGTCGATTTCAATCGCCATCACGTCGCCGTTCGGCCACGCCAGGGCCCGGGCGCTTACTCCGCCTCCGTGGATGCTCATGATCGCGTCGTACAGCGATAAATGCTGCCGGAACCGCGGAGGCGCGAAGACATCCTCCCCCGCATCCACCACGTGGATGTCGACAAACCCGCAGCCGCCGCCATAATCGGAATCGGCGCGCGGAAAGCTGACGGTGTTGCTGTCCATCGCATGCAGGTCCACGCGGTTGATTTGAAGCTTCACCGCGGAAGGCACAGTCCAGACAAGGCTGCCCATCCGTCCATTGCCCAAGGGCATTCCTTCCTCAGGGCGCGACGCCAGCTTGTCAAAGACCAAGTCCGCGCGCGAAACCAGCTTCCGCCGGTCCACTTGAATCAGGCTGTCCGCCGCAACAGCCGCGGAAACAGCGAACACCATCAAAGCGCTTGAGCGCATGATCAGACTCATTCAGTTGTTTCCCCCTTTACGAAGCAGCCGGTCCGGGGCGCCGGATCGGGCGGTTTTCAGAAGGCGAATCGGAGCCCGAACCGGAACACCCTTTCGTCCAGACCCTCCCGTCCCGTATTCCGGATGCTGGTGATGGTCGAAAATCCTCCCAGGTTCCGTATCGTTCCGTCGCTGTTCAGTTGAAGGTTCGACACGTTTGCCCCGGGGTTTGAAAAATGCGGGGTGTTGGTCAGGTTAAACACTTCCGCCCGGAATTGCATACTCCATTTCTCTGACAACCGGAAGCGGCGGAAGAGGCTGAAGTCGAAGTTGCGGACCCCGGGACCGCGCATCCGGTTGAATCCGGAGGTGCCAAACCGCGCCTCCGTCACCGGCGCGAAGGCCAGCGGATCGAAGTACGACTGCCCGGGCCCCTTGTTCCCGTAAATCTCCACCTTCGGCTTCACTTGGTCGGCTCTTTGGGAGCTCCCCACCAAATTGAGCGAAGTGCCGCTCGCGGACACCGTAAACGGAGAGCCGGAGTACACGCTCAGCAGCCCGTTGACTTGCCACCCGCCGGCCAGCGCGGGGAGCGCCTTCCCGCGGTTAAGGTAGCGCTTACCCTTGCCCAACGGAGGCTCCAAAACAAACGAGGTGTTGAAATTGTGCGTCCGGTCGAATCCCAATACCGCCCGGTTGAGCGCGAAATACGGGAGGGCTTGAATTGCGGGCGGGTTGTCGGCCAGCGCGTCGCAGCATACCCCAATCACTTTCGACCAGGTGTAACTCACCGTCACCTGCACGCCTTGCGAAAACCTTCTCTGCAACATCGTTTGTAAGGCGTCGTACTTGTTCGTGCCGGGATTCGTAAGCAGTTCCGTGTTAGCGGTTCTCCCGAACTTCGCGAAATATGGCTGGCTTGCCTGCCCTGTCCCGGGGATCTGGCTGGCGTTCAAATTGAGAAGCTGGTTAATCCGGATTTGCCGGGAACCCACATAGCCTGCTTGTCCGGTGAAATTCCAGAAGAGCTGCTTTTGCAGAGTGAAGTTGAACGACTGGATATAGCCGCGCCTGGGTTTTTGCTCCAAACCGCGCGCCGCGAGGGTGGCGGGAATCGGGAGGACGCCCTTACTGATGTCGGGGATCTCGATGGCGGGAATCCCCTCGCGCAGGCGCCGGGCGTACTGGAAAGCGTTCGCCCCGGTGATGCTCAAATTTAACCCTGATGGATAGTTGCCTGACAAATTCCGCACGAACGCCAGCGGATACGGATCGAAGTTCAAGCCGTACCCGGCGCGGACGACAAACGTATCCTTGATGCGGTGGGCGAGGCCGATCCGCGGCGAGAAGTTCTTCCAGCCGATCTCATGCCCGCAATCCATCGGTGTGTTGCCGGCGCCGCAGATGA
>FWPV01010716.1_pt1 | contig 14887 bp, 15 predicted proteins | sample 2228371 | NCBI WGS metagenome assembly FWPV01 (sample SAMEA103939776, study PRJEB20133) | metagenome
ACCCGCGGATTTGCCAGGATCAAGCTTGGCCTGGACAAAAAGCTTCATCTCGGCAATCTGGAAGCGCAAAGGGATTGGGGCCATGCCAGGGATTTTGTCAAAGGCATGTGGATGATGCTGCAGCACCATGAACCGGACGATTTCGTACTGGCGACCGGCAAAGCGACAAGCGTGCGGCAATTGGCGGAAATTGCCGCTTCGCATTTTGATTTTGATTTAGTCTGGGAAGGCGAAGGAATTGATGAAAAAGGGATCGATAAAAAAACTGGTAAAGTGCTGGTTGAGATTGACCCGAAATATTTCCGGCCTGCCGAGGTCGATATTCTGATCGGCGACTATTCGAAAGCGAAAGAAAAACTCGGCTGGGAGCCGGAGATCACTTTCGAGCAATTGATCGAACAGATGTGCAAATCGGATTACGATAAGGAAGCGAAGAGGATGGTGTACAATATGACGCACAACCTGTAATGAGACACAAATCTGAGTAATAGAGTTGAAATTCTAAATCCTAATATCGAAATTCTAAACAATTTCAAATGACCGAAATACTAAATCCAAAACAATATTGGAATAATCAAAATAATATTTTGAATTTTGGTAATTTGAATTTTGGATTTGTTTAGGATTTAGAGTTTAGTGCTTAGGATTTCTTCTTTATTTTGCATATTAATTTCTTTTATTCATGGATAAACACTCTAAAATCTTCATCGCCGGCCACAGAGGCTTAGTCGGCTCGGCCATTGTCAGGGCTCTTGAAAAAGAAGGCTACACAAATTTGGTCAAGAGGGCCCGAGAAGAGCTCGATCTGCTTGATAGCCAGGCAGTCAGGGATTTTTTCGAAAAGGAAAAGCCGGAGTATGTTTTTCTGGCGGCAGCAAAGGTGGGAGGGATCCTGGCCAATAATACTTATCCCGCTGATTTTATTTTTGAAAATCTGACCATACAAAATAATATCATTTACAGCTCATACAAAACAGGGGTGAAAAAATTGCTGTTTTTGGGAAGCTCCTGCATCTACCCAAAATTTGCCCCTCAGCCAATGAAGGAAGAACACCTGCTGACCGGAATACTAGAGCCGACCAATGAACCTTATGCGATCGCAAAAATTGCCGGGATAATTATGTGCAGATCTTTTAATCGCCAATATGGAACTAATTTCATTTCAGTAATGCCAACCAATCTTTACGGAATTAACGACAACTTTGACCTTGAAACTTCACATGTGCTCCCTGCGCTGATTAGGAAATTCCATGAAGCAAAAGTAAAAGGAAGCAAGGAGGTGGTTGTCTGGGGAACTGGAAGCCCGAAACGGGAGTTTCTTTATGTCGATGATTTAGCTGATGCCTGTATTTATCTCGTGAATAATTACAATGATTCTGAAATAGTCAACATTGGGACCGGTGAAGATTTATCGATTAAAGAACTAACGGAACTAATCAAAGAAGTTGTAGGATACGAAGGAGAACTTATTTGGGACAAATCTAAACCGGATGGGGCTCCAAGAAAACTGCTTGATGTAACAAAACTGCATAATCTCGGATGGAAACATAAAACGTCCTTAGAAGAAGGGATAAGAAAGACGTATGATTGGTACAATAACAGATACTAATATGCTAATGGTACGAATTATACGAATCGATACGAATGATACAAATATACATATATAAATAATCCGTATATTGGTATCTATATTATTTGTATTCATTAGTATCATTCGCATGCATTCGTATATTAGTATCTCATATTTATGGAGATTATCATCCGCCCTAAAAAGACATTCAGCTGGAACGATATCAGGGAGCTTTGGCAGTACAGGGAGCTTTTGTATTTTTTCACCTGGCGCGACCTTAAAGTAAGGTACAAACAGACGGTGGTAGGCATAGCCTGGGCCTTGTTCCAGCCTTTTATAGCAATGGTTGTGTTCAGCATCTTCTTTGGCAAGCTTGCCAAGATGCCGTCCGACGGCATTCCCTATCCAATCTTCGTCTATACCGGACTTCTGATCTGGCAATTTTTTTCCTCCGCCCTTTCCGATACCAGCAACTGTCTGATCTCGAACCAAAATATTATAACTAAAGTGTATTTTCCGAGGCTAATACTTCCTATTTCATCCGTAATCACTAAATTCGTCGATTTCTTCATTGCCTCCTTTATCCTGGTCGGCATGATGATCTATTATCATTTTACTCCCCACCTCATCGGCTTACTGGTTTTACCGCTGCTGTTGATCATTTCATTCCTCGGGGCGGTAGGAGGCGGATTATTTCTGGCATCAGTGAATGTCAAGTACCGCGATGTCAGATACATACTTCCCTACTTCATCCAGATGCTAATGTTCGTAACTCCGGTCATTTACCCGGCAAGCATCGCGGGGAAATACTCGAAACTGCTGGCACTGAATCCGATGACCGGAGTGATCAAGGCCGCCCATGCGGCGATCCTGGGAACAACTCCGGTCAACTGGCGGCAGGATTGCCGCCCTGCAGGCACAATGTCGCCTTCGCGCGCCGCTGTTCACTCCCGATGCCGAGCGCGCCGGTCAACTGGCTGCTGCTGCTGATCTCTTTTGCGGTCTGCGTGGTGATCTTCGTGTTCGGCATCTATTTTTTTAAGAAAACGGAAAGGTATTTTGCGGATATCGTATAATTCGCGCAACGCATAACGTAAAACGTAAAAGAATTTACATGCAAAAGATTAAACCGTAAAACAATAATAACCTGATAATAAATGTGATTTTAATAATATTAATTTTTCCCAAATCGATACACGCTACACGTTATGCGTATTGAGAAAACAATATGCCTACTTTCATCCAAAAAGCGATAAAATTCATCAAGCAGCCTGAATACAATTATAAAAACGCCGGCTTTCTGAAGTATCATTTTCTGAAGGCGTTGCATAAAATTCTGCTAAAATCCGGCGTTGTCAAATCTCCTTATCAGAGCAGGGATATGTTCAACTGGTCGCTTTATCATATCCACTACAAAGCTGAACTTAAAGAAGGGCTTAAGGTTAACACAATGATTCTTAAGCCGGGAGACTATATCTTCCAGGATGAAAAACTTTTGAAAAATAACCCAGGCATCCTACCTCTTTGCGAGAACCACCGCCTGCTCTATGAAACAGTAATGCAGCTTAAGCCCGGTTCGCTATTCGAACTCGGCTGCGGCAACGGCATTCACCTGAACAACCTCCAAACCTTAATGCCGGAAGTTAAACTATCCGGAATCGATCTTTTGGAAAAACAAATCGAATTTCTGCATCAAACATATCCGAATTTAAATGCGGATATCAAGCAGGCGGATGCAACCAAGCCATTTGCCAAAGATTTTATGCCTAAAGCCGACCTAGTCTTTTCGCAAGCTGTGATCATGCATATCCATACCGGAGAATCGCACAAACAAGCGCTGGCTAATATGTTCAATCTGGCCGATAAATACGTAGTGCTGATGGAAAAATGGCAGAACCATAATTACCTTGAAGACATAAAAGAAATTCAGGCAAAAAAAATGATCGACTGGGAAAAAATATATTTTTACTATAAAAATTCAGATGAAACCGGAAAACCGCATATAATGATCTGTTCCAAATTTCCTCTTAATTACCTGGAAGTAAAAGATTATAATGTTTACCTGAATAATTAAAGATATATCATGATTCCGATAATATCAATCGATAATTTAGGAAAAAAATATTATATCTCCCGCCAAAAAGGAGGGTATATTGCTTTGCGCGACGTTATAACGAATACGTTCAAAAATCCTTTCGCTTACGCGAAACATAAAGCGAAACAATTAGCTGGAACTATTATTAAAGACGAATTTTGGGCTTTAAAAAATATAAACCTAGAAATAAAACAAGGGGAAGTTGTTGGAATCATAGGACATAACGGGGCCGGCAAGTCTACGCTTTTGAAAATTTTATCGCAAATCACACCTCCTACAACCGGTGAAGCCCGGATCAGGGGGAGGGTTGGCAGTTTGCTTGAAGTAGGGACCGGTTTCCATCCTGAACTGACAGGGCGGGAAAATATTTTTTTAAATGGCGCGATCCTTGGCATGGCAAAAAAGGAAATGTCCAAAAAATTCGATGAAATCGTACATTTTGCCGGGGTTGAAAAATTTTTAGATACGCCGGTAAAATACTTTTCATCCGGTATGTATGTAAGGCTGGCATTTTCAGTCGCAGCACACCTCGAACCTGACATCTTGATAGTAGACGAAGTTCTGGCTGTCGGGGATGCGGCATTCCAAAAAAAATGTCTGGGGAAAATGGATGAAATCACAAGAAAAGAAGGAAGGACCATATTATTTGTCAGCCATAATATGCAGGCTATTAAGAGCTTATGCGGAAAAGCCGTCTTGCTGGAAAGGGGAAAAGTAGTACTTACGGGCAACACAAACGAAGTTGTAAGCAGGTACCTGGACATCCTGTCCGACTCGGTGGTAAACGATCCGATCGCAGAAAGGAAGAGAATATCAAAGGCAACGTTAAGGGCCAAGCTTATAGATATTTATTTCACAAAGAAATGGCAGAATAAACCGGAAAAAATTACAAACGGCAATGAACCGTTAATTATAAAACTGGTTATTGAAGCATATCATGAAGATATTGAGGCCAGCGCACAGATATATGTGAGGGATAATTTTCAGGTCCTATCCTATTTGGATTCGGCTTTCATGCACAACCAACTATTCAAGCTGAAAAAAGGCATAAATGAAATTGAATGCCGGATAACTAAGCTCAATCTTTTCGACGGTGACTACAAAATCGATTGCCATCTGACCATTCCTTATCTTGAAGTTATCGACTATGTGCAGGATGCTTATTTTTTCACGGTTAAAAATTTTGATCCCTATCTTACCGGCGCAAAATTGGAAAAAAGCGAATATGTTGGTTTCTTCAATATCGACCATCATTGGAAGCTGAAAGATAGGGCATAGGGCGCTTTGCGAAAAATAATCTTTTATTAATTCTTTTAATTATTCATAAACATATGATCAAAGCGATAATATTCGACCTGGATGGCGTTCTCATCGATGCAACTGAATGGCACTACGAAGCATTGAACAAAGCGCTCGGCCTTTTCGGCTACACTATCGGGAGGGACGACCATCTGACTGTTTATAACGGCTTGCCGACTGTTGAAAAATTGAAAATAATGTCAGAAAAGCAAAGTCTTCAACCTGGACTTCATGAAACGATCAAGGTAATGAAAAGAAAATTCACCGACGAAGTAGTGAGTATGAGATGCAAGCCGGACCATACGAAGCAATTAATGCTGACCCATTTAAAAAATAAGGGATATAAGCTTGCTTGTGCCAGCAACGCGCAAAAATATTCTGTCATGAATATGCTCACCAAAGCAAATCTTGACCATTTTTTCGAGCACATTATCGGCAATGATGAAGGATTTAAACCAAAGCCGGCACCAGATATTTATCTCGCCGCTTTTGAAAAACTGGGAGTAAAACCGGAAGAGTCGATCATTATTGAGGATGCTCCTCACGGAATAGAGGCGGCCAAGGCTAGCGGGGCGCAAGTAATCGCTGTGAGAGGGTATGAAGACGTTAATTTATCGCTGTTTACGAAGTTTAATTTTATATAATCGCGATACTAATATACGAATGCATACTAATGATACGAATGGATACGAATATCAAGATATATAACACAACATTTTCAAAATCATGAAGGTTTATGATCTGAAAAATTTTATTAAGGGGTGGTTTATCGGGAATTTTGAGCCGACGCTATTCGACACCAAAGATTTCGAAATAGCCGTCAAGCATTACTCTAAAGGAGATAAGGAGGCAAGTCATTACCATAAAATTGCAGAGGAATATACAGTTGTCGTTTCAGGAAAATTCAGGCAAGGGGAGGTGGTATTGGAAAAAAGCAATATTGCAGTGGTATCTCCGAATGAATCAGTGGATTTTGAATGCTTAGAGGATGGTACCACTGTTGTCGTGAAAGTACCGTCAATAAAGGGAGATAAGCATCTCGCATAACGCGTAACTCGTAACGCATAACGAAATGGATTTTCATGATGAGCTAAAACTATATATGCATAAATATGTTCGATATATTTACAGAATCACTAAAAAATTTCCAAAGGAAGAGTTATTTGGCGTGACATCTCAGTTAAGAAGATCTGCAATGTCAATTATTTTGAATTACATTGAGGGTTATGCAAGAAGGAAAGGAGAAGAATGTAGGGTCTATAACAATTTTCTTGAGATATCATATGGATCGCTCAAGGAATCGAAATACCTTCTCTTTTTCTCATATGAGGAAGGATACATTGGTAAAGAAGAATACGACATTGGATTGGGAATGAACGACAAGATCGGAAAGATGCTTTGGAGCATTATTAAAAATTAATTCACGTTGTGCGTTACACGTTACGCGTTACGCGAAAATATATGGATAAAACATTAAACATCGTTATTCCCATGGCCGGGGGCGGGGCTTCGTTCCAGCAGGCCGGCTACACTTTTCCCAAACCTTTGATCGAGGTCAACGGCAAACCGATGATCCAGCTGATCATCGAAAACTTAAAGCCTTCGGTGCCGCATAAATTCATATTCATCTGCATGAAAGAGCATTATGACAAGTATTCATTAAATGAAATATTCAATAATCTTGTCGGACGCGATAATTATGAATGCATCCAGCTGATCTCAAAAACAATGGGAGCCGCTTGCACCGCCTTAACCGCAGTTGAGCATATCAACAACGAGAATGACCTGATAATTGCAAATTCGGATCAGATTATCGATGTGAAGATCGATGATTTTGTCAGCTTTGCCAGGGAATCCCAAGCCGATGGAGTGATCATGACTTTTGAAGCTTCGCACCCCAGATGGAGCTATGCCAGAGTTAATAGTGATAATGAAATATTAGAAGTTGCCGAAAAAAAAGTGATCTCAAGCCACGCTACAGTCGGGCTGTATTATTTTAAGGAAGGCAAAAAGTTTGTCGCGACTGCCCATAACATGATCGAAAAAGGAATAAGTATTAATGATGAATACTATGTCTGCCCGGTATATAACGAATTGATCCTGAAGGGGGGCAAGGCTAAGATCTGGGAGATTCCCCGGGAAAAGATGCACAGTCTGGGAACACCGGAAGATTTGAATAATTATCTGAGGAAGCTGGAAGCGGCTCATCAGCACAACCCGAGCTGTTAGACGAGCATGTCATACTAAGAATCCGCTACCATAAAGAAAGGGGGCAGATCCTTCGCTTCCCATGGTCGCTCAGGATGACAAGTAGGGGTATCTCCCCCAAGATGAAAAATATAACACTATCATATGAAAATAATAATTCCGATGGCAGGCCTGGGAACGAGATTCCAGAAGGCCGCCCATCTAAATCCCGAATACCTGAAGCCAAAACCGTTCATCAGCGTGAAAGGAGAGCCGATGATCCGTTGGGCGACCAGGTCGCTACCTTTCGTGGAGCATCCGGGAGAATCCGCAGATAACGTATCAAAGGTTCTGCCAAAAGATCTGATATTCATCATCCTGCAAGACCATGATGACCGATACGAAATCGAAAAGCAGCTCAGAAAAATATATTCTGATGACATCAAAGTGATCAAACTTCCTGAAGTGACCCGCGGAGCGGCAGAAACAGCCTATCAGGCCAAGGATCTGGTCGATCCGGACGAAGAAATAATCGTTTCCGATTCTGACCATCATTTTGATGGAACAGAACTTGCCAATATGATCAAGGACAAGCATGAAGATACGCTCGGGATCATTCCGGTGTTCACTCCGCCCAACGACGGCATTCCCAGATGGAGCTATTCTCTGGTCGGCGACGATAAAGTAATCGAAAAAGTGGCTGAAAAGGACCGGGAGCTGATGGACCTCGGGGCATATGCCAACATCGGCGCTTATTACTTCACAAGGGCAAAAACGTTTTTCGATGAAGTCAAAGAAGTAATCGATAATAACATTTTGTCAGGAGAAGAAGGCAAAGGAGAATTTTATGTCGCCCCGATTTACCAAAGAATAATAGAAAAAGGAGGTAAAGTGCAGGCAGCCATCCTGCCCGAAGTCTGGGGGCTCGGTACGCCGGATGACCTGGAAAATTTTTTGGAAAAATTTGAAAATCGATAATGCTTATGACTTCCTCCACTCAATATAACACTGCTATCATAACCCATAGAGGGCTTGACCCTTCGATTCCCGATTATTACACCGAAAGCTCTTATGAGGCCTTTCTTGATCAGCTCAACCGCGGGTATGGACTTGAGAATTTTTACAAAGATGGTAAATTCTTCGTATTCCACGATGCCGGATTGGAAAGAATCACCGGAGGAGCGGATAAAAGGTTCTTTATGGACCTTAGCCTGGAAGAAATCCTTGATCTAAGGATCGGAGGCAACCGGCTCTGCTCATTGGAAGAGCTCCTTGATCTGATCGCGGACAAAGCGCAAGGGATTTCCGCCTTGCACCTGAAGGGAAAATTTCAGCAAAAGAGTTACCTCGTAAAACTTCTTGACTGTTTAGGCGACAATAAGAAAGCGGCAGATAAAATGATGATCTTCGATGTAAAGATAGAAACTGCAAGATTTTTAAAAAACAAAATGCCTGAATTGATCCTGGCTCCTTCGGTCGCCCATCCCTATGACATTAAGCGCTACAATGAATCTGTCGGAAACACCCTTTATCCGATCGAGAAAGTTCTGGACAACAGAAACCTGTTCAACTGGGCATGGATGGACGAGTGGGACCTTGCGGATGAAAACGGAGGGACAAAAACGCTTTACAACCAAAATAATTTCGATATCCTCAAAACAGCAGGCATCAGAGTCGCGCTAGTGACTCCGGAACTGCATGGTACTTCCCCCGGGCTTTTGGGCGGTGAAGCACATCCAGACTCGGCCAACCGGGAATCGCTTTTCAGGCGAATCAAGGAGATCATCGGCCTTTCCCCGGATGCTATCTGTACGGATTATCCGAACCAATCCAAAGAATTGATATAAAAATATCAAGGGCAAATTAATTTTGCCCTTTTTATGATTAAAATTATGAAATTTTTGCTCGTGGTTCCCAGGTTTTCCTACAAAGATGAATTCTATATGTTCCCTTTCGGCCTGGCATATATTTCTTCCTACCTGAAATCAAAGGGACATAATGTCTCATGTTTGAATTTATGCCATTATGAAGAAACCTACTCTACGGCAGAAATTTTAAGAACAGAGCTATCGAAAGGTGATGCCGAATCCAAAGCGGTCTTAACAGGATGCATGTCGTGCGACTGGAACTTGATGGCCGATGTCCTGGATAATGTGAAAAAAATAGACCCGGGCATCATCACCATTGGCGGAGGCCCGATCGTAACATCTGATCCGGAACTGGCTATGGAAAATTTAAAAATCGACTTTGGAGTTATTGGTGAAGGTGAAATTACAGCCGAAGAGCTCTGCTCTGCCCTGGAGGGTAAAATCGAAATAAACACGGTTGATGGAATAATTTTTCGGGAAAACGGCAGATTGAAAAAAACCAAAGAGCGAGCTCCCATAAAGGACCTTGACATGCTGCCGATGCCGGATTACGAAGGCTTCGGTTATGGTGAATGGGTGAAACTAGTTCAATATTCTGAAAGCAATCCTGTACTTGAGAATTATGACAATATCCTGTATGCGCCGATCTTTGGCTCAAGATCCTGCCCATTCTCCTGCACTTTCTGCTACCATCCTCTGGGAAATGTCTACAGGCAAAGGTCAGTTGATAATATTTTTTTGGAAATCGATCATTTGGTAAAAAATTATAACGTTAACTTCGTCGGTTTTTGTGATGAATTATTCTCAACTAACACTTCGAGGATGTTCGAGGTCGCCGACCGCATTAAGCAATATGGAATAAAATGGGATGCGGAATTCCGGGTGAACAGCGTCAGCAAAGAAATTCTGGAAAGGCTAAAAGATTCGAATCTAGTCTGCATCGGTTACGGTGTCGAGAGTTTGAGTGACAAGATCCTTTTGAGCATGAAAAAAATGATCAAGAAAAGCGAAATCGAAAATGCTTTCAAGATAACCAGCGAAGCCGGAATTTACAGCGCCGGAAATATCATATTAGGCGATCCTGAGGAAACTCTTGAAACCATCAATGAGTCGATCGATTGGTGGAAAAGCCATCCGCAATATTCGATCGCTTTAAAATTTATAAAAGCTATCCCCGATTCCCAGGATTACCGCTATGCGCTTGAAAATAACCTGATAAAAGACAAACTGAAGCATATTAAAGAGGGCTTTCCGATAGTGAACATGACAAAAATTCCCGATAAGCAGTTTTGGTCAATTTGGAAAGAGGTGCAGGAATACAATAAGGAGTTAAGATACATGCCGGAAGGTAAAATCGTCAAATCGGAAAAAACCTGTGAAAAATACCAGAAATACAATTTTTATTTATTAACGGCCAAGTGCAGCCACTGCGGCCATGTTGATACTTATAAAAAGTTCACCAGATCGATCAAGAAGTACTCAACGATCATGTGTAAAAAATGTCTTTGCAGCCTGAAAATTAAGCAAAGAGAAGCATTTTATGAGGATTATAGATCGATAAAATTTTTTTTTAAGATGAGGCTTAACAGGACATATATCTACTTGCTGAAAAAAAACATCATCAATCGTCAAAATAAAACAATTATCAAAATAAAAAATCTCCTGAAGAATATTTGATTGCCTACTACTATGATAACCCTATTTTCCAACGGACATCCATTGAGCGAAATCGGAGTAAAATCCCTTAAAGGATATCTTGAAAATTTTAATATTCCTGTACGCGCGATTTACATGGATCAGGTTGGAATGCCACCGCAGAAGATCATCGATCAGGTGCTGGAATTAACTGCTGGGTCAAAATTAGTCGGCTTTTCTTTAATGAGTAAAGATGTTGCCGAATTCCGTCTGATCATCGACGCGGTCAGGAAAAAACAAAATATTCCCGTTGTACTCGGAGGCATCCACCCGACTGCCCTGCCTGAAGAATCGCTTCAATTCTGCGATTTTGTCTGCGCAGGAGAAGGAGAAGAACCCTTGAGGCTGCTATATAATGCTATAAAAAATAAAAGCGATAATTTTGATATTGCCAATATCGGATATTGGAAGGGAAACATATCTATAATTAATCCAGCTACATATTTTATCGAATCGCTTGATGATCTTCCTTTTCCGGACTATTCATTCGAAAATAGCTACTACTACTGCCGCGTCAAGAATCAGATCGAAAAAATACCTGCTGACCCCGATGAAAAGGGAAGATACTTCGGCTGGGACACCTTGATCTACTACAGTCAGCGAGGCTGCCGCTTTGCCTGTACCTACTGCTCCAATTCACTTTACCACAAGATGGCAAGGGCCTGCGGAAAAAAATGGTACCGCATGGCCTCTCCCGAGCGGGTAAAAAAAGAGTTGAAACATTATTTCAACATAATGCCCTTCCTGAAAAAAATTACCTATAATGACGATGATTTTCTGGCTAGAAATATTGAGGACCTTCGTGAGATAGCCGAATTCATACATGACGAACTGCATGCGCCTTTTTCCATCAACGCGATACCTGGTTATGTTACCGAAGAAAAAATCGCACTCCTCGTTAAAAACGGCTTGACAAAGATAGGTTTCGGAGTGCAGTCTGGCTCCAAAAGGATCTTGCGAGAAGTTTTTAAAAGAGGGCAAACCAACGAACAGGTATTGGAAGCCGCAAGAATTATCAATAAATATGGAAATGGCACCTTTGAAGGGCTTTACGCAAACTACGGTTTTATTCTTGACAATCCCTATGAAAATGATGATGACTGGAGAGACAGTCTGCGCCTCCTTATTTCCCTGCCACGCCCTAGAACCATAAACCTATACTCGCTAACCTTTTTTGCAGGGACAGAACTGGCTAATAGGGCATTGGCCGATGGACATATCTCTACGGTAGCTCTAAATTTCGACAAACGATACCAAGATGACTTGGCTTATACGTATTCCAATACTCTTTTTTACCTTAACCGCGCACATCTGCCATTGTGGCTCAATAATTTGCTGATGTCCGATTTCATGGTCAAGTCGATAATCACGTACCCATTGAGGCAAATAATCAAAAACCGAATCCTGATGCTTGCTTTACTGGACACGGCAGTGATGATTAAAAATGCTCCGAAAAAAATCATGTCAATCGCCAAAAAATTAACAATAAAGATTGCAAGATTTACAAATGATAAAATCGAATTGTCCAAAAATCCGCTTCCCAGAGCAGCAAATAAAGCCAAGAGGGGCTGGTCGGTTGTCGTGGTAACCGGCGGCAATGCAGAGGAAAGCCTTTCCATACTGATCGAATCTGTAGAAAAAGAATTGGATCCGGAAGCGGAGAAACGGAGAGAGAACATCAAGGCAGCCAAGCAGATCTTGGAGAGGCATCTCCAGGCAAAAATATTGAACAGCGGAAAAATTGCCCTGAAGCACATTCCCTATTATGACACCCCCGGACTGCCAGGCCTGATAACGAGGAAAAAAAATGTCGGCGTCTTCGCAGCCAGGTACGACAAAGTTGCGGTTTGCCATGATTATGTGATATTTGACCCTGGCTGGAAAGACGGTTATGATAAATTCGGCGATGATTTCGAGGTTTGCATGAACAAAATATTCAATAAAGACAGATCCCGCTACCGCGACTGGGTGACCTGGGACTATCCGGGTGTGGGTCCTGCTTTCCTTCCCTATGATAAGGAATGCACCGAATACCAATATATTAGTGGAACATATTTTGTGGTAAAAAAAGATTTTTACCATAAATACCCACTGAATGAAAAATTGCGCTGGGGCGAAGGGGAAGATATTGAATGGTCGAAGAGGATAAGAAGTAAAGTTAAATTCAAATTCAATCTGTATAGCAGTGTTAGCTTTTCCAAGCAAAAAGATGATGCATATAGAACCTGGCAAGAGAATACAAGCAAGCTTGAAATTATATTAGGATAATGACCAAAGTAAAACTTACTACAATGTTTCCCGAATGGCCGATTCTCAGGCAAACCCCGGGAGAAAATGGCGCATGGGGAGAATATAAATTTTATTTAAATGAATCACAATTAATTGCTGCTTATAAAAAAGGAGAGATGTTTATGATGGCCTCTTGGAAAAAGAGACAACCAGGTGCCCAAAGGAAAATACCATATTGATAACCGGAGAACCGCCCTCGGTAAAATATTATAATAAAAAATTTCTCGACCAATTCGGAATAATCATCACATGCCATGAGATCAAAGACCATCCAAATGTAATTCATACCCAACAAATGATGCAATGGATGATAGGGGCGCGTTTTATAAGGAGACACCAGCCCTGGGAAATCGACCATACTAAAAACTATGACGGACTAAAATCTGGTCCGACGCCCAAAAAGACAAAACTTATTTCAATAATTGCCTCATCTAAATCAAATACTCCAGGCCATGTAAAAAGATATGAATTCACCACGAAGCTGAAAGAGCACTATGGCGATAAATTGGACGTATTCGGATTCGGCATTAACCAATTCCAGGACAAGTGGAACGTAATCTCGCCCTATAAATATCATATTGTTATCGAAAACAGCGTTTTTGCCGATTATTGGACCGAAAAATTATCAGATACTTTCCTATGCGAAACTTACCCCGTCTATTATGGCTGTCCCAATATACATGAATATTTTGACAATAACAGCCTTAGCGTCATCAATATCGAAAATTTTGAAGAGTCCGTCAAGATAATCGATGAAATTATAAATGAAAATTATTATGAAAAGTCAACTGAACGCATTCTTGAATCAAAAAACTTGATACTTGATAAATACCAGCTGTTTCCGGCAATAAGCAGTGTCATCAACAACATCGGGCGGAAACACGAAACGCAAATCATTCACTTATATCCGGAAAAAGTTTTTAAAAACTTATTGACTAAATCATTAAGAAAAATTAGGCAAAAAATATGGAAATAAAAAAATATTTTGTTTTCAAAAATTATCTATTCTATCTCAAAAATCTTTTAAGAAAAGATTACAGGATAAGCTATGCTCAAAGCGGAGAAGATATAATAATTGAAAACATATTTAATATCCTGAAAATATCACGTCCCGCATATTTGGATATCGGCGCATTTGATCCCGTACACTTCAGTAATACTTACTTGTTTTACAGAAAGGGGTGCAAGGGTGTCTTGGTCGAACCAGACCCCTTATTGTGCAAAAAATTAAAAAGCAAAAGGAAGCATGATAATGTTCTCAATATCGGAGTCGGCATATCCGACAGACATGATGCTGATTTTTTTGTTATGTCTTCCAGAACCCTAAATACTTTTTCAAAAACAGAAGCAGAACATCTTCAAGAAAACAGCAAATATAAAATTGAAAAGGTTTTGAAAATCCCCTTGGAAAAGGTCAATAATATCATCGACAAGCACTTTAAAACAAAACCGAACCTCATCTCGTTAGATACCGAGGGTCTGGATTTTGAAATTATACAATCTTTGGATCTTATTAAGTTTAGACCAGAGGTTATCTGCGTTGAGACAAGATCATATAGCGAAAACGGGGAAAGTCAGTACAATCAAGATATTTTCAACATGATGGTTGAAAAAGGATATTTTCTTTATGCGGACACATTTATTAATTCGATATTTATTGATCGGAATATTTGGGTCAATAACCGCCAAAATGAAAAAAATATTTGAAAAATTTTTCCGTATTGCATTAAGGGCAAGGGAGAGTCTGACTAACACTTTTGTCAGCTATCATTCCCGCCCAAAATACTCCAAAGACATTAACGTTTGGTCGGAAAAAACACGTATAACGCCTGGATGTGCAATAGTAATACAAGGGCCAATTATTAAAGACGAAGATTTTACCCT
>FWPV01001174.1_pt1 | contig 14883 bp, 11 predicted proteins | sample 2228371 | NCBI WGS metagenome assembly FWPV01 (sample SAMEA103939776, study PRJEB20133) | metagenome
AGGGCAAGAGTGTAGGTCTGTTGACCTTCCAAGCCAGTCCCTTCCAGGGATATCGCCACCGTCAAAGATCGACCACTGCTGACTTCCAGCATAGCCGGTACGCGCATACACCAAGAAGTCCTTGCCCCGCACCTCGCTCACAATATCGTGGTGGGCCTTCAAGTACACATTGGGATACGCATTTCGAAGCTCAAGCCCTGAGCGACCATCGTAATAAATATCCGTTACAGCCCACGGCGTATCCTCGTCCCCTCGGTCGAGTTTGAGCCCGGAAATCCCCATCCTTATGAGCGGCTGTATCTTCCCTTTCCACCACTCGACAGCCTCTGGATTCGTGTAATCTATGATGAAACGTGAACTCGGCGCCAGGTATCCTGCCTCGAGCGCCTCTTTGTTGGTAGTTCTGCCGGTAGCCCAGGGTGCAACCCACAAAAATACATGGTAGCCGCGGCGGTTGAGGATATCGATCATGGCCTGCGCATTGGGAAATCTTGTCTCGTCCCAAATGAGGTCGCCGAAACCAGGCTCCTCAGGCTCGGTGAGGTCATCCAGATCGCCAGTGCCCCACGGCCTGTCAATTGTGTAATTACCTACCGGAATACCAAGGGCCTCATAATGGAGGATATCGTCTGCTACGTCAGCGTTTATCTGGACGCCGTCAAGCAGTGCAGGCTTCATGACCCTGTGTTCATCTCGCCAGCGCCAGTGAAGAAAGGCCCATTCAGGAGGAATAAACGGTCTGCCTGTGATGGCGGTGTAACGGTCCAGTATCTGATCATGACTCGGACCATTGATAAACAGGTAGCTGAATGACTTCCTGCCAGGAGGAATAACGAAGGCAAACTCGATTGCCTGAGGATCTGACATGGCAAGGTCGTATATGCCTGGGGCTGTGCCCTCGACAAAGATCCCATACCCTCTTGAGGTGTGAAAGATCGGGGCACATATAGAGACTGTCGGCACAACGATCATGAGTACCATCGTTCCTCGCCGATCGAGAGACCCTACCTCCCTTGGGATGTACTCGTTCTGAAGCGGATTTGTCACCATTCGTTCGATAAGGCCGTAGACAGCCTCTCCCTCGGGTGAGGTCAGTCGCTCTCCTGCTGAAAAGGCCTCGGACTGTACCGGTGGGGTACATGTGAGCCTCGATACTCCCTTATCGAGAAAAGACACTTCCAGTCTGGCTGTGCCAAGCTCGGTCGCTACTGAAATTGTGGCGCGGTCCGCACGGACCGAGACATCCTCTACTCGGTCAAGATATACTCGTTTGTCAGCACTCACAAAGAACATGCCGCGGGACGGTTCGCTTACAGATGTGCCCTGGATGGTCTGATAGGTAAGGCGGCACGGATTCTTCTCGACCACAAGAGTTACCTCTCCTTGATGGGTAGAGAACACAAAAGAGGCCTCTGTTTCAGTAACTGCCAGAGGCATGACGGTCTGTCCGTCGCCTCGAGGAGATGGTATAGCTGATCGAGCGTGCTCGTCAGAGCAGTTTGGGAGCACGAGAAGTGCAACCAGACTCGCACATGCACATGCAGCTACCAGCTTCTGTTGCCTTGCAAGAGCCATCCACACCACGCACAGGATTCGCTTTGTGTTCATCTTTTCTGCCCTCGTGCCTCGTGAGAGATGCATCGATAGCTCAGACGATCCCCACTGTCTTCGCAGGGCATCATGGTGCTATGTCTCTTTTTGGGATCGGCCGCCTGTCGCTTCAGGTGACAACCTCAAGACTTCGAATTTGTAGATGCCGATAAGGGAAAGCAGAAGACTTGCGATGATAGGACCGAGCACAAACCCGAACACGCCGAACGCTGCCAGTCCTCCCAGTACGCTCACAAACGCGATGAGCGGATGGAAGTTAGCAGCCTCCTTGAGGATGATGGGTTTTAGCACATTGTCAGCACTCGATATCACCACCACGCAATAGGCGAGGAGGCCGACCCACTGCCATGTAGCCCCTCCGGTCACAGCAAGGTAGATGGTCGCAGGAATCCATATGATTGCGCTCCCGACCAGAGGGATTACTGCGCCGATAATGACGAGCGAACCCCAGAGAATAGGCGAAGGAAGCCCAAAGATCGCAAACCCTATCATGGCCAGCACACCATGCACGATCGGCACCACGACCCCGCCTATGAGGATCCCTCGTACTGTTTTTGTAAGATGACTGAACATGGTCCTTTCAGCAGTATCATCAAGGGGGCTTAGCCTCATAAGCTCCCTGCCGAGGGTCTTCCCGTCACGCAGCAAAAAAAAGAGGAAAAGAAAAAAAACGATAAAGTTGAGCAAAGCCGATGCGATCCCTGTGACGAACCCCTGCACAATGGTATTGGCAGCGCCAGCGAGCTTGTTGACCGCCTCTTTGAAATAACTGCTGCCAAGGATGCCTTCTGGACCAAAGCGCGCCTCGATAAAGCCCTTGAGATCGAGCCTCTCCGGCAGAAACCGTTCAGCCGCCTTGTTCACGTATTCCTGAATGGTGGCAGCGTTCAAACCATGGGTCAGGTTTGCGGCCTCGCGAGACAGGATAGAGGCGTAGATCGTAATTGGGAGAGCCACCACGAGAATGAGCAGGAGCACGGTGAGTGCTGCACCCAGGTTCGCACGTCCGGCCAGCACTCGTGTAATGCGTGCGTACACAGGGTAGCTCAGGCTTGCAGTCGCTGCTGCCACGATAAAGATCTCAATGAACGGACTGAGTATCTTGTACGAGAGATAAAGAATGATCGCAAGCGAGACGACCAGAAACCCTATGACCACACGCCTGCCTGGCTGCGAAGCTGAAGGCTCTGGGCCTTGTCCTGCCTGAGTGTTCTCAGGGCGGGGCAAGGAAGGAACCCCATTTGGCTTCTCTTGGCTAGCCTCGTCCATAACCTACCTCCCTCTGCAAGCTTTGACACAAGAAGCGTACATGTCGGCCTGGATCTCGTCAACAAGAAAACAAGCTAAACAAATCGTGTCGATGTGACGAACTATAAGAACAGTAAAGTGAGTCCGCTCTCAGGAGACGGCCACTCGACCTACAAGCGTGCGAGAGGATAAAGACCGAGGCCCGAGGTTTCGTCGCCTCGAACGAAGAAAGAAACACACAACATTAAAAAAGGGGTCAACTCATGAAGACTACTGCACCACGCCATCGCGAACAGGGAGCCGTAGCTATTGAAACTGCACTCATCTTTCCGATCCTGGTCGTTCTCCTTTTCGGCATAATCGAGTTCAGCATCGTGCTCTACAACAAGGCCATGGTAACAAACGCGAGCAGAGAAGGGGCGCGTGCCGGAATTGTATACAGCCCGGATCCAGCCAATCCCAAGGCCGCGCTACATCCTTCTGATAGCGTCATTACGCAGACGGTAAACAATTACCTCAAGAACTATCTCATCAGCTTTGGCGGAACATCCCAGCCGACGGTAAAGATCGAAAGGGCAGGCGACTCGCCAGGCGATCCTCTCACAGTGGATGTGACATACGGCTACAAGTGTTTGTTGCTACCGAACTTTATTACGGGGGTGGACGGCACCATCATGCTGTCAGCACGGACCGTGATGAGGATGGAGTGATAAGAGGTTTAGAAAGGAGCGAGATACGATGAGGACAAGGCAGATGTTATTGCCTGTGTTGGCTGACCAGCGCGGCGTTACCGTGATTGTGGTAGCTTTGACTTTGCTTACACTGACCGGTTTTGCAGCCCTTGCCATTGACCTGAGTCACCTCTACGTCGTGAGCAACGAACTCAAGAATGCTGCTGATGCAGGTGCCCTTGCAGGTACACGGTTCCTGTTCAACGAGGACGGTAGCATAAACACTGGGGCGAATAAAATCGCCTACGATGCTGCTGTTGCCAACATGAGCTACAATATGCCGGTTGAAGTGAACGACTATTCATCCAATAACGGTGACGTGCAACGAGGACACTGGAGCTTTACCACCCGTACCTTTACGCCCAACTCCAGCACCTCGCAGGCCAACCTGGGAAACCGGTCGTTTCTTGATCTTGACCAGGATACAAGTCTCATCAACGCAGTACGGGTCGTGGCGCGGCGGCAGTCGAACACAGCTCCATCGTACTTTGCCAGGATCTTCGGCTACGAAGGCTTCGGTCTTGTGCGCGAATCCATTGCCTACCTTGGTTTTGCAGGCACGATCGAGCCATTTGGCGTAGATCTGCCTATTGCGATATGCGAGCAAGCCATAGTGCAGAGCGGCGCGTATACGTGCAGTGTGGGCCGTATGATAAGCTCTGGGAATGTAGTTTCAAACCATGAGACAGGCGGGTGGACTGATTTCAACCAGGAGGATAGCCCCTGTGAGGGTGGCACCAATGCACATCTGGTAAAGAATCTGATATCTGCGGGTGGCAATCCCAATGTAATCAAAATGGGTAAGCACATGGCGACCAACGGCGGTGCTATCGAGGCTGCATTCAGTGAACTTTACAGCCGGTGGCAGAAGGAGACCAACAGCCAGCGTCCCTGGCAGGTTACGTTGCCTGTTGTAGAATGTCCAAGCAACAACATGGGGACATGCCAGAAGATGGTAGGTGCTGTCACTGTCAATATTATCTGGATAAATGACCAGAACGATCCTCTGTACAAGAATGTGCCCACCAAGATGGCAGCAGTTCCTCCCCTTTACTCGAGTTGGCAAGCAAGTGGGAAGGACAAGAAAGGCCAAAAGATATGGCAGAGTTTTCAAGAGCACTACAATCTTTTGGACGTTGACGGCTCGCCTGCAGCCTACGAACAAAAAACCATCTACTTTTTGCCAGAGTGCGAGCCCAAGACACCGGTGGGGACCACCGGCGGCAATCCCTATGGAGTGCTGGCTGAGATACCGGTGTTGGTGAACTAAGACCGCAGCCTGATGTTTCTTTGCGCTGGTATTTCCTCAAGAAGCAGAAAATCGTTCCGCACCAAGCTGATGGGTTCTCCAACCTGAAGTATATGCTTTTCGTGGATCGAGCCCAGATAGTCACCTGCCTCTTTGATATGACGGATCTTGAACGGATCTACCCCCATAATCCTTGCACAGGTCGCGTCCACTGCGGCTACATCGCCTCCCATGACGATGACTCCTGCCTTTTTAGCACTCCCCATGATCGGGCCATCGCCTTCCATGCCTATGATTCCATCCACTATGGCCAACTGGGGCCTTACGGTCATAGCGATGTCGAAAATGGCCTTGTCGATACCTATGTGGTGCAGCACGTTCTTAGGCCAGCCGTAGAAGATGCCAGGCATAAGCCCGAAGAGGTTTTTCATCGAAAGGGTTACGCCTGTCCAGTGATGGGTCTTCACTTTTGGCAAAGAAACGATCCAGTCCACGTGCTTCAGTGTTGCAGGTAGGGTCAGGGTCTCGAGCCGTGTCATTCGACCTTTGTTCTCGACCTCGAGGCCTTGATCGTTATTGATATCTACGAATGGGATCTTCTCCTTTAGAAGCACGTCTGCGTACCCTGACTCTTCCAGCACATAGTGAATATCGCGGCAGTGGCCTGGCCCTTCGGCGACAATGACGTGAGAGGCGCCCAACCTACGGAAGGCGTCATAGGCTGCCCTCACAACAAGGGGATGGGTGTTGATGTGGGATAGTCCAGAGCGGGGTTCTACGAGATTGGGCTTGAGTAAGATTCTTTTGCCTCTTATCGCCTCGGGTGAAATGGCGAGTTCCTTTAGACCAGACATGATAAGCGAAACGAGGTCGTCCTGGTAATCTTCTGCCACAGCGATAAAGACCCGCGAGTACGGTCCTTTTGACCTGCATCCTGGCAAGAGGCGTACGCCTGCCCACGCCAGAAGCGTTGCCATGATCTCCCGTCGGGTCCAGCCCCTGCACTCTATGTCAAGTTGTGTTGGCATGTGTTTTAATCGCTTTTTCCTTTTCGGCCGCTGGATGTTACGCACAACCCTGCCGTCTTAAAACGCGCGAGCACTACAAGACTGAGGGCAGGTGTATCGTACGGTCCATGGATCTCTTGGCGGTCGAGGCAGTCGGAAATCATGGCCTCGGCCTGTTCAGGCCGACTATCCCATGCAGCAAGTCCGAGCAGGGCCCATGCCAAAGAGAGCGGTGCCTTGAGTCGTGCTGCTTCTCTTTCGAGGTAGGCAATGCTTTTTGAGACGCAGGCCTTAGAGACGAGTCCGGAAAGCGCGGCCAGCGCGATGCCGGTCGTATCTGGCATGGGCCGCAGTTCTCGGCCGAACACAATGGTGTTACCGTAGTTCCAGCCCCCGTGAGGCAACTGTCTGTCAAGTATCATTCGCACTGCTTCTTGCACGCGTTCGTGGTCGGCATAGCCTGCTGCCTTGAGTGCCATCACTGCAAGGCTCGTGGGTTCGACCCAGGAATGTGTGTTTTCGGTCCATGGCCAGCCCCTGAGAGCCGTATCGTGGCCAAATGGGCTCTTTGCCTTTCTCGGCCAGTGCAGTCCACTGGTCTTGAGGAGAAACGCTATGGCACGAGCACTGGGCTCTTCTTGCGCTGTTGACCCTTGCCACGCAAGAATAGCAAGAGAAGTCGGCCAAAATGCCCCAGGCTCTTGAGGGCTGATACTCACCCTGCCGTCTTCTCGCTGGTCTGCTGCAAGGCGCTGGCAGCCGAGCTTAACGATTTCAGGCGAGGCGCCTGCTGCATCGAGTGCCATCACTGCCCATGCCGTTGCATCAGGACGGTACTCTTTTCCAAGGCCAAAGGCAAAGCCATTGTCTGGAAGCTGTCGTGCCAGTAGGTTCTGTACATGAAAAGAGATCGAGCTTGATCGCACATTACTCAAGGGCATCCCATGCTAGCCCTGCTTCTTGTTGGTTAGAATTGCCCACCGTTCTAGGATGAACTTTGACGTGGTCCACGAGACTATTGCAAGCAGTACTCCGGCAAGCGAGTCGACGAAAAAATGCTCGCCAAGATACACTATCGCAAAGGACATGGCGAGAGTGTACCCCAGTGCAATAAGTTTTCCTGGAATGCGGTACTGCCAGAGCGCGCAACCCAGGAGACATACCACAGCCTGGTGAATCGAGGGCATGGCTGCTGTGAGGTTTTTGTCCATGGCTGAATACGCCTCACCATCAATACGTATCACACCTTGTACTGCCATCCAAGGTGGTTGAGTGGGCAAAAGATAATGTATCAGTAGTCCGGTACCCAGAAGCAAAAGCATCGAGAGAAAATATCGCCTTATGTCAGCGCCTAGTAGCCAAACCAAATTAGCACCAAAGAGGATAACGAGTGAGTAGGAAAACCACACACCGCGAAGGAACGTATCGAGAAACTCGTCGCGCAGGTGAGTCTGCATCCATGCGCTCGGAACAACCCCGAAAAGTCTCGAGTCTAGCCTGATGGCATAGGCGCTATAGGTGTGATCTAATAAGCTTGGGATGCAGGCTCGTATATTCCAGAAAGAAAAAGCCAAAGCCGATGAGCAAGCCAGGATGAACAACCCCTTGCCTATAAGCATGAAAATGTTCTTGGCTGCCTCCAGCAGACCCTGAGTGGAGACAGAGTTCTTGAGCATTATAAGGAAGCGTCCTGCACGGCTTGGAGACGTGAAGCCATCGACCATAAGTCACATGTATCCAAAAAAGTGCGAGATCTGCAGGCCAGGTTCAGGCGGCCGCCCCCAACAAGACCGGTGACTATCAGCCTGAAAGGCTTCTTCTAACTAATATCGCGAATCTCATCAAGCAACTTGACACGAAAAGAGCGTATGCAACGAGAGTCAAAGAAGAGCAAAAGTGGTTGCTTGACAGGTTTCAGGAGGGGTTCAAACCTCTTGGACGCTGACGGCTCGCCTGCAGCCTACCAACAAAAAACCATCTACTTTTTGCCAGAGTGCGAGCCTAAGAAACCAGTAGGGACCACCGGTGGCAATCCCTATGGCGTGCTGGCTGAGATACCGGTACTGATCGACTAAGGGCACAACCTGATGTTCCTGTGTGCAGGTATTTCCTCAAGGAGCACAAAATCGTTCCGCACCGAGCTGATGGGTTCTCCAACCTGACGGAAGCTCTTTATGATGATTCACCCTCGGTGCTGGGCTGTGCCTTCATATCGACCTAGGGCGAGGCACACTATTCTATGGTGGGCATAATGCGATCCTGCTATCTCACAAGAACTGCGCTTGGTGGCCAACCAGGGTCTTCTGGACTAACCGGAACTGGATTGCATTCAGACCTAAAGTACATTGTTTTTTGTTTATACGTCACTCCAATCAAATTGAAGTGAGCAACAAAGGACTGCCAGCACTCTTGGCCAGAGAGAGTACAAGTGGCATTAGGAGCTGGCCAGTCCTCCATTCTTCGCGGAGCCTGATTAAAGTGAGGATCATTACCGGTGTCTGTCATCCAAAGTACATCGACCTGCACCGCGCCGATTACGCGGTTACAATTCCCAACGTTGCCGTTGAGGCACTCTATGACGGGCAAAGTCAACCTCCATATCTTGTCAGGTATGTTGTTTCCATCTCTATCTTCTGCTCTACTTCTCCAGCAATCACGCAGTTTCCTGTATACGACGTCTTGGACACCCTCGACCGTTCCTATTTCCGAGCCAAAGGGTATCTTTGAGTCATTTCCGTCCGTACATATGAGGTCTTTCATCTCGTCAGCGTTTGCAGTCCTACAAGGATTCGAGAAGTTGGTCCAGCCGGCTGTATCTGTGGTGCTTGGAAACATCGTTCCGACGGTGCATGGGGCTATGTACTGTCTGCACACTGCTATCGGTGCTCCGAAACTATTGGCGGCAAAGCCAAGGTAAGCGATGGATTCCGAAGAGGTAACCTCAAAGGAGTCGTGACCGAAAATTCTGGCAAGGAACGATGCGGCAGGTGTATCCTGTCTTCTAGTAACTACCCTAACAGCGTTAACGAAATTTGGATCATTGTTTATTTCATCCCACGTTCGTGTGAAGTTCACGGTAGCCGCGTCGCTCGGATTGAATACGCCAGACCCATCCTCGTTGATCTTCCAGTGTCCTCTCTGTACATCACCTGTGTTTGTACCTTCTTGCCAGTCCACATCAACAGTGACGTTGTCACTCCTATTTGCCGTAGCTGCCTCGAAGGCCACTCGGTTGGCTTCTTGGTTCACATCGCGTGTTCCGTCCTGGTTTATCGCTCCGCTATAAAGTACGTTTGCGCCAGCCAAGGCGCCTGCATCAGCGGCGTTCTTGAGCTCGTTCTTGACTACGTACAGGTGGCCGATGTCAATCGCCAAAGCAGCCAAGCCTATGAAAACTACCCCGATCAGAAGCGCAACTATAATTGCTGTAGCTCCTGACTTGTTGTGCAAGGTTCGTATGAAGATGTTCATGTCCTATCCTCCTTTTGGGAAAAACCGATCCCCGATTATTCGCAATTCATTAAAGTCCTTGCATTCAAGTTGAGGCTGCCAAGAAGAGATTCAACGAAGGCAGGAAGAGCCAGGAAATCGTAGCGATATGTCACGGACACAACGATTGGGTTTCGGTCGGCTCCGCAAGGTGGGGGAGCACATGTCGCAGGATCACCCAAGTCTGGACGGCAGGTGAAATCAACCGAAACTGCAGACGGTTTGAATGAAATCAATTTACCGTTACAGTAGTTGTTTACTACGGTTCTGATCTGAGCTTGTGTCGGTCTGATCGAAGAGTAAACAATCCCGAATCGAGCCCCTTCTCGGCTTGCGTTTGTAATCACCTGTTTATTGTAGAGAATGAGAGAAAACTCCACAATGCCAAACAATAGAATGACAAGCAAGGGTAAGATAAGCGCAAACTCTACTGCAGATACACCACGTTGGCCTCTTCTTGCCATACTTTTTCTCCTTGAGTTATGAGCTGTGCTTGAATATGCTTGTCATCGTGTAGCATTCAAAGCAGTTAACAGGATGTAAAAGACGATGCGACCTCGTGTCAAGTAGCATAAAGGGACTCCAGCACCGCAAGGCAGGATGTGCCTCGCCATTATGATAGCTGCCGAGCGCATTGATTTCTCAGCTTTGTTATACTGATGGTACGCTGTTTTATTTTTCCAACAAATAGATTATCACTCATTGACTTCATCTGTCAAACATAAAATGTTCATCCGTGCACAAGGTCCTATAGCCATAGACCTAAAGTAGTACGTATTCGATGCACATGCTGATTTTTTTGATGCTACAGATTCTTACTGGCTCGTGCCGTACATTACTGATCAGAGGATACGTGCAAGTCGAGCCGCGGTTGTGCAATGGAGGGGTCGACCCATGAGCACGTCGAGGCATAGGAAATCAATCGAAACCTGGCTCAGATTTGGCTTCACTGCGGCCGTAGTTCTGTCTCTCTTTAGAAGCCTGTCCACGACCGTTGCCGATCCAGATCTATGGGGATATCTCTCCTTTGGACGACTCTTCTGGGAAGGGAAGGGGTTCCCCTACCAGGATGTGTTTTCGTACGTTCCGACCCTTGATCCATGGGTATACCATGAGTGGCTCACAGGTGTGCTTTTCTATCCTGTGTACGTGCACCTGGGTGAGTGGGCACTTCAGCTCATTAAATACGCGTTAGGATGTTCTACGATAGCCCTCCTATATCGTACCGCAAGGATGCAGGGGGCAGAGCCTGTTGCAGCATGGTTTCTACTGTTTGCCGTTCAGGGCTTTCTCTCTCTAGGCTACGCTCCAGTAAGGGCACAGGTCTTCACCTACTTCTTCTTTTCGCTCTCCCTCTACCTGCTCGAACTCGCACAGCACAAGGGGACCTGGCGCATGTTGTTCATCCTCGCACCACTACACATTGTCTGGTGCAATCTTCACGGTGGCTTTGTCTCGGGCCTGGGTCTTATCGGCCTTTACGCAGGTGCACAGTTCCTTTCGCGGAAGCCCTTCGTGCCCCTTGTTCTTGTTTTTTTGTTGTGCTCTTTGTCCACTGCTGTAAACCCCTATGGTCTTAACTACTGGGAGTATATGGTCAAGGCTATTGCCATGCCAAGGCCCGAGATCACCGAATGGGCATCGGTCCTCAAGTCGTACAGGACAGATCTGCTTTCAGGAACAGAGGCCCTCTACGTGGTGGTTGTGGTGGTGTTTGCAGGCCTACTTACGCTCTGGGCACGCTGGAAGGATCTTACAGGAGGCCTTGTAACAGCCCTTACCCTTTATCTCGGTGTGCGGCACGTACGACACCTGGTTTTTTTCTTTATCGTTGCAGCCGTGTACCTGCCAGGCTTGCTGACCCTGTATCTTAACGTGCTGAGGTCGAGGCCAACATTCATGGCCTTCTGGAACAGATGGGGAGTGAAGATTGCAGCCCTCGCTGTGGCTGGTCTTGCAGTCGGATCGATCTACAAGATTTCGGCAAGGCCCAATCCCTTTTCCCTTGAATTTCCCTTGTGTCCGCACCAGAAGACCGGAAAAGGCTTTTACTATCCTGTGAAAGCCATTGACTATATCGAGGGCCATGGGCTTTCAGGCAAGCTCTTGACCGACTTCAACTGGGGCGAATATGCTATGTGGCGGCTCTACCCAAGGTGCAAGGTGGCTATCGACGGAAGGTACGAGACTGTGTACCCTCCAGAGATACAGAGAGCATATTTCGAGTTTCTCTACAAGCGTTCGGATTGGGATCGCTTTCTTGAAGACTATCCCCCTGATATGATCCTGATCGACAAGAAGCGCGAGGTATATGGTTCGCTGGCTACATCGAACCAGTGGAAAGAGGTGTTCAGCGACTGCGCAAGTGCCTTGTTCGAGAGGTCTACTGGTCACTGAGCAGAAGGTATGAGCACTGCCGCGCGGCCGGGTAAAGTCTCTGCGTGGAATAGACGATCAATTATGCAAGGTGCTCGACTGCAGGCATGCCCGCACCTACCTATGCTATGATGACGTGCCTCTGACAAGAGCGATAGGCGCTGGGGAACTTTCCTTATGGCGAAATTCTACAAACTCAGGCTGACTATCTTTGGCCGGATCCTCGCCAGCTATTTCATTATGTTCATTCTCGTGATCGTGGTTTCGTTTGCAGCAGTGCTCAACATCTATCGCTTCAACAAGGACATTATCAGTGTGTACGTGGAGTCCAGCCAGATCGCACACCAGACTGAAGGCTTGAGAGACATGCTGGCAGCAGCAATGCGATACGAGGCGCGCTACGGAGGATCGAGGGATCAAGCTGTGCTTACCGCACTCCTCCATCGGGCCGATGAGGTAGGTTCAGCCCTTGCATCTCTTGAGGCAGTGGCACGGTCTTCAGAAGAAAAGGAATTGACAGCAAAGATTCGAGTACTGTACTCCCGATACCTTGATCTCGTCAGGGCAAGGATAGATGCAGCAGAGGCAGGCCGAGGAGCCACACCAGACCGCTACCTACAGGAGAGAGAAGCGCTCCTTTCGGAGTTGAGTGCCTCGGTCAGACTCTTGAGCGAACAAAGTAGCAAGGCCAGGCATGAAGTGATCAAAGAGCTTGGATCATCCCAAGTGCGGGCTGCCAACCTTTCTATTGTGTTGAGTGGGGCTTCGCTTCTTTTCGGCCTGACGATTCTGTATCTTTTGACACGAGGTATCACAAGGTCTCTTTCCCTGATCAAGCAAAAGACCGCTGAGATCGCGAGCGGAAACTATGGAGATGCCCTGCGCCTTTCGAGCGCGCTCGAGATAGAGGAGCTGGCAGAGGCCCTCAATGTCATGGCAGAGCGGCTCAGGGCACTCGATGAGATTAAAAGAGATCTTCTGTCAATGATGTCGCACGAGCTTAAAGCACCACTGGCCTCTATACGCGAGGGTACGCACCTGCTCATGAGGGGGGGCCGCGACAGTACACTTACCGATGATCAGCAAAGGCTCCTCTCTATTGTCGATGATGAAAGCAGGCGTATGCTCGATCTGGTAGATTCATTTCTCGATGTTTCCCGCATGGAAGCAGGCATGATGACGTATGAGTTCCAGAGCGTAGATGTAGACGGCCTGCTGCAAAAGGCTCTTGCTGAACTCGGTCCCTGTGTGGAGTCAAAACATCTTCGCGTCAGGGTAGACTACGGCCGCAATATTCCGCCGGTCCACGCAGACAAAGAGAGACTTCTTCAGGTATTGAGAAACCTGATCGGCAATGCAGTCAAATTCACGCCCCGAGGTGGGCTGGTGACAGTAGCCTGCTCAGTTCGAGATGGCAGCGTCGAGATCTCGGTAGCCGATACTGGGCCAGGCATACCAAAGGAGCACCTTGAAACTATCTTCGAGAAATACACGCGGGTCGTGCCGAATGGTGCTTCATCCCCTAAGGGTGCTGGTCTTGGGCTAGCGATTGTAAAGAATATAGTGACAGCCCATGGTGGCAGGGTATGGGCAGAAAGCGAGCCTGGCAAAGGGAGTATTTTCAGGGTATCGTTGCCCGTAACGAGTCCTGACTGATCCTTGTGCGGAAAGAAAAAAGAGGCGATGGCACCTTCACCGAGCATACTCATAGTGGACGACGACAGAAACTTTCTTTTTCTTCTCGCCAAACGGCTCGAATCAGCCAATTACCGTGTCGTCGCTGTATCTGAAGAACAAGAGGCGCTCGAGACCGTACGGTCAGGCCTGGTGGATCTCTCCATACTGGATCTCCAGCTCGCCAACAAAGACGGAATATCCTTGATGCAAGAGATACATGCCATAGAGCCGCATATGCCCGTCATCATACTCACTGCACACGGCAACATCCCGAGTGCGGTGGAGGCAATGAAAAAAGGGGCCTTTTCATATCTTACCAAGCCGTACGATCCTGAAGAGCTCTTGATCACTGTTGAACGGTCACTCGAAACCGGACGACTCAGCAAAGAGGTCGAACGGCTTCAAGGAACGCTTGAGACCCGCTATGCGTTCGAGAACATAGTGGCAAAAAGCAAAAAGATGAAGGAAGTGCTCGACACTGTAGCTCAGATCGCAGGCACAGACTGCACAGTGCTGCTTCAAGGAGAGAGCGGCACAGGAAAAGAGCTTATAGCCAAGGCAATACATTTTGCGAGTGCGAGAAAGGCACGGCCCTTTGTCGCCATTAATTGCGCCTCTATACCGGATACGCTCCTCGAGAGCAATCTTTTTGGTCATGAAAAGGGTGCATTCACTGGAGCTGACAAAAAGACAAAAGGACTCTTTTGCGCTGCTGACAAGGGTACGATACTGCTCGATGAGATCGGCGATATGCCCCTTTCAGTGCAGGCAAAGGTTCTGAGGTTTCTCCAGGACAGGAAGTTCTACCCGCTCGGGAGCGAGACAGAAGTAGAGGTCGATGTAAGGGTAATCGCAGCAACGAACAAGGATCTACATGCAGAGGTCAGGAAAGGCTCTTTCCGGCAAGACCTTTTCTACCGCATCCACGTAGTACCGATATGCCTCCCTCCCCTCAGAGAGCGAAAGGAAGACATACCGTTTCTCGTCGATCATTTTCTGAAGAAGTTCAGCCAGCAGATGAAAAAACAAGTGCGCATGCTAAGCCCCAGGGCAATGGAAAAGCTTGTGGCCTACCACTGGCCAGGTAATGTCAGGGAACTGGAAAATACCATCGAATACGCTGTTGCAATGGCAAAGGCCGAGGTAATCGAGCACGACTCGATCCTGGCCACCAGCCAAGGTTTTTCACAAAACAGGGAGATCAAGCCATATAAGGAGGCCAAGACGTCTTTCGAGAAGGAGTACGTGCTACATCTTCTCAACGTCTGCAAGGGCAATGTGAGCCAGGCTGCAAGGCTTTCTGGCAAGAACCGGGCAGATTTTTACGAGCTGCTGCGCAAGTACGATCTCAAGCCCGAAGAGTTCAAGGGCACTGAACGGTAGGTCTGGAAACGTGCTGGACCCAGGTAGACCATTCACATAGAACATGCACCTGCCAGCGCAGTGGTGTGCGTATGCTGTATGCAAATTCCTACAGGTGGTGTAACAATGTTTC
>FWPV01005828.1_pt1 | contig 14883 bp, 14 predicted proteins | sample 2228371 | NCBI WGS metagenome assembly FWPV01 (sample SAMEA103939776, study PRJEB20133) | metagenome
GATTAGCGAGAAGCTACAGTCCATCAGGACGGTCAAATATGGAAATAGGGCAATGGTCGATGCCTTAGGTCTTACACAAAATAGTTGACACTGTGGATTGAGAGAGCGCCAATCTCCTTTTGCCATATCAGCTTCGGCGCTGCTGTGCAGAAGATGCTATAAGGATATTTCCGCCCCCTCAATAGACCAGTGCGAAGGTCTTGGAGAAAGTTTTACCTTTTGTACGTGTTGGTGGAGCTGATGGGATTCGAACCCACTACCTTTTGACTGCCAGTCAAACGCTCTCCCAATTGAGCTACAGCCCCACGCCGAAAGTCTAGCAAAAAGTCGGTTAAAATTCAAACCGCCGTGCCTGTGGATGTGTGTGCAGAAGTTCTGTCCGTGTATTTAAATTGTGACAGCCTATTTAGCTGGAGTCTTTAGCGGGATATAAACTCGATGTGAAGCTTCTGGCGATATATGCAGCTTAGCTGATGGAATGGCTTATGTCTCTCGGAATATCTCGTGCTCCGCCTGTTCACCAAAACTTGAGGCAATGGTATACGGCGGTTGTGTAGCTTTGGGTTAGGCAACCAGGAGACTCTGCCAGTTGAACTAGTGTCTAAAAGGCGTTAGGTGACTTCTGCGCCACATTGCGGGTAATAGAAGCTGGACTATAGCTATTACCCTTCTGGAACATCGGTTTTTTTTGGGGTGTTACCGGGGGCTGTTTCCAACTCTGGACTGCAAGACGAGGCTGGCTAGCCTTTTCTCTAATTCCAGGCCCTCGCCAAGAGGCAAATCCAAACCTCTCACCACAGCCTGCTTGATATTTCTCACCACCACAGGATTGAAAAAGGCGATTTGCCTTGCCATGTAGTCCACAACCGAGAGAAGTTCGCCCTTGGGGACAACACGGTTGACCAGTCCGATTTCAAAAGCCTCCTTTGCATCGATACGGCGCCCGGTAAGCATTATCTCCAGGGCTCTGGCTCGACCTATGGTGCGGGGCAAAGTCTGGGTAGCTCCAGCCGCCGGAATGATGCCTAACCCAACCTCAGGCAAACCGAGTTGAGCATCATCAGATGCGATCCTTATATCGCAGCACAAAGCCATTTCAATCCCAGACCCAAGGACATAGCCGTGGAGAGCAGCAATCAGAGGTTGGGGTAAACTAAGAAAAAGCCCCCACACATCACGCTCCCACCGCACTTGGCGGGCAATCGTCGGTGATGGGGCAGTAAGAAACTCGCTCAGGTCAGCCCCGGCACAAAATGCCCTTTCCCCCGCACCTTTGAAAACGGCGACTTTTACTTCAGTGTCATCTCGAATAGCAGCTAACACTTGGTATAATTCATCCCGCATCTTGATGTTATACGCATTTAGCACTTGAGGACGATTAAGGGTAACATAGCCGATACCGTTCTCTTTTTCGTAAATTATGGTCTCAAAGTTGCTCATAATTTGTTTAGCAGTGAACTATCTCGATCTAAACCGAGGAGGTCTCTTTTCCAGAAAAGCCCTGATCCCCTCGGTGCGGTCTTCCGTTGTTTGCAGGAGACAGTAAAGGTCAACTTCCAACCGCAGTCCTTGTTCCAGAGTCAGGTCTAAGCCCTTGCATATTGCCTCCTTAGCGTACTTCACCGCAAACGTGGGCTTGGATGCTATTGTTTGTGCCATGTCCATCGCCAGGGGCATGAGTCTCTCCTGAGAGACTACCTTGTGAACTAAGCCAACCCTGCATGCCTCGGTGGCATCTATGCATTGCCCGGTAAGAAGCATTTCCATTGCTTTAGCCCTACCTACTAAGCGTGGTAGCCGCTGAGTTGCCCCATCCCAGGGAATAACGCCCAAGGCTACATGAGTCAGGGCGAAACGAGCTGTATCCACCGCAATCCTAATGTCACAGGCTAAAGCCAATTCTAATCCTTGGTCTAAAGCGTCTCCATTGATAGCAGCTATAACTGGAACTGTAAGGCTAGCCGCCGGCACAGCAACTGACAGGGGCTCTGTGACCTGTGATGAAAGCTCCTTCAGGTCAGCGCCGACAGAAAAAGCCTTGGCTCCGACACCGGTGATGATAACAGCCCTCACTTCTTCGTTGCAGACGACCTGGGCACAAACATCAGCAAACTCCTGAGCCAACTGCACATTTATGGCATTATCTGCCTCAGGTCGGTTAATGCTTATTAACCCCACTGACTGAACCTTCCGATATGTAAGGGTCTTATAGGACATAGATTTAACCTCTGCTTGTCACCATGGTCATTATACAATAACTACGAGTGTGGGGACAGAGTTCCCCCGGGATTTTTTCTCTTCGCTCAAAGTGACGATTACCTGCCAGTATAGTTTCGACCATGGTACAATCTATTAACCGTGTGAGATTCCTCCTGGCTTCCAGGCATCGTCAAAAATAGGTCTAGAAATGAAACAAGGCTCGATCTCATGCTACAATAGGTAATCAAGGCTACGCGTAAGGGAATAGATATGCCTTCAGACCATATCATTGTAAGAGGGGCACGAGAACACAACCTTAAAAACGTAGATGTAGCTATACCACGTGATAGGTTGGTCGTTATCACTGGTGTTTCTGGCTCAGGTAAAAGTTCCTTAGCCTTCGACACAATATATGCGGAAGGACAGCGTCGTTACGTAGAATCACTGTCTGCCTATGCGCGCCAGTTTTTAGGGCGGATGGAAAAGCCGGATGTTGATTATATTGAGGGCTTGAGTCCGGCTATCTCAATTGATCAAAAAGGACCATCTCATAATCCTCGCTCCACAGTAGGCACGATGACTGAAATTTATGATTATCTGCGTCTCCTCTTCGCCCGCGTTGGTCACCCCCATTGCCCCAAGTGCGGGCGTGAGATCTCTCGTCAGACAGTGCAGCAAATCGTGGATGCCATACAGCAAATACCCAGTGGTAGCCGAATTATGATTCTGGCACCATTGGTCAGAGACCGGAAAGGGGAGCATCAATCGATATTTGATGACCTGCGTAGGGCAGGATTCGTCCGTGTACGAGTTGACGGATACATTCATGACCTTTCAGAAGAGTTTGAGCTAGACAAAAACAAGAAACACTCTATCGAAGCTGTAGTCGACCGGCTTCTGATAGGCGAGGCTGAAAACAGTCGCATTGCCGATTCTGTAGAAACGGCACTAAAACTTGGAGCCGGAGTGGCTCTAGTTTCAGTGACTGACGGAGAGGAATTGCTTTTCTCAGAGCACTTCGCCTGTGTTCACTGTGGCATAAGTCTTGGCGAAATCGCGCCACGTACTTTCAGCTTCAATAGCCCACACGGCGCTTGTCCAGCATGCAGCGGGCTGGGAGTTAAACTTGAGGTTGATCCTGAACTGCTCATACCTAACAAGGAACTCAGTTTAGCTCAAGGTGCCATCCGTGCCTGGGGCTGGTTTGCTTGGCACGCTGGCGAATTACAAGATCTAGCCCGACGCTACGGATTTTCGCTTAACACCCCAGTGAGCAAGCTCAGCGAGGAACACCTCAATCTTGTCCTGTATGGTGAAAATGGTGAACTGGTGAAGTACCGTAATCGATTTGGGCGGGTCAGGGAATACTTTACGGGCTATGAAGGTGTAATTCCCTATCTTGAGCGGGTGTACAAAGATACTGAGTCAAACAATACCCGTGCCGAGATCGAACGGTTCATGGCTTCTTATCCCTGCCCGGTCTGCAAAGGGAAACGACTCAAGCCTGAATCTTTGGCTATCACAATCGATGGCATGAATATAATAGAGGTGACCGAATTTTCTGCTTCTGAGGCATTGCAATGGGTGCGCCTCCTTAATGGCGAGCAAGATACAAAACCCCGTTTGACACCCTATGAGCTAAAGATAGCACACCAAATCCTTAAGGAAATAAGCACCCGCCTTGGGTTTCTTATAGACATAGGATTAGGCTATCTGACATTGGACCGTCCCTCGACAACCTTAAGTGGTGGAGAAGCACAAAGGATCCGCTTAGCGACTCAAATCGGCAGCGGTCTCATGGGAGTACTTTACATATGTGATGAGCCTACGATAGGTCTGCATCCTGCTGATATCTCCCGCCTTATCGAGACGATGAAGAAACTGCGTGACTTGGGGAATACAATCCTCATTGTGGAACATGACGAAGCCATGATGCGAGCGGCTGACTATATCATTGATATGGGGCCAGGTGCTGGAGAAAACGGGGGGCAGATTGTCGCAACTGGAACGCTGCCAGATATCATGAGCTGCTCAAGGTCGATAACAGGACAATATCTGAGCGGGATAAAACAGATCCCGCTGCCGCAGAGACGCCGCCCTGGCTCAGGCAAAGAATTGATAATCAAAGGTGCACGAGAAAATAACCTAAAAAATATTGATGTCACCATACCTCTGGGTAAATTTGTCTGCGTAACCGGGGTTTCAGGTAGCGGCAAGAGCACGCTTATTAACGAGGTACTGTATAAAAGACTGGCTCATATATTCTACAAGGCAAAGGATAGACCTGGAAAGTGTGATGGCATAATCGGTGTGGAGCATATTGACAAAGTAGTCAACATCGACCAGTCGCCTATAGGTCGTACTCCACGCAGTAACCCGGCTACCTACAGTGGAACTTTCACACCTATTAGAGAGCTCTTTGCCACTATCCCCGAAGCCCGAATGCGCGGCTACAAACCTGGGCGGTTCTCTTTCAATGTCAAGGGTGGGCGTTGTGAGGCTTGTCAGGGCGAAGGCTACATCCAAATTGAAATGCAGTTCCTTCCCGATGTTACTGTACCTTGCGAAGTGTGTAAGGGGAAGCGCTATAATCGCGAGGCACTTGAGATTCACTTTAAGGGCAAGAATATAGCTGATGTTCTGGATATGAGTGTTGATGAAGCATTAGATTTTTTCGAGCACTTTCCCAAGGTAAGGAATAAATTGGAGACGCTGAGGGATGTTGGCTTAGGCTATATACGCCTTGGTCAACCGGCACCAACTCTTTCTGGTGGTGAAGCCCAACGAGTCAAACTTGCTACTGAACTATCACGTCGCTCTACAGGTAAGACTCTCTACATCCTCGACGAGCCTACCACTGGTCTCTCCTTAGCTGATATAGATTGCCTTCTGCAGGTGCTTCAGCGACTTGTAGACGCCGGTAACACGGTGATAATCATCGAACACCATGTAGATGTAATGAAAAACGCTGATTATATTATAGACCTGGGTCCCGGCGCCGGCGATGAAGGTGGCTACGTCGTAGCTACCGGCACTCCGGAAGAGATAGCCAAGATTAAGGCATCATTTACAGGACAGTACCTAAGAAACGTGTTACATCAAAGGGAGTACTCTTTAGCCTCGTAGCTGCTACGGCGCAAACTGCGGATTTATTCGCCAGGTCTCTCTTTTTGCTCTAGGGGAACCGTGCAAAAGCCCAGCCTAATCTTGGTAGTGGTTAGCAAATGTTAAGTTGGCTGCTTCACTGCTCTGCAGATTGTCGAGCTTCTTCAGTCCTTATGTTCTGCCGTAAGTACTTGTAAATCCCCACAATAGTAGCTGTCAGAGGGACGATTAGAATTATCCCCCATAGGCCAGCGACGTATGCACCCAGAGCGAGTAGGACCAATATGATGGCTGGGTGTATCCCCATGTAAGCGCCATGAATTCTGGGCACAAGAAGAATATTTTCCAATAGTTGGACAACCAGATAGACGACAGCTACCCAAATAGCTTTTCCGGGGACCAAGGCTAAAGTAACTACCACCCCAATAGCACCACCAATCCAGGGGCCTAGTATGGGTACAAGTTCCATAATCCCTTGCAACACAGCAAGTGCGGGAGCGAGTTTTATCCCTAGGATAGCAAACCCGATAAAACACAGAGAGGCTACAGTGGCAGAAAGCACCAGCTGGGCACGAATCCAGCGCCCTAAAATTCTATCTATAACCGAGGCAACACCCCTGACATGTGCAGCCATCTGGGGAGAGAACGCCGAATAGAAGCCATTGCTTAATTTTTCAAAATCCTTCAGGACATAGAACAAGAAAATGGGTAGGGAGACAAACCCGAGTACCAAGCTCAAAGTTCCTGGCACGTATGAAAGACCTTTCACGAAGGCATTCCGCAGTGCATTACCCACTGCTATCCCTATATCTTGGACCAGCCCTTGTACTTGCTGTTCCATCTCCGGAGGCAACCACTGCCAAAAGCCTCGAAGCCAGTCCTGGAAAGTCTGTAGTCCCTCTGAAAAATACTGGGGTGCATTTCGTACCAAAATTGAAAACGAACTGACTACGCCCGTAATGATATAGAAAGCCAATAGTCCAACCAGCACCAGAATAACTATGAATATAAGAAATATCAATGAGGCTCGCCTGGTAGATAACCACCTGCCTTGACTAGGGAGATTCTTCTCTAGCCAACAAATGACTGGGTACAAAAGATAAGCCAGTACCAACCCGCAAATGAATGGGAGCAAGATGGTTCTAAATACATAAAGGAGCCAGAAGGTTACAATGGTACCTAATATGAGAAGTATCAGACGCCAGTTTTTCCTGAATATGTCACTGGCTGCGTCCATGTGCGGTTTTTCACCATCTCGCAGGTGACACAGAGAATCTCAATTCGGAAAGCTGGCAAGTAAAGCAAGCTTTAGCTTGCTTTACTTGCTTCAGTCACCTCTTATTCTGCTTTCGCCTGTGCCTTTCTAATTGCCTCAGCAGCAGTTGTTTTTACCTTTTCAGCAACCTCTGCGGCTCTTTCTTTGGCTGCCACCATCTTCTCCTTCAAGAGCTGTCTGGTCTCCTCGCCTGACCGAGGAGCGAAGAGAAACCCGATAGCTAGCCCGAGAACCGCTCCCACTATAAACCCAACTGCAAAGCCACTACCACCATTCCTATCAGCCATCTTACCCTCCTTATCACTCTTCCTTTCTGAAAAATCTTGCGACCACATCAATACCTTGACATATGCCTTGAATCAAGGACACGAACTGAGCGGCAGGGTGAACTACCGCGTCTTTTACCGTTGAAGAGATTTCGTTGATGATTTCCGAGGTAGCCTCCAGTGAATTCATTATGGACCTAGCTTTTTTATATAACAGGTATGCCAGTACGGCGACAAAAATGACCACCACCGTTACTACTAGTCCCGAAATACAAATAGTCAAATCGCGAAGCCATGCAATATCCATAATCAACACCCCGTTTCTATATTATTTTCCTCAACCTAAACCTTGGATTTACGCTCATGGAGCCAAATTGCGACTCCCGTGGCAATCAATGACCAAGCGGCAATGAGAAACTCCGCTTGTACACCTGTAATAAACTTATGCCTTACCAAAACATGGCTATAGGTTGGGAAGAAATACACAAAGGCGGAAAGGAGATAGAACTGCCATCCCCAACCTTTAGCAAGTCCCCAGCTAGCCAGTGCGCACGACGCTACCTGAGTGCCCAAGACAAAAAAACTTTCCCAAAACGGAGCCAGCGCTACAAGTCCTTTAATTTGCACGGCATCCCAACTCCATCCAGAAGCAAATATATAGTTAAGCGTCCACTGGGATTCCAAGATGCCAAATCCGGTGCCAGATACAGCACCAGCAGCAAGCCCTAGCCTTGGTTCGACGTTTCTGTCCTTGTGCCACCAGTAGATAACCACAGGTACTAGTTTAAATCCTTGCCGGACCAGGGCAAAGAGATACATTGACGGTATGCTCAACAGTGGAGCCCATCGCACCAAGCCATCCTCCGTACCCAAGAGGGTACTAAAGACCCAGGAGATTCCAGCCCTGAGCGGAAATGAAGTGAAACAGATAGCAACAGGTGTAAGAATAGCGCTAGCAAAAAATACCGCCCACAGCCATGGACTGGTTATTAGGGGTGGTCGGTAGCAAGCAAGCCAAATGGCACCAAACATAACCGCCAGGATAATCCCCAAAACGCTAGGATTGGAGAAAAAATAGGGGAAAAAGGCAAGCATTTGTTGTAACATATGTCCTTCCTGCTACAATTTATGTTAATCGTGCGGCATATTCCACTCAGGTTCAGTACGCAAAACTGCCCTCTGGGCAGTAAGGTAACCACCGACTTCACCCGGTTCCATTAGAACCTGGTCTTGTGACGACCTCTGTCTTGTGACTATTAATCCTCCTAACAGCCCTGGACCTAAGAGACCCTAGCTCATGACCCCCTACTTAGATACTTGATTTCCATGGTATGTGTCAACTCTAGCTCTATTCTATTACCCGAGGAGGGTGGTAAGGGGGGGCTTGGTTGTTTCCGAATGAAGTTGTCGTAGATAAAATATGCACCTAAGACCAGAATCGCAACAATTACCAGCCCGAGGCAACCAATAAGCCAGGGGTCGGACTTTTTTTGTTTTGGTTTCTCTTCCTCCTGCCCAATCCTCTCCTGCTCCTGATAAATTACGTTCTGCCGCGTGGGGCGTTCCATCTTCTGCTTTGGGAAAGGTTTTACTTTCTGCACTGTCGGCCAATAGAGGGTTTCACGACACTTTGGGCAGTTTATTAGTGTTGAGTCGACTATTGCACCACAGTAAGGGCAATTATATTGAAATCTCTGTCCGCAGACCTGGCAGAACTCTTGACCCACGATATTCTGGGCACCGCACATAGGACAGAGGAAGATCTCCTGCATGTTAATTTCTACCCTTTATATCCAGCATTCCGAACTTACAGACCTCCCTTACTCAGCAAAGCACAATTTTAACCCGCAAGCCCTACACTTTCAAGCTAGCTGAAAAGTCCTCAGTGGAAAAAGCACAATAAAGCTTTTCTCGTGGCACCGTGCCAAAGAAATCAACCTCACTTCAATACTCTCTTGCCAAGAATTCCTCCATCCCCTTAACCAGTTTCTCGCTCTCGTCCACCGTTAGGCTCAAGTTGCTTTCCAACCTGGTGATATACCCGTCAAGCTCGGGGAATTGGTTCCTTAACTGCGCTATCCTTTTATTTTGTCTTGCTACCTCTTCATCTATGTCGGCAAAGTCTATATCTAGCCCGAATCGCCTGTCGAAAAACTCGATGACCTTTTTCCAGGCTTGAGGGTCAGTAGTCGGGACTAGATAGAAAGGCACAGGCACCCAAAGACTCGCACCGGCAATGTTTTTCCTTTTCGCAACCCACAGAAAAAATGAGCTCAAGGTTGGCCTTTGACCTTCGGGAGTCTCATAATTCATGTCGGTAATAATGTCGTATTGAGTCAGCAACCGGTTCATTTCCATTGAATTAGTTACTGATAGTAACACCCTGGGTGTTGTATGAGCACTCGGAGAAACCATACCCCCTATAGTGTATATCTCTTTCACCTTACAGTAATTTTCAGCTATCTCCAAGACCAAGCTCAGAAACCGATACCATTCAGATTCAGGTATATCGCTCTTGAAAATCACTAGTCCCTTTGCAGAGCAACAGTAGAACTTACTTTCAGGGAGCTTAGCCACATCGTCTTCTACCGAGACACCCCCCAGTGAAAAAAAGTCTACAGGCTCAATTTCAGCAAACTCTTGACCTTCGAGTTTTATATTCAGATAATCAGCAACTTTAGGTCCTACCTTGCCAGCATCGTGGTTCCAGGCTACTAGTAGTGCCGAGCTTCCCAACTCCGGTTTGCTGAAAATCTTATAGGACTGCTCTTCACCCAATATTAATCACTCCCAGGTTCTTTCTTGAACAGTCTGTCTATTTCTTGAAGTATCCGCTTCTTGTCCTCCTCAGTTATTGGTTCGGGCTCAGTAGGCTTGGCATAAGTTACATATTTTAACTTGTCAAGTTGCTCCCTTATTTCCTGAGGAAGCTTCTCATACACACTGGCGATATTTTTTTCACTTTGTTCAACAAGGCTATCGATTTCCTGCATGTCAACTTCAATATCCAGAGCCTTGCTTAAGACCTCTAGTACTGACTTAGACCCCTTGGGATAGGGGATGGGGAAACCGTGAATATAAATAGGTATCTCACCCATTACACAAATAGCTTCCAGTCCCCTTCTCTTAGCCACACCAAGCAAGAGCCCATTCAGCCCAGTTATATTACCCTGACCACCCCTCCCCTCTATTTCCGACATCAACACGGTATTCTCATAACTTCTGATTTCATCGATCAAAGTTTCACTGTTAGGTACTGCCCAAACTCTCGACCTAGCAGTATGATGGATAGGAGCAACCGCCGCTCCTGATGTATAGACCCTCCGACACCCAAACTTTATGGCTACATCCAGAACGAGATTTGCCATTCGATAAGCCTTTGCCCCCTCAGCATAAGCCTTGCCGCTATCGCTAGGCTGTTCCTCCCCAATAAAGAACAGCAAATCCCTTTTCTCTGTTTTTCTAAAATAGAACTTGTTTATAGGGAACGCTAGACTTTTCAATTCACCGTCTTTAATAACTACCTTTCGGGGATAGAAGAAGTCCCACGGCTCTATCTCACCGAGTTCTTCCGCACCCACAGTCCTCCTCAGAATATCGACCGCTATTATTCCTATATTACCGATCCCTGGCCAACAGGCTATCAAGACCGGGTTATTCAATTCCGGTTCTTTGTAAAATCTAACCCCCATAATTCTCCTTTTCCCTTCTCACCCCTGTTTGATAAGTATACCACACAGCTGACCTAACTTTAACCTGTGCAGGCGCAGATTAACCAAAAAACATAGATAGTAATCTTCCCATCTCCGGAGCGGGAGCCTGATAGCAATGGAATGCAAGACCCGGAATAAGGCTAGCCCAGAGCTGTGGTAAAATAGGACGAAATCGTCAAACAGGAGGCGAGCTGTTGTTCAAGAAGGTACATGTATTCAGGGTCAAACCGAGACGAGAATTGCTTGAAGAGATAGCACGCTACTGCCATGAGCATAAGGTTTATTCTGGCATAGTCATTGGAATCGTGGGCTCGGTGCAAAACGCCAAACTCAATTTTCTTACGGAAATCCCAGGGAAATATAACAGCCTGGACTATCATGGACCGCTGGAGATTGTCAGTGCTCAAGGCTCAATAGCCCTCAAGGATGACGCACCGATCATTCACATACATATTCAAATTTCAGGGCAAGATATGTGCCGAGGCGGTCACCTTGCTCAGGCAACAGTGTTTTCCACAGCAGAGGTAGTCATAGGGGAACTTGATTATCAGCTTCGGCGCCAGTTTGATAGCTATACCGGACTGAATGAGTTGTATGAAGGCCCCTAGGGAAGATAACCTGCCTATGCTACCGCTTGTCGCCAGTTACCCAGACTGATGCTCCTTTCCGTGTAGGCTTTGTCCGTGTCTGAACAGCCTTTTCCCCTCGTTTTCCATGCTCCGCAAGCCTTAAATTTGATGCCCGCTCCTACACTCCAAAAAGTCTCTTCTGATATGTGCCGGGCAGTCAGTTTAGCACTGCTGGATAGCTATCGGTACCTCTAGGGCTTATCACGTTCGGCACCAGCCTCAGCCTTCTATCACGAACAACACCTGTCCACGCTTCACCGGCTGACCATTTGAAACATTTACCTCGGCAAGTCTGCCGTGGATAGGAGCCACTATTGGATTCTCCATCTTCATCGCCTCCAGTAAGCACAGAGTATCACCTTCTTTCACTGGATCACCAACTGCAACGTTAACACTTCTTATAATCCCAGGCATGGGACTCTCGACAATCTCTCTCGCCATCCTAGGCTCCTTTCTCAATAATATGGGCGTGCTCGATATTGACAGCGAAGTGACTCAGAAGTCGACAGCTTTTGGCTCACCCCACAAGGCAGTTCTGACTAAATAGTCATATAGCAGATTGCCCATAAGTGGCAACAGGCGCATGCATTGTAAAACAGCTTGTTTTGCGCGTTCAAGCGAAACAGTTAAAGGCAAAACAGCCCATTACTATCTTTATGTTGAGCTGAGGGTGCGGTTGGTGGGGTGTCGATGTCATCTTGGTGTTCTTCTTTCTTTGTCGGTTGCAATCTTATGCTAAAAGACAATAGCCACATGATGTCTAGACATTGAGACGCCATTGATTGGCTGTCTCTTGAACTTGTGCTCATGACACGGAGTGGGGGAATCTTACCCGAAGGCAGCTTTTATGTTTTGTTGTCAAAGTGTAACCATTGAAACCTTACACTACACCGCTGGTCTTATTCCATTGCCGGTTCTTTCTGGTGATTCCACGAGGATTGTAATGCTCCGTTTTCCGGGCGGGTCAAAGTTCGTGGCACTTCACCAAGATACGAATAGACAATGGCTCGGAGTCTACCCTTGAAGCGTTGATAGGGTCGTTCAATGGACGACTCAAGGCAAAAACGTGTGAACGAGAAACTCCTATCTTTGGAGGATGCTTGTGAGAAAATCGGTGAGGTGGCGACGGCGTGACTACTATGGATAACGAGCATATGGAGGTTTGATGTATGGCTCCTAATTGAGTATACCTCAGTGGAGGTTCTAAATTGTAAACCCTGCAATACTCAGACCGTTGTTATAAAAAGGAGCACCCCAGGTTGGTAACTTCTTAAATATCGGCGAAATCATTTAAGCAAGCTATTTATGTAATCGGGTCTTTGTACTTTGCCTGTATTTTTTCGTAGACCGTCTTGTAGTCGATGTCCCTTTCTTTTTTCAAGGCGTCTAGAGCGCTTCCTGCCAAGCTCGAACCGTACCATCTGGCACGTCTTTGCTAAACGCTATATACAGGTCTGCGCTTATGACTACTGTAGGCAGCATAACTAGGTCGTCCGGATCTACTCCGGCTAGTTGAGTGGTAATATTGAGACCTTCCACAGTGCCCAGCCACAACCCTGCTCTGCCCGCCATAAGCTCTTTCAAAGCTCCGATGTCATCGATGCTTTCCAGAAGGTTGCTGAATCCTTGCGAAGCGAGGAACTGTGCCCGGCATCTCCTTTGTACACCGCTATCTTACCTACCTTTTTGGGTATGAAAGGACCAAGGTTCTGTCCAGCCCAATACACGATCGCCTTCCACCCCCAGGACTTTCCAGTAGTACAGGGTGTCAGCTTTAAGCCTGCCTGATGGAACTGTGTATTTGAGGTCACGGATATTGTTTATATCGATAGCTATGTTTTGAAAACCACTATCCAATGCCACCATCAACCGGTAGATGGCTGCTCGGGAGCCCAACCAGATGAAAGTGGGTGATAGTGACAGCACTGAGCTGTTGTTGGTGGGGGAGCCCAGGACAATTGTCTGTCATGGCACAGGCAAACACCCGGCAAGGATCACTCCAACGAGCAACAAAGGTATTATCCATCGATGTATCCCTTTTCTCCACTAGCAGTGTTAATGCTGCTTGGGCGAGATTGTGACAGCATTTGTGCGCAGTGTCAAGAGGTTCTTTACTAGCCATCGGAGAGGAGATTTCGTTCATGACTTTAATGGGGCACAGAGCAAGATCACCAAGGTAGAACTCAACTCGCCCTTTAACTTTATCGCTACAAAGGCTAAAGCTTCGGGGTTGTCCTAAATGGTGGGGCTTGGTGGGCAGTTCCCGAACTTTTATTCGAGAAGCGGAAGCTATCCTATTACTGCGGCAATTTATATTTTCCTGCAGGGAGTTTGCCGATTTTGTTTATCATTGTACTCTTGAGGCAGACTCAGAATATTCTCGTCCTTCCAAAGATTCTCCTGCCCATCCCCATTTTATGAACATTGTCATTCCATCCTCTGACAAACTGAACTCACATGGCCCATAGTCAGATGGACGGCCAGGCCTATGGTCCTCATGCCAGGTACCTATGAACTTACATCCCACCACAGAACCACTGATCTTGCCATTATTGTAAGGATATGTGCCACCAGTCTCGGTCAGATTAATGTAGCCTCCCCAGCCCGCCCCTCTAATTTCCCATTTCCCAGTGAAATTACATGGCTTTGCCGCGGAGCAATTCACCGTGAAATCATACCTGTCAGAAACAAACTCATTAGGTGAGTAAACATGTACGCGTATCCAGTAGGATCCAGGGGCTTCAATTACCCATGGCGGGAGTTGTATATCCTTGGAACCTGCTGAGGTAAATTCCAGCCTTTGTTTCACAGGGATTATAGCACCACTTTTCTCCCAGGAGTATTCAACCGTGCCAGCCCCGTTAACTGTAATCGTAGCTCCGCCCTGAATGATCGGGCAACGTTGATTAGATGCTGTTTGCTTAACATATACATAATCTATGCCTGTCACCGCAAAAGGAGCTTGCTGAGCTGGTCCTACAACATTAACTGTAACTATTTGGATAGAACTGCCCTTATCATTCTTTGCTGATAGACCATAATGTGTAGTAACCACTGGTGCAACCTTGATAGACCCTTTAAGGTCAAGTGGCTCTATGGATTGCCCCGTGCCGGTATCAACGATTGTGACAAACGGGGCATTGGCTACACTCCAAGATAGTGTACTGGACTCTCCGACAGATATAGTCCCCGGACTGGCTAGGAAATAGTCGATCTGGGGTAGAGATGGCGACTGAGATTGCGTTGCACCTTCGAGCGGTACTGCCTCAGGATTTTCATATACTATTCTAACGCAGCCGCCGCTAAGAACGCCTAACAAAACCAGAAGAACGAATAATACAGCAGAAAACCTAAACTTAATGGTCATCTCCGTCACAACTAGTAGTAGTAAACAATACGCTTAAGTTTTTCGCCACTAAATTATCACACTGACTACGTCTTGTCAAACTCAGCTTAGAGGCAAGTCTCTGAAGGAAAGAGCCCAGGAGCTTATTGCGGTTGCGCATCCTGATTTTTGTCCTAAACTGAGAAAAGAAGCTGCTAAGCTGTTCTGACCGTCTACAGCCTCATTATGCTTTTTTCTCTTGCTATGTTTTCTAGCCCAGACGGGCAACGCAGATCTCTCCTCCCTCTATGACAACGGTCATGGTACGCCGGCAATTAGGGCAGGAAAGTGGTCCGCTGTAATTCATCTT
>FWPV01010721.1_pt1 | contig 14882 bp, 11 predicted proteins | sample 2228371 | NCBI WGS metagenome assembly FWPV01 (sample SAMEA103939776, study PRJEB20133) | metagenome
TATTGACAACAAAATATAAAATGCTATAATTTTATTAATATTTATATTAAAGGAGGAATATTGAATGAAAAGAATGCTTGTAATAACTGTCGCTGTTTTATTTTTGTCCGGGTTTTTATTTTTTAACGGTTGTGGTGCAAAAAGTCAGAAGATAAGCAGTGCAGCAGATGAAGAATCACAGGTAATGGAGGAAGCAAAAGCATCTGCAAAAGAGACTTTGCCTTCAACATATATTGTAGAAGATGGCGATACGTTATGGTCTATTGCACAGAAACCAGAAATTTATGGAAATAAATACCAGTGGCCTCTAATATACGATGCAAACAGAGATATTCTTGATAGTTATAATTCACCATTACAGGAAGGACAAAAACTTATAATACCGCGTAATGTAAGTGCTGTTGAAATAGAAGCGGCAAAAGAAAGGGCAAAGGAACTTGGTATACCTGATACAGGCGAGAAAATAAAGGTTGCATCTAGCCGTAAGGTAAGCGAATATGAGGATGAGCAGCACAAAAAAATAGTAGGTATGTCAGAAAAGAAACAAACACAGGTAACATATGAGGAAGAAACTGAGGCAGAAGAAGAGGAACCAACTCCCATACCTGAACCCACAAAACCAAAGAAAAAAGGAAAAATAAATATAATACCTTTGTTTCTTATAATTCTTGGTGTTATTCTTTTGATAATTTTCTTTATATTTTCACGGCAGAAAAAGGAAGAGGAAGAAGAGGAAGATAAAGAAGGTGGAACCAAGACAAATATTCTTGAGTAATAAAAAGTTTTAAAAATGGGTGTAACATAATAATGTTGCACCCATTTTTTTTAAGGGGTGTTAATGATTAAAGTCCCTGATTTTATGTTAAAAAAAATATTCATACCTGTAGCTGTTTTTATTTTCAAAATAATTGCATGGACATACAGGATAAAAGAAATTAATGCATATAAAAAAACTCCTTATCAGGGCAAGGAAAAAAATTATATATATGGTTTTTTTCATTCCCAGCTTCTTGCACACATTTATTTTTACAGAAATACAAAAATGGTATCGCTTGCTTCCCTTCACAGAGATGGCGAGATAGCAGCAATTGTTGCTGAAAAATTTGGTATAACAATTGTTCGTGGTTCGTCCACCCGCGGTGGCGCAGAAGCTTTGCTTGGATTAAGAAGGTATATCAATGAAGGCTATGATGCAGCATTGACTGTTGATGGGCCTCGTGGACCTGCCGGGATAGTAAATAATGGCATAATTTATTTAGCTAAATTAACCGGCAGGGAGATTGTTCCATGCTGTTTTGTATGCGATAAGAATATAAGGTTAAGGTCATGGGACAGGTTTATGATACCACTTCCTTTTTCAAAGGGCGTATTTAATTTTGGTAAACCAATCAAAATACCTGAAAATTTAACGGAAGAAGATATAAATATGTACAAAGAAAAAATCCAGATCGAACTTAAAAGGCTAAATGAAGAGGCAGAGGAGATAATAAAAAGAGAAAAATGGGTGAAATAATTGAAGCAAAAAAGGCAGATATACAGTATATTCTTGACGGATTTGATGATTCAAGAAAAAAAACAATAATAAATTCCCTTGAATTTGCAAACAGGGCACATCAGGACCAGAAAAGAATGTCCGGCGAGCCATATGTTTATCACAGTATAGAAGTTGCGAAGATTTTAAAGGAAATGCAGATGGATGCCCAGACCATATCTGCGGGATTGTTGCATGATGTTATAGAAGATACGCAATATAAAATAGACGATATAAAAAAAATTTCCGGTGAAAATGTCGCTTTTCTTGTGGAGGGAGTAAGTAACGTAACAGCAAAAGTATTTAAGAGAAGTGGCAATGTGTTTGGAGAATCCCTGAAAAAAATGTTTCTTGCAATGGCTAAAGACATAAGGGTGGTTATTATTAAACTAGCCGATAGATTACATAATATGAGGACAATAAAGTATTTGCCTCCGGAAAAGCAAAGGATAATTGCGCAGGAAACCCTGGATATTTACGCTCCACTTGCACACCGTCTTGGAATGGAAAGGATAAAGTCAGAACTTGAGGATATTTCTTTTAATATTTTATATCCAGAACAATATAGAGCTATTGCAGATTATATAAAGGAAAAGAAAGCCGGCAGGGAGATGCGTATTCTGGATATGAAAGACAGGATACAGAAAGAACTTGAAAAAAACAATATAAAAGCTGAAATTACCGGCAGACCAAAACATTTTTATTCAATTTATTTGAAAATGATAAAAGAAAACAAACAGATTGATGATATATATGATTTAATTGCTTTAAGAATAATTACGCAGACAATAAAGGATTGTTATGCTGTCCTTGGTATAATTCATAATATGTGGAAACCATTGCCTAACAGGATAAAAGATTATATTGCTGTTCCAAAATCAAATATGTATCAGTCACTTCATACTACTATCCTTGATGATGAAGGCAGGCCTGTAGAAATACAGATAAGGACAAAAGAAATGGATGATATTGCAGAGGAGGGAATTGCTGCGCACTGGAACTACAAAGAAGAAAAGCCATTTGATAAGAAAACCGATAGCGCTTTTATATGGCTCAGACAGCTTCTTGAATGGCAATCAAATTTAAAGGAAAACGATTTGTTTTTAAAAGAGTTAAAAATAGACCTTTTTCATGAAGTGGTTTTTGTTTTTACTCCAAAAGTCGAAATAAAGGAACTTGTAAAGGGTTCAACTGTTCTGGACTTTGCATACAGTGTCCACTCGGAATTAGGAGATCATTGCATAGGTGCAAAGGTGAATGGGAAATGGGTAACCATAAAATATGTGCTTGAAAATGGAGATATAGTTGAGGTTTTAAAAAGTTCAACGCAACATCCAACTGTTGACTGGCTGAAAATCGCCAAAACAGCAAAAGCCAAAAACAGGATAAGACACTGGCTGCGGACAAACCAGGATATCAGGGAAAATATAGAAAAAGGCACGCAACTTTTAAATGAAGCTCTGGAAAATTATAAATTAAAGATGGATAATATAAGTAAAGAACAATGGGATAAAATAATTCAATATTATAATGTAAATTCAACGGGAGATATACTTGCAGGTATAGGTTATGGAGAATTTTCCGCACAGAGGATTGCCAATAATATTTACAGGGAACTTGTAGAGAAAAAAGAAATAGTTAGATTACAGTTGCCTGAAAAAGAATTAAAAAAGAATGAAATAGTGGTTGATGAAAAATATTCTGATATTGATTATAAAATAGCAAAATGCTGTAATCCAGTGCCTGGCGATGAAATAATAGGAATTTATACAAAGAAAGGCATATCAATACACAGAAGCGGTTGTGAAAATATAAAACTCAATAAAATAATTACTCCTTTTGTAAAGGTTGACTGGAGCGGAGAAATACGCGATTTTTATCTGGCAAAAATCAAAATACTTGCAGATAACAGAAGTGATATAACCACTGAAATTACAGGAGCGATTACACAGGCAAAGGCATACCTGAATTTCCTGAATACAACTGAAAAAAGAAACGACCAGATTATAATAGAGATTTTTATAAAGGTCAAAAACCATCAACATCTATCTGAAACAATTTCTTTAATAAAAAAAGTAAATGGGGTCAGGGAAGTGGAGAGGGAAAAGGTGTAATAAAATGTCATTGCGAGCAAAACGAAAGAAAAGTACTGCTATATATAAAAGGATATATGAGTTTTGCGAAGCAATCTTGATGTTAAAAATCGGAGGAACATAGTGAATAAGAATTATTTCGTTTATATACTGGCATCAAATAATAATAAAGTACTTTATACAGGAGTTACTAATAATCTTAAAAAGAGAGTTTTTCAACATAAATTAAAAATTACAAAAGGATTTACAGCAAGATATAATGTGAATAGATTGGTATATTACGAAATGTTTAAAGACATAGAAAATGCAATTAGAAGAGAAAAGCAAATAAAAAGCGGGAGCAGGAGGAAAAAAGAAGAACTAATAACAAGATTCAATAAAAACTGGAAGGATTTAATTGAAGAAATTTGTTAATTAAAACAAATTTATCATTGTTGAGGTCTAACAATTTGGTCCGGCGGATATAACATCAAGATTGCTTTGTTTCGTTCATAATGATAGGACTGGTGGCATTGATAGGAAGAAGAAAGTTGGTAAAGTATATATGAACCTAACAAAACAATATTGAAGATGAAAATTCTAGTAAAATCAATAGTAACAAAAAGCAAGATTGCTTCGCTTCGCTCATCTGTGGTTGAAATTGGCTACAACGGTTTATGTTCGCTTCGCTCGCAATGACGTAATATTAAAAGATTATAATAGTCAATAGAGATTTTATCCTGCTTTTTTTACTTTTCCTGCCTTTAAACAACGGGTACAGACGTAAGCCCTTATTTTTTGCCCCTTTAACATAATTTTTACACGCTGTAAATTCGGGTATATTTTTTTTCTTGTCCTGTTATTAGCGTGAGATACATTGTTTCCTGTTGTTACCTGTTTTTCGCATATAATACATTTTTTTGCCATTTTAATTCCTCCATTCAATGAAATTATGGCTGAAAATATAACATTTTTATAAATAAAAATCAAATAAAAATTATTAAAATAAAAGAATAATATTGATATATATAACAATAATTAAATTTATGTCTGTACCAGATTTAATTGTAGGAAAACCAAAGCAGGCATCCAGAAATTATAGATTCCTGTTTATACAGGAATGACAGAATGACAGGATAACTGCTGTAGTTTATTTCTGTTAAGGTCGCTAACTAAAAATAATAAGATCACATATATAATTTAAAAATTTACAATTTCCCATAGAAACCTTTGCTTTTGATAATTGTCTAAAATTAAGTTAAAAATATTGATAATATTTAAATTATATGTTATAATTAAATCGGTTTAGCAAATTTAAGTTATTTTAAAAAAAGAGGAAATTTATGGTGGTTACGGGTTTAACGGAAAAAAAGACAATCATATTTTCAATTATAATGTCGGCAATTATTCCTTTTGCAGTTTATTCTGCATCCTGCACTCCTGCTTCCGCAAGAATCTGCGTGGGAGCTGATGATGAAGCATATGTATATATAAACGGTAATTTAGTTGATAATGGAGACCATTTTGCAGCAGTAACCGATTGTAATAATGTCCCGTGCACAGATATCCCTATTGGTTATATAAATGCCGGCGGAAATAATGTTATTGCAATTCAAAATAATAATGTAATCACTGGATTTGTCTGGGCATCCTGGGTTATTGATATAACCTGTTTTGACGGCTCACACGTTTACATAACGAGCGGGGACAGCGGGATTACATATTTTAACCAGCCGCTTGGCGACCCTGCTCCGGCAAATGATGGTTCAGGCAGACCATGGTATCATCCAGATTATGGAAATGTAGGCACATGGGGAACGCCTGTTACGGTTACTGATACAGCTGCTTTTTATCTTTGCCGCGCAACAGACCCGAGAACAGGGACTTATGTGAGGGCATTATCTTATTCAAGTAGCGCAGGTGCAAATCCTGGGGACCCGAATCAGTCGCCTTCCGGTCAGATATTATATTTCAGGCAGTCATTTTCTTTTTTACAGCCGGTTTTAATAACAAAAACAATAAATAAAACTTCTTTTACTTTAAATGAAACAATCACATATTGCTTTAATTATTCAAATCCAGAACCCACGACAAGAGTATTCCAGTTATGGGATACAATCCCTGCTGTAACGGATTTTATTGGATGTAACGGCGGCTGCAGCGTAACAACATATGGAAGCAATGTAGTTGTAAGCTGGACTATAAATGTTGCAGCAAGCGGTTCAGGGACTGTCTGTATGTGGCTGCTTGCAGCAAGGTATCCATGGCTTGATTTAATGGAATTTTATGCTTCACATAAACGTTTTTATAATCCAGATAAATTTTTGCATAAAAAAAATTCATCTGTAATGGATTCCTGCTTCTGCAGGAATGACATCGGTATATGGGGCATGTTCCCTGTGTGTCACTCCTGCGAAAGCAGGAGTCCAAATAATATTTTTATGTTTTTTACACATGCATATAATGGTGGCATGCAATGAAAATCATCAGGATAATTCTTTTTATAATCCTACCCGTGTCATTGCATGCTGTTTTTACAGTTACGAATATTTCAAGGTCTCCTGCAACGATTACTGCCGGTAATAATGTCACTGTTGACTTTACATACCGCAGCGATACAGCCAACAGACAGATAGGGTATTTCATTGTTTTTTCAACGCAATGTACTTTAAGGGAAGGAAATACAGCAGGTCAGGATGTTATAGTAAGCGATAGCGGAATAAATGTCTTGAGACCAGCGGGACAGGTAAATGGTGGAAGGCAACTAAGCTGCGGAACTCAATGTGCTGCAAATACGGATTACCAGATATCCGGACTGGAAGGCGGTTCTCTGGTTTTAACCATCCCTCCGAATTATGCGACAGGAACATATTATATTATAGTTGCGGTGCGTGACTGGAATATTTATATGAATCCTGGCCTTGCAATAGATAGCCAGATGTGTATAAGCATAAATGTGCTGGCGCCCACACCCACAAGGACAAGGACGCCTACTGCAACGCCAACAGGTGTCCAGAATGTTGGAAGAAGCACATTCGGGTTTACAAATTACGTTGCTTATATTATGCCAAATGCAAGCCCTACAAGGACGCCAGTTTTGTCGCCAACCAGGACTCCTACATTTACAATAACAATCACATATACAAGGACACGGACACCAACTCCGACTCCTACTTTCACTCCGACGCCTACAAGGACGTCGATACCCACAAATACCAACACACCTACACATTCAAGAACGCCAACGCTGACCCCGACGCGCACTCCTACCCCGACTCTTACGTTCACTGTTTCAGTAACATTCACTTATACGCGAACGCCGACGCCAACATGGACGCCCACGCGTACCCCCACACGGACTTATACTCGGACACCTACGCCGACCAATACTCCGACTTCGACAAGGACACCGACACCAACTCCCACACGTACTCCTACTCCGACTCTTACGTTCACTGTTTCAGTAACATTCACTTATACGCGTACGCCGACACCAACATGGACACCTACGCGTACGCCCACCCGAACTTATACTCCAACACCGACGCAGACCAATACTCCGACTCCGACAAGAACTCATACACCTACGCCGACATGGACAAATACTGTGTCGCCGACTCCGACATTCACGAGGACACCAACTCCAACATTCACAAATACAAGGACACCAACCCCTACATATACAAACACGGTAACAAGGACCCTCACATTTACATTCACTGACACGATTTCGTCCAATACGCCGACAGTGACTCCGACAAGGACGTGGACTTATACAGCAACTCCCACGCCTACATTCACAAATACGCGCACACCGACTCCGACTTTTACGGATACATTAACCAGCACGCCTACTTGGACATTCACGGATACAATATCATCAAATACACCTACAGTAACAATGACATGGACAAATACGTTCACAGTAACACCTACAAGGACCGCGACACCTTCGTCAACATCTACATATACAATGCCACATACGCCTACTGAAACAAATACACTGACACCGACTCCGACATATACAGATACAAGGACCCGGACACCTACTTTAACATTCACAGATACGATATCATCAAATACACCGACAGTAACCATGACGTTTACCGATACATGCACTCCAACTCCCACATTTACTGATACGCCTACAGAAACATGGACGAGAACCAGTACATTCACATTTACAGAAACACTTACACGAACGCCGACCGCAACCTATACATTTACAAGAACTATAACATTTACTTTTACAGAGACATTACAGAACACTCCAACATATACAAGGACTGATACCATGACTTTTACGCAGACACCAACATTTACAGATACCAGGACAAGTACCCTGACATTCACTCCTACAAGGACAGCAACTCCTTCAAATACATACACAGATACGCCAACATGGACATTGACAGCAACATCTACTTTTAGTGAAACTGTCACAAGTTCTCCGTCGCATACGCCTACGCCTATGTTTTTCCCTTATTTGCTTGTAATAGAGGCGTATAATGAAGCAGGGGAAAAAGTGCGTGTAATAACGCAAACCAGCATAAATAATCCTGTTACTGTGATGGAAATATCCAGCGAAATATTTAATCCATCTGACGGTAACCTGGTTATAAGTTTTCCGGGTATCTGGACACCGGAGCAGATGGGGCCTGGAATTGAACGAATAAGTTTTGAATGGGATGGATTAAATGAGAACGGGCAAAAAATAGGGCAGGGTGTTTATTATATTAAGATGTCGGTAACAGACCCGTATGGACATATAGAGACAATTATAAAGGAAGTAACGGTGATGAGAACAGATGAATATTTGCGGTTGAATATCTACAATACAGCGGGCGAACTGGTGGCAAGGATTGAAAAAACAGAAGAAGTCTCGGATTTGCTGGATATTAATCTTATAAGAGACATAATTTATTTAAATCAGGGTCAGAAATTTAATTTTAATTTGGGAGGTACGAATTTTATTTCATGGGATGGGAAAACAGGACAGGGAAAAATAATAGAAAATGGCATTTATGAAATACAGGTAGAGATAAGGACAAGTAAAGGCGTAGAGAAAATAGCGTCAAAAACAGTTACCATATTTGTTATAGACGGGGAAAAGGTTTTGATTGATCCTGAAGATTCCAGAATGTTCCCGAAGGTTTATCCCAATCCGGTTGTCCTGGAAACCGAAGAAGGAGAACAGATAATAGAATGGTATAAGGCCTGCCCTGGAGAGATTAAGATAAGAATTTATAATATAGCGGGTGAACTTGTGAATGAAATTAAGGGGGGGCTTAATAGTAAATATGTAAAATGGGATTTGAAAACAAAGAATGGCAGTTCAGTTTCCAGTGGTATATATATTATTGTTTTACAGGCGAAAAAGGCAACAGGCGAGAAAGAAACAAAAATAATAAAAAGTTCTGTGATAAAAAAATCAGGGACAGGAGAGAACGTAAACTAAAAAGGCAGGTGGCAGGTGGCAAATGGCAGGTGGCAGGTGGCAAATGGCAAGTGGCAAGTGCCAGATGGAAGATTGAATTTAAGATTTGAAAAAATCTTCAAATCTTCAGCTTTGGAGATCTTCGGATATTTGAAAGGATGTTCGGAAATAGTGCGAAAATAGTTCGTAAATAGTTCTAAAATAGTTCATAAATAGTTTAAAAGAGTAAAAATGTAGAGACGCGGTTCCATCCGCGTCTCAAAAGGACAAGAGATAAGTAAAATAAAAAATACGTATGAGTTGCGATGTGTGATGGAAAGGATGTTCATAAATAGTGCGGAAATAGTGCAAAAATAGTTCGAAAATATTCAGAAAGACAGTCCTTTGTAGCTTGTAATTTGTAATTAGTTCAATGTTTTTAACTATTTAAGAACTACTTAAGAGCTACTTAAGAACTAAGTTAGAACTATGTTAGAACATTTTTTATCAATGTGAAGATTTGAAGATAGATTGTCGATTGGTTTACGATTTGAAAATGAAAACCGTAAATCGTAAAGTGAAAATTGTAAAATAAATGGTGATTATGGTTATGAAATCAGTCATTAAAAAAGGTTTTATTTTAACATTGTTTATATCATTTATATTTCCGTTTGCTGTTTATGGGCTGGCAATAACATCTGCTACACTCACTATTTCTGCAGATGATGAATTTTACGCATATATAAACGGTAACCTTGTTTTTGAAACAGAATCAATTCCCGGGGCAGATTGGTATCATATTTATAATATAGATATAAAAAATTTTTTACCTGAATGCGGGGATTATGTGCTTGCAATTAATTATTATGATACCCAGTCCAATAGAATGCGGATTACATATAAGTTAACAGTTTTTATGGACAATGGCGAAATAGTAACTATCTATAGCGATGGTAATGAAAAACAGATAGCAAACGGTAATTACCATTCAGGCAATCAGACATATCCTGCAGGCTGGAATACGCTTGGTTTCAATGATTCATCGTGGACAGGCACGTTGTATATGTGCGATTCTGACGGACAGACATATAATTCCATTGCTGATTCAAGTTTTCCAACAGGCTGGGTGCCTTATGTGAGTTTATATTCTAATTGTGGAACGGATTACGGGGCTTCAGCATTAATAAGGGATTATTTTTCGGTGCCATGTGCACCGGTTTCAATAACAAAGACCGTTAACAAAAATATATTTTACCTTAATGAAACCATAACATATTGTTTTAATTATCATAATTACGACATTGCGCCTGCTACTTTCAGATTATGGGATACTATACCTGCTGTTACTGATTATATAGGATGCAATGGCGGATGTAGCGTGCAGACATACGGTAGCAATGTGGTTGTAAGCTGGGTAATCACTGTTCCGTCAAATACATCAGGGTCAGTTTGTTTCTGGGTTCTTGCAGCAAGATACCCATTTCTGTTTTTTTATCCCGATGTAATCCTATCCAGAAAAAATTTTCCGGTTGATTTTGAAAAAGATATGTATTAATGTAAAAAATGTTCGGTAAGGATGTTAAAAAAATATATTCAAAATTTTTGCAACTTAATGTTTTTATTTTCATAAATTTGAAGATCTGAAATTTGAAGATTTGAAGATATAATTATTTATATCCCGGAGGATTTTATGAAAAAAAATTTTTGTTTTTTATGCCTGCCTTTGTTATTTTTTTTAGTATTTTGCGTAGGAGGAGATTTTATGAAAAAACAGGATTATATAAAATGGACTGCAAATTATAATCTTGAACAACTACAACGTGATTTTGTTGAGCTTCGTTTCGGGATGTTTATCCACTTCGGAATATTGACATATACCGGGACATGGGCGCAAAAAAACCTTGATATATCAAAATTCAAACCCGTAGATTTTAACCCTGGACAGTGGGCTGATGCTGCAAAAGAAGCAGGAATGAAGTTTGGAGTTCTTACAACAAAACATCATGATGGTTTTGCATTATGGCAGACAGAAACATCTGATTTTTCAGTTAAAGGCATACCATGGAGGAATGGAAAAGTTGATGTCGTAAAAGAATATGTAGACGCATTCAGGGAGAGGGGGCTTTTGCCCGGACTTTACTATTCTGTATGGGATAATACAAAAGGAATAGGCAATAAACCAATAACACGGGAAGATATTGAGTACGTAAAAAAACAATTAAAGGAATTATTAACAAAATATGGCGAAATTCAAATTCTGGTTTTAGATGGTTGGTCATGGAAAATGGGACATAAAGCAATGCCTTATGATGAGGTAAAATCATTCATTAAATCATTACAGCCAGATTGCCTTGTAATAGACCATACGCATTTACAATGTTTATGGAATAATGATTTAGTTGTTTTTGAAGAACCAAAAGGTGTTTTTGCACCAAAAGGAAATATTTTAGCTTCAGCCCAGGGTCAAAAAATAATAAATGGTAATGACTGGTTCTGGGGAGAACAGACGTTACGCGAAGAACCAATGACTGTTGTGGATATAGTTGAAAAACATTTAAAACCATTAGAGGAGAGGTATACTGTTTTCATACTTAACTGCCCGCCAAATAGAAACGGTTTACTGGATGAACACATAGTGAGGCGACTTAAAGAAGTCGGAAAAATGTGGAAGCCAGATTTAAAAAGAAAACCGCTTCCTAAACAACCGCCTCAGAATGAAAAACCTGTAGTTCCAGAAACAGCAACAGCAACAAGCGGTAACGCAGAACTTGCAATTGATGGCATCAATGATGCTCATTTTTATTCTGTCTGGGAAACAGAGAAAAAACTTCCTCAGTCAATAACAATAGATTTAGGCGAGATTTATCCTGATATCGGAATTTTATGTTATGTGCCTAAATATGTTGTAACTGCTCAGCCGACAAATGAAGGCGCAATAACATCATATAAAATATATACAAGTGAAGATGGTGTTCATTTTGAAGAGGTGGCAAAAGGAAACTGGAAAGCTGATTCAAGTATGAAGGTTGCTATATTTAAACCTGTAATAGCCCGTTTTGTAAAACTTGAAGCATTGAAAGCAAAAGGTGGTTTTGCTGCAGCGACTGAGATTACAGTAGGAAGGAAGTAATAGCAAGTGTCAGGTGGCAGGTGCCAAATGGCAAGTGACAGGTGCCAAATGCCAGGTGGCAAATGGCAAATGGCAAATGGCAAGTGGCAGGTGCTAGGTAAAAAATCTTCAGATTTTCAGATTTGGAGATTTTCAAATTTAAATAAAAAATATAAAAATGTGAAGATGTGAAGATACCAAGATGTGTGAAGTAAGATTTGAAATTTGAAATTTAACGAGAGAAAATGTAGAGACGCGGTTCCACCCGCGTCTCAAAAGGACAAGAGATAAGTAAAATAAAAAATACGTACGAGTTGCGATGTGTGATTAAAAGGATGTTCTTAAATAGTGCGAAAATAGTTCAAATATAGTTCCTGAATAGTTTTTAACTACTTTTGAACTTTTTTGAACTAAGTTAGAACTATATATGAACATATTTAGCACCCAGTATGAACTATTTTTGAACTAAATTTGAACTCATTTTGAACGTTGTTAGAACATAATTTATAAGCCTGAAAGGAGAAAAGATGCAACACATAAAATTAGTTATTATTTTATTTGTTTTATTCATGATTATGGTTTCTTTTGTTTTAGGTGCAAAAGTGGATACAAATCTAAAACTTGCAAATGTTTTTACAGATAATATGGTTTTGCAGAGAAATAACGAGATTCTTATTTACGGTTATGGTACTGCGGGTAATGAAGTAACCATTGAATTCATAGATGAGAAAGTATCAACAAAAATAAATGATAAAGGTGAATGGAAAATAAAATTAAAATCACGGGATGCAGGAGGGCCTTATGAAATAAAGGTTACTTCCGGGAAAGAACAGGTGAGTATAAAAAATGTATTAATAGGCGATGTGTGGTTTTGTTCTGGGCAGTCCAATATGGAATGGCAGCTTATGCACACAAAAGATGGCGCGGAAGAATTAAAAAATTTTAAAGATAATGATAAAATAAGATTTTTTACACAACAACAATTACCTTCTCCTTATCCATTAAGAGAAGTACAGGGGCAATGGCAATTATGCAACAAAGAAAATGCACAGAATTTTTCTGCTGTTGCTTATTATTTTGGTAAAAAAATATATGAAGAAACTGGAATCCCCTTAGGACTTATTAATTCTTCATGGGGTGGAACGCCAATAGAAATATGGCTTGATGCTGAATTATTAAAGGGCAATCCTATTACAGAACCTATTTTAAAAAAATGGAATTCAATGTCTCTTTTTGATTGGAAAAAATGGAATTATGGCAGGGGATTAAATTATAATATAGAATTTTCTGATTTAAAATTTGTGCCAAAATCAAAAGCAAAAAAAACATTATATATCCGTAGCTGTGAAGAGTGTACAGGTGATTCAGGCGGTTACTGGAGTACATGGGCAAAATCAGGTTCTACTGCCAATTACATGAATAAAAAAGAAAAGGGTTTTATATCCGGCATCATTGGTTTTAATGCATGGGCAGGAGCCGGCACAATGCTAAATAATAACGAAATTATTGATTTATCTGATTATGAATTCATTGAATTCAAAGTCCGTGGTAACGGAAAATTTTCTATTTCCCTTACTCAACCCAGCATAGAAGATTACGATTATTACTCATCTATAGATTTTGAAGCTACGCCTGTGTTTCAGAATATAAGGATTCCGATATCATCTTTAAGACAGGGTGGGTGGGGAGTTGCAAAACCATTTACTCAAAATGCTATAAAACAATTCCAATTTAATATAAAATCCACAACAGTTGAACTTCCATCGGTTTTATATAATGGTATGGTAGTGCCTTTTGCGGATTTTAAAATAAAAGGAGTTATCTGGTACCAGGGTGAATCAAATGCAGAAAGAGCAAAGCAATATGAGACATTATTGCCTTTGATGATAAAGAATTGGCGAGATTTATGGAAACAGGAAATACCATTTATAATAGTCCAGCTTCCAAATTTCATGCAAAAAAAGTCGCAGCCAGCTGAGAGTTCATGGGCAGAATTAAGAGAGGCACAATTAAAAACTATGTTTAAATTGCCGTTTGTAGTTACTGTGTCTACCATTGACTTAGGTGATGAAAATGATATCCATCCAAAAGTTAAAAAACCATATGGAGATAGGTTGGCAAATGCTGCGCTTGTTTTGCTTTATGGTAAGAAAGGTGTGTTAACAGGTCCTTTATATGATTCAATGGAAATTAAAGAAAATAAGATATATATAAAATTTAAAAATGCAGGAAGTGGTTTGGTTTCAAAAAATGGAGAATTAAATGGCTTTGCAATAGCAGGAGCAGATAAAAATTTCAGATGGGCAAAAGCAGAGATAAAAAGCAATGACACAGTAGTTGTGTGGAATGATGATGTTAAAGATCCTGTTGCAGTTCGTTATGCATGGGCAGATTCACCGGAATGTAATTTATATAATAAAGAAGGATTAGCAGCATTTCCTTTTAGAACAGATGAGTGGGAAGGAATGACGGAGAAAAACAGATAACTACATTGCTGATTGCTTGTTGTTGATTGAATAACTACATTGCTGATTGTTTCAAACAGCAAGCAGCAAGAAGCAAACAGCAATTGAAAAATTTGTTTGACTTTTTGTTTAGTTAATATATAATTAAACCGATTTAATAAAACTAAAAATAAAAGGACCTATAAATGACTAAAAAAATCATAGCAGGAATAATTTTTGTTTTATTAATTTTTACTTTTATTTTTTTTTCTTTTATTTATTTTTTTATTTTTTAATAAGATAATATTTA
>FWPV01010725.1_pt1 | contig 14880 bp, 10 predicted proteins | sample 2228371 | NCBI WGS metagenome assembly FWPV01 (sample SAMEA103939776, study PRJEB20133) | metagenome
TTACTTTAGCTTTGTCACCCTCTTCAATGAAGCGACGCAGGTTGCGTAGTTTTACCTGGTAATCGCCTTCATCAGTTCCAGGCCGGAATTTAATTTCCTTGATCTGGATCTGTTTTTGCTTCTTCTTCTGCTCTTTAGCAGCTTTACCCTTTTCAAAAAGGAACTTACCATAGTCCATCAACTTACAAACAGGAGGTTCAGCTGTTGGACTGATTTCGACCAGATCACAACCACCTTCTTCTGCCAAACGAATGGCTTCAGTAATACCTACAACCCCTAATTGTTCACCTTCCAGACCAATCAAACGCACTTCGCGGACGCTGATTTCTTCGTTAATACGATTTGGTCTGTTCGTCGGTAACGGTTTCTTTCCTACTTTAATGGTATGTTCCTCCAAGGATTAATATCATCAGACCCGGTTTTTGATTTCTGTCGTCAGCTTGTCAACAAACGCAGCTACAGTCATTTTACCGAGGTCTTCGCCTTTACGTGTTCTCAGTGCTAAATCGCCGGCTTCAACTTCTTTGTCGCCAACAACTACCAAATACGGAACACGAGCCAGCGTGTGCTCGCGGATTTTAAAGCCTATCTTCTCATTTCTCAAGTCAGAAGTTGCTCTAATACCGTGAGATTTGAAAGTTTTTACTAATTGTTGGGCATATTCGGCCTGATTGTCGGTAATATTCATCACCACAACCTGAGTCGGCGCCAACCATGCCGGCATAAAACCTGCGTACTCTTCAATTAAAATACCGATAAAACGCTCCAGCGAACCTAAAATGGCGCGGTGGATCATTACCGGAATTTGTTTTTCGCCGTTTTCCGCTACATAAGAAGCACCTAAACGGGCTGGCATTGAAAAATCGAGCTGCACGGTACCACATTGCCAGGCTCTGTCCAGACAATCGTGTAAAGTAAATTCGATTTTTGGACCGTAAAACGCACCTTCACCAGGTAAGTACTGGAATTCAATACCTTTGCTGGTCAGTACATCAGCCAGGGCTTTTTCGGCTTTATCCCAGATTTCGTCAGAACCTACCCGCTTTTCCGGCCGGGTCGACAATTTCACCACAATCTTATCAAAACCAAAGGTTTGATAAGTCTGGTAAACCATGTCGATACAAGCGCCCACTTCGGCTTCAATTTGCTCTTCAGTACAGAAAATGTGCGCATCGTCCTGAGTAAAACCACGCACCCGCATTAAACCGTGTAACGAACCTGAAGGCTCATTACGGTGGCAACAGCCGAACTCGGCCATCCGCAGCGGTAAGTCACGGTAAGACTTCAGACCCTGGTTAAAAATCTGCACATGGCCAGGACAGTTCATCGGCTTAATGGCGTATTCGCGTTTTTCCGACTCAGTGGTAAACATGGCACTAGAGTATTTATCCCAGTGGCCTGACTTTTCCCACAAAGAACGGTCCATCATCAACGGGCCTTTGACTTCGTCATAATCAAATGAACGCAGTTTCTCCCGGACAAATTTTTCCAGCTCAGTGTAAATAGTCCAGCCATCGTTATGCCAGAACACCATGCCCGGCGCTTCTTCCTGCCAATGGAATAAATCCAGAGCTTTACCAATTTTACGGTGGTCGCGTTTTTCGGCTTCTTCTAAACGGGTTAAATAAGCAGCCAGCTGCTTTTTATCCGCCCATGCGGTACCGTAAATACGCTGCAGCATTTTATTTTTCGAGTCACCACGCCAGTAGGCACCGGCCACTTTCATAATTTTGAAGTGTTGGCAAAAACGCATATTTGGCACGTGTGGACCACGGCACATATCGATGTATTCTTCGTGATGGTACAAACCCGGCTGGTCGTCTTTGGCGACATTCTGCTCGAGAATTTCCATTTTGTAGCTTTCGCCACGCGCTTTGAAGGTGTCGTAAGCCTGTTGCCAGCTGACTTTTTTCTTCACAACGTCATATTCGGTTTTTGCCAGCTTCAACATACGCTCTTCGAGTGCTGCTAAGTCTTCAGCACTGATAGCCCGATCTAAATCAACGTCATAATAAAAGCCGTTGTCGATCACAGGACCAATGGCCATTTTGACGTTTGGCCACAGCTGTTTAATGGCATGACCCAACAAATGCGCACAAGAGTGGCGCAAAATTTCCAGGCCCTCGTCGTCTTTGCTGGTGACAATAGAGAGTTTGACGTCACGGTCGATCATTTCGCAGGCGTCAACCAGTACACCGTCAATTTTGCCGGCAATGGTCGCTTTAGCAAGGCCAGGACCTATGTCTTTGGCAACGTCTAATACAGATAAAGGGGCTTCAAAAACGCGCTGACTTCCGTCAGGCAAAGTAATAACTGGCATGTCATTTTCCTTACAGTGGTGGCCCATACCAAGGGACACTTGTTTTATCAAATCTGAGTGGATGCCTGATGGTGTTCAACCATACGAACGGTTAAACCAACAACTACCGGCACGTAGCGGGCAATTATCAGCCAAAAAGCGCCGTTATCTTACTGGCTGAATGACGCTCAGGCAAGGGTGTTGCTGCTGCGCACAACCACTCCACTTTGGCTAAATTTGCACCATACTACTGACATCCCCAGCTTTATTTCCTGACAACACCGGAGTTTATTCATGTGGCAAGCTCTTGCAGAACAAATCAGTGCCGAATTGCAATGTGACTTTAAGATCGAGCAAAAACACCAGCTGTCCACCCATTCCGGCAATATGCTGTACCACCTTAAAGGTCAGGAGTTGGAGTTTTTTGTCAAACTGAATCAACGTGAGGTGCTGGACAGTTTTGACACCGAAGCACTGAGCATTCAGGCGCTGACACAGCGCCAATGTGTACGTTTGCCAAAGGTGATCTGCGCAGGTCAAACCCTGGATAAATCCTTTTTGGTGCTGGAATATTTACCTATGACCAATGCTCACCCTTACGGCTGGCAGGCACTTGGCCATCAACTGGCCTTTTTGCATCAGGCCGACGATCAGGCCATGTATGGTTTTGACTGGGATAATTATTTAAGCGCCACTATGCAGCCGAATCAGTGGCAAGCCAACTGGTCGACTTTTTTTTCCGAACAACGAATTGGCTGGTTATTGCAACTACTGGCCGAACAACATCAGCAATTTGGTGATATTGATAAAATAGTCGAACGGGTGCGCCAGCAATTGCATGGCCATCAACCCAAACCTGCGCTGCTGCACGGGGAACTGGTGCGCGGCAACATTGGCTTTTTATCGGAAGTACCGGTGTTATTTGACCCCGCAAGCTATTTTGGTGATCGGGAAACAGATTTGGCCTACAGCCAGATGTTCGACCCTTTGCCTGACAGTTTTTTTAATGCATACAATCAGGTGTATCCGCTCGATAGCGATTACAATGACAGGAAAGATCTTTATAATCTGTATCATTTATTACACCACGCTTATATCCGCGGCGGTCGTTACAGCTGGCAGGCCAGAGATTTGATCCGTCAGCGTTTGTTGTAAGCTTTTTAATTATGGATAACTGATGATCCAAGCCGTCGTTTTTGATCTGGACGGTTTGTTGCTTGACTCGGAAAATTTCTGGCAACAGGCTGAATATCAAATTTTTTCTTCCCTTGGTGTACCGCTCAAACCAGAGGACACTGCACAAACACTGGGCTGGCGCTGTGATAATGTGGTGCAACACTGGTATCAACGTTTTGCCTGGCAAGGCCCCACTCAGGCGGAAGTGGCCACTCTGATTATTGAGCAGGTGATAAACATGATCATCAGCAAAGGCAAACTGATGCCAGGCGCTCTTGAAGCGCTGAAGTTATGCCAATCGCTCAGGCTGCCCATGGCTTTGGCCACTTCATCCAACCACAGAATGATGCTGGCTACGTTAAAACACTTTGAATTATTGCCGTTTTTTCAGGCAACCTGCTCGGCTGAATTTTTACCACTGGCAAAACCTCATCCGCAGGTCTATCTCAATGCGGCTGCTGCTTTAGGCGTCACGCCGCAATATTGCCTGGCACTGGAAGTCAGTGTCACCGGTTTGATTGCTGCCAAAGCAGCCCGGATGCGCTGTATTGCTGTACCTGACAGCGCACATCAACGTGCGCCGGGTTATGCCCTTGCTGATCATGTGCTTGCGTCACTGACTGAGCTTACCGCCGACCATTTGCAATAACCCAAACCAACAGACTGCTGAAACAATGGCGGCGAAGCTACCTGAAACCAGTACTTCGCTGCACCAAAGTCAGCCGACATAAAACACAATTTAGGCCTAAACTAGTGAGGATCGGCTAAGCCCGTGCATCAATGGCAACGGCAATACACAACAACACGTCTGGAGGATATGATGGACTTGATTAACAAAACCATTATCTGCCCGTTTTGTGGCCACCCTACCCATATCACGCTGGATGTCAGCGGCGAAGATCAGGACGATTTTGAAGATTGCAGCAATTGCTGCAACCCTATCCATATCAAAACACACAAAGATGAAGCACACCGCAGCGTGCAGGTGTTTATCGACGCCGATGACGAACAGATTTATTAATAAAAGCGGCAAAGGCGCAGCCTTAAAGGCTGCAGTCTGAACATACACTGATAGTTATTGGATCAAGCCGCGGGCAGCCAGCATACGCTCCACACTCTGCACTATGGTGTAGCTTTGCTGGTCAATTTCGATATTAACCCAGTCTCCACACTGACGTTTACCAAGGTTGGTCACAGCTAAAGTTTCAGGTATTAAATGCAGCGAAAACTCACAGCTTTGGTCGGCGTTTAGCTGAAGCTGCCCTACTGTCAGACTGATGCCGTCAATCGCAATAAAACCTTTGCTAAACACATAACTGCCAAAAGGCGCAGGCAAGGCTAATTGCATAGCGCAGTTATGCGCTGTTTTATTCACCTCGATAATTTGCGCTCTGCAATGAATATGACCCGACAAAATATGGCCACCCAACTCTTTGCCGATAGTTAAAGAACGCTCAAAATTGACCAAATCACCCTGTTTTAATAATCCCAGGTTGGTCAGGCGCAGGGTTTCGTCAATGACATCAAAGCTGACACTGCCTTCGCTGTCATTGGCGGTAAAACCCACCACTGTTAAACAAGTACCGTTGATGGCAATACTGGCGCCGTGCTCCAGCGCTGTCAGATAAGATGCTGCCACTTTGAGCTGCAGCTGACGAAAACCTGGTTGATCCTGGATTTTGTCGACAATGGCCTGAGTCTGAACTATTCCGGTAAACATCACTGCCCCTGTTTGTGCTAAATTAACCGCTGTTTCGCGACGAAAAAATCGCGTCTAATCCGTCTGTTGTGAGTTGCCATGTTACCTTTTTCCCGCTTTGAAGCCAAAACCATTCTGAAACTGTCAGGCCCTATAGTGCTGGCGCAGCTGACCCAAACCATGATGTATGTTGTGGACACGCTGATGGCGGGTCGGGTCAGCCCGGTCGACATGGCAGGTATTGCAGTGGCATCCGCCTTGTGGCTACCGATTATTCTGACATTTCAGGGACTGTTGTTGGCTCTGACGCCAATGATTGCGCAGCATTTTGGGGCCGGTCATAAAAAAGAAGTGACAGCTGTCACTTTGCAGGGCGTTTACCTTGCGTTTGCACTTGCGCTGCTGGTGTTTTTTTTAATGCAGTTTATTGCAGTGCCTGTTGGCATGATGGAAATGGACGATACGCTCAGGCAAAAAGCGCTCGATTATATGGGTTATATTGCCTGGGGGGTGTTCCCAGCCGCTGGTTATATGGTACTGCGAAATTTATTTGAAGGCATAGGTTATACCAAAGCCACCATGTGGATAAGCTTTGTTGGCATTTTGGTAAATATTCCGGCCAACTATATTTTTATTTACGGTAAGTTCGGCATGCCAGCGCTCGGTGGTGCCGGTTGTGGTGTGGCAACGTCTCTGGTGTTTCTGGCGCAGCTGCTGGCCATTAGCCTGTATGCGCTTAAAAGCGCCCGCACAGCGCCTTATCGGCTCAAACTGCCGGATTACAGGCCAAAAATCCGCGAGATCTGGCAAATTATTGCGCTGGGCACCCCTATCGCCTTTGCGATGTTTTTTGAAGTAACCCTCTTTGCCTGTATTCCGCTGATGATAGTGCATTTAGGCCCCACCGTTGTGGCGGCGCATCAAATTGCCAATAACTACAGTGCTTTAGTATTTATGCTGCCGCTCAGTATGGGCATGGCGACCACCATCCGTGTTGGCCATCTGGCCGGTGCTATGGATGTAAGGGAGCTGCGTACTGCCATCAGTACCGCTATAGTGCTGGCCATTATAATGGCTTTTGCCATTGCCGGTTTTACCTTTATCACCCGTAGCTGGGTAGCCTCTTTATACACCACAGACGCAACAGTGATCGCCATGGCAAGTTCTATTCTGATTTTGGCCTGTTTTTACCAGATCTCCGATGCGATTCAGGTGGTGTCGAGCTGTGCACTGCGTGGCTTAAAATATACCAAACCAATATTTTTTATTACGCTGATTGCGTACTGGCCTATAGGTTTTGGTTTAGGCACAGTGCTTGGTCTGACCGACTGGCTCACACCCAAAATGGGGGCGCACGGATTTTGGATTGGCATTATCGTCGGTTTGACTGTTGCCGCCGTATTACTGGCCATGATCCTGAAACAGCAACTGCACCGGATAGAAGATGGCCAACAAAAAAACAACACCTCAAACCCAGCAACGCCGGAAACCGCAGCCTGATCGACTAAACAGAAGGCTGTTTGGCGCTTTGCTGCCGCTGTTGTTGTGTTTCATGCTCGGCAGCTGCAGCAAGCCTGATGCCGAAGATTTATGGCTGGATTATCACAGCAGACTTCAGCGTATGCTGGCGCTGCCTGAACTGGCACCTGAGCCTACTCCTGTGCCTGAACTACCGGCGGTACGGCAGCTTTATCAGCCGCTCCCCGACACAAAACTGAATGTACTTGATTTGGTGGTGCTGCGACGCTGTGGATTACAGCAGCTTGTTGCCGAGCGCAATAACAGTCTTGGCAAAACCATGACAGTTGCCAATCAGCTTGGGTATGAGCTGCAATTAATCAGTCAGCTTAAACCCTGCCTGCAGCACCCGGAACTGGATGCAGATTTGCAACAGAAACTACAGCAGATTTATCAGGAAAAACAGCAACAACTGCCGAGGGTGCTGGCCAATTTCCTGCTGACCGATCAGACATTGCGCCAGCAACTGCATGGCAGTCAGCGCGGCATGCAAAGCGGTGTCAGTATTACCTCAACATTAACGGCACTGCAGCAACTCGGTCAGTTACAGGACTATGTACTCAAAGCGGATCTTGCCGCTTTGGCTACCACTGATGCAGCTTTTATTAATTACCAGGTTGGCGCGCTATATCAAAGTCAGGTGCTGGCCGACTGGCAATATAGCCTGAGAGTCAATAACAGCTGGCTCAGTGCACTGAATGCCCAACTTGATGCTGTTAACCTTGAGGTGTTTTGTAAACAACCTCAGGTCAAAGATAAAACAGAAATTCTCAACAACATTTTATTGCAACAGTTTATTGGCAAACTTCAGCCCCGTTTGGCTGAATTGGATGGGATCAGTCAGCAATTGCAGCCCGCGTTAAACCGGATTTATCAGCAAAGTCCGGTAGCAGCGACGCTTTATCAGCGCACTGAATCACAGCACCAGGCGCTTAAACAACAACTCAGCCAGCATGTCGCCTGGTGGCAACGTTTACGGCAGCATTGCCAGTTTACAATTGCCGCTAAACCTGGGCAAAGCTGAACGCTTCAGACATTTCGCACAAAATACCAGCGCTTGACTGGGCTTGCCAAAAAATCACTTGCAATAGCCTGGCCGCGAAAATACTATAGCGTCCGTTGTCAAAACCACCTGCCGGTGGAATTGCAAAATGCGTCCTTAGCTCAGTTGGTTAGAGCACCACCTTGACATGGTGGGGGTCGGTGGTTCGAGTCCACTAGGACGCACCAATTTTTAAGCGCCCGCGGTAAAAAGTTGCGATAAAGTCTGACAATCAACGAAAGAATGCGTCCTTAGCTCAGTTGGTTAGAGCACCACCTTGACATGGTGGGGGTCGGTGGTTCGAGTCCACTAGGACGCACCAATTTTTCAAGCTAAAATAATTTTTCACCTTCAAAGAATCACTAACTAATTTAATAGCTTACGTATCTTTTTAAGACGCTTTACCGATAGTATTACTTTTTTCACGCCATTGAGCTGTTTGCTAAATCTCAGCAGTTTTGCCAACTGTGCCCAATTGGTGCCCTACTAAAACAATTTTTTTGTCTAAAAAGTCAATTTATTGATTAGCGATTGACCCCCAGCATAGCGGGCACGAAGATCAGTTTTTTCTTCGCCAGGTCCTCGTTTATTACACGAAAAAGCGAAGCAAAATTTTGGTGCCCATCACGGGCACCAAAGATCACGTAAAATTAACAATTAAATTTACGTTATATGCATCTCGTGTCTTTAGGGAACTTCGAAGCCTTTTACTTCCGATACAGCAAATCACCTCGTTTAAATTGACGATTGACAACATCAACACAACAGCTGATAGTTTGTTTTTATTCCTGTATCACGCTGCTGATTTCCAACTCTGATTTCCTAGTTATTGGCTAAAAATGAAACCGCTAACAAAAACCTAAGCAATTGATTGAGTCTCGCGCTATCAATAGAAATGGCATCAACATCTATCTGAGTGTCAGCTTCGTTTAAAATATGGATTAACCCCTGATTAGCAGTGTGCGTAACCTTCCATATCGTTGTCATTCTGTTCAGATACTTTTAGAGTTAAACCTGAGTTTGAAGACGCCATGACAACCACATGACTTTAAGTACACCAATAAGTGCTTGATTGCGTCTTTTAACACCGCTTCCAATGTCATCCCAGCGGACATGTACTTCACAAGTGAAATACTTCTGATTACTCAGTGTATCCTTGTCTATTGGTTTTTCCGCGAGGTCCTGTTTTTTGGCGCGTCCTTTTGGTGCCGAAAGGTTTTTCAAAGCCCCTTCCTGATAATCATTCTCCAGCTCTGACGCTATCTTCTGAAGTGGGTTTTCTGAGTGGCAATACCAATGACATCTGGTTGCCAGGGTAAGCCGATAGCTTATTTCTGACGGATTAATTTCTAAAAACTCCAGCCAACGGCAGAGCAATTCAATTTGTACCAGACTGCGACATATAAACAGGAAATCTTTGCCAGGGTCGGTCATATGAACTATTTCTTCAACCTGACTTAGGGTGAAAAACTGACCCCACTGACGATCATCTAATAAACTCAGCCAGGATTTAAATCGGGTGATCACTCTTAGCGGGACCTTTTTTCGCATAACATTTTTCATAACAGCGTGCATTTTAGGACTTAGTGACCCCTTACGATGCTCCGCATCAACCACGCCCAATAGTGAAGATGTGACACGCTCGTCGCGGCGAATATGCCTACTACCACTCAACTGGTAAATCGCTTGGCCAATTTCGCAAAGTGGATACACTCTGACTGTTCTGTTTTTCTGTTTCTGGATTGCTTGTCGCACCAAATCAGTGGCAACTTGTAAAGTATCCTCATCTGGTTTGACTGGCCGATATAAAGTCTGGGTGCCTTTGCGAGGCGTCAAAGGTGATATCAAGGCTGCATTCACTATATCGCTAATATGTATGTATGAATGCATAGTCACAATTGGTGTGGAATGCCCCAGCATTATTGCCAGCGTATGTAAATCACGCCTGGCGACAAGATCTGTTGACAGCCCCAATAGCTGTCTCAACAATGTTGAACGATGTGGGTTTAGCCAGGGATGCCGAAAAAAAACCGGTGTATTGTTTAAGTCAATCCTAGGTAGGTGTAACAACCAAAAAAACCAGTTTGCAAAACTGTGCCGCAAGTGATGAAACCTGGAAGCTGGCTGCCCTGTCACCTCCTTCATTAAGGCGGTTAACAACGCCATAGCTTCTAATGCGAGTGGTTGGTCATGAAACAACAGAGCAGCAGTCTGCACTGCAGGGCTAGAGCTGTACTCGAGTAACAATTGATATTCTTCTTCCGGCCAAAACAGTTCAAATGGAATATTTCTCCTGCCACGTGCCGATTTTATTGTCCTCGTACTGGTGTGTCTCAACGCCAAATATGACGATTTGCACAAACGCAGATTTTGTTTTTTCAGGCCCAGCACTTCGTTGCGACGCAAACCACAGGCAAAACCGAAACATAACAGCAAGCGGGCAATGCGCGCGAGTTCGTTGTTATAGCGTCGTAACGTTATCAGGATCAACTCTATCTCAGCTGGTGCCATCATATTAGCATCGACGTTCGAGTGCGCGATAGGAAGGTCGATATCACTGATATCTAAATCTGGGGCTATACCATTTAACACCAAAAATGACGCAAAAAGTTCTACCGCTACCGACTTTATTGCTTTGCCACCTTTGTTGACAGCTTGCTCAATAACAATAAACCATTGCTCTGAACTATTTTCCCATACATCCTGTGAACCAAGGCTCTCCAGTAGTGGGCGCGCAAACTGTGCATAACGACTGATACTGGACTTTCGGAGTTTGTCTTTGCGCTTTCCTCCATGAACAATCATCCAATAGCACCAGCCGGTTAATAACCACTCCCAACTGTAATTTTCGGCATTCTCGTCATTATCCAGCCACAGCCGGAGCTTCGTTAGTTCTGTTTTACGCGGCTGACCTGACTCATCGAATACGGGCTTTAATCGATTTGACAGCGACTCATATTGGCTACAAGCCGATTTCGTATACGATTTAACCGTTTTCTGCTTCCATTGACGTTTTGTTCGTATCGGAAGCAGTGCATCATGGATCGGAGATTCTTCTGCTATACGTACATCCTGCCCTAATAATTGGCGCCAGCGCATTGTTGGCAACAAAGTAGTTTGGATCTGTTGCCCAGATAACTCTGCAAAAAAGACACCATGGTTTAGCCTTGCTCTTAACGCCCCAGCTTTACATAACAGACTCAAGCTGAGTCCATCATGAAAAATTTCTTTACTCATCCATTTGCAGAGCCTTCTACAGGACAGTGGGTTGTTTTTCAGTGTCGCGAATAGCCGGTAACAATCAGCAAAATCGCTGGTTATCAATATGCGCTGATCGTTCTGTTCAAGCCAAAAATGTTGTCCGAAACCAGCAAGCTGATATCGCCTGGCAACCACATCTTCTAACTGCTTCCGGTTCAATACTCGCTGTTCAAATATCAATCGCAACACGAACATGCTGAAGTCCGAATTTTCCCATTTATCTGTAACCGGCACCTTGATCACCGTTTCGATAAAACTCATGGCAGAGGAAATTGTTTGCAAAAATCTCACCTGGCTCATGTCCAGATAGTGACGTTCTGGATCAGATACTAAAACTCTTGGAGATGGGGATGCCTGGATTTGATAGCGATCCTGCAACTGAGCCAGGCAATATTCTAATAAACTGCACTGGCGCCGACGCTTACGGCCATCCGTTTGAAATTTACGAACCAGAGCTGTAATGCAGTCATCCGGAACCTTTTGCTCTTTTACCCATATGCCAGATTGCAGCAACGCAATCGTTTCCAAATCTTCAGGTTGCTGCTGAACATCGCTAAAAATGAGCCTAACCCATTCCGTGATGTTGTTAGGCTCAGCTGTTACTAAGTGAGCAGGCTGCGTAATGGTTTCCATCCCTGTGCCTCCATTATTGCTGATAGCACCGGTTGTAAAACCCTGCTGCTATCATACGGACTGAACTCTGAGCATTGACTAAATGGCGATTCACCGAGTGACCAGTGTCCTAATATTTGATTGATTAACTCGTTGTGTACGCCCAGCCTAATAAGCTCGCTTCTGAGATAATGCCGGCCAAAATTTACTTCCAGCCCGGAAGGTCTGGTCCGCAGGATGAGTGATGCTGGGTTGAGCTGTTTAGTAACACCTGCATCGTTGAGATAAAACAGCGGTCCAACTGCATTTTTCATTTTGATTAGCTGTTCGATCATCGCCAGATCTGAGCTCCCTACAGACTGCACCTGTTGGTTATGCATTGCAATTTCTGGGGCAATGGCAGCGATGCGGCTTGCCAACGCATCAAGATGCTGCCGGTAAAATGTAATTTGCTGTTGAACAAGCGCACACAAAGTTACCAGCCTTGTCGCGACAGAGGAATCGTCTTTATCACAGACAAAAAGCAGCGAATCAAACACTAATGCTAAGGATGGAAATGGATTTCTGACCGCTCTACACCCGGTGCCACTGAGGAGCATCAACGCGGTATATTCTACGTAGCAATTATGGTATTGAGTCAGCGCTGATATATTTCGTTCGACCTGTTGGCGGCTGAATGCTTTGCAGCGTTCAATTAGACCACTCACGAGGCTAAGATGCTGTGAGCGACTGCCTGCTCGTTCACTGCCGTAAACCGCGTCGTTGTCTAATGCATGGATTTGGTAGAAGCCAGGTTCCAGACTGCCTGCCTCTTCAATTTGCAAATTAATGTGCTTCCAGATTGAAGAGATCCCATGCGCAATTTGCTCACCGCTCATCTGGGTGTAGTATCGCTGCACCCGATACTGAAATCGTTCAACGCCAAATGCCAACCGTTGATATACCGGATCGAGCGCAGGCTCACACTGTAGTCTGTTTGCCAGAAAATGTTGGACCCCATCCACTGAGATATTCACTGAGTGTCTTTTGGAGAGCCTTGCCAACCAGGATTTTATTTCTTGCAGTGGGTTAATTTGTTCAGAAAAGGTGAATAGTTTTTTGTGTTTTCTTTCCGTATTCAGCGCTAATGCCAATTTTGCAATTGCAGTCGGACAGCTTAAGATAATCTTTTTACGACTATCGTTCATTAATACAGGTTCAATAATACACTGTGTATACCAATGCTCCCCATGCTGAACTAAGCCTGCCGCATCACCACAAAATTGCCAGCTGAGCAGCAGTTCAAGACTAACTCCGCTCCATAGCATGAGCATAATTGCCAGCTGACAGTTAACTTCAACAGAACTTTCACCGCTACGATGAATAAGGGCATTCAACAACAGGGCAAGTTCATCAGGCTGCAAAATGCTGATGCTTAGCAGCGACTTGTTGTTAGCTTGAACCAATCGATGTGTAGTGTTTATGGCATGAACTCGCCTAATTCCAGGATCTTCAATAACATCAAGGGTGAGACGATTTCTACCCGACTGTATATCAGGGCGAACTTCCAGAAAAACGGACGGCTCTAATGTTTCAGGTAAACTGAGTATTCCATCAGCCGTAATTACTTCAGGCAAACCTATCATGGTAACGTCTGATTCATCGGTCGACGCGATGGTTTCCCTCCCGGCTGTTCGTTTGCGACGATGTCCACCAGAGTTCTTTCGAGGACGCCCGATACTTCTGGTGACATGCTTCCAGTTACCGCTTAGTGTCGTTTCAATGTATTTGGCATAACGTTGATCGGCACTGTTTAATTGCGGATGTGACGACAATACCTCCATCGCCCGTGTCAAATGCACATAGCTTGTGTACATATCACTACCCAATAAAACAATCGGTTCACGGGCAATCATCAATTGGCGTATTGCTTTGCTCATCTCAACCAAGCGATGAGGATACTCGTCAAACTGAGTACGATTTCTAAAGATAAACTCCAGTACAACCGCCACTATGCTCCAAGCAGTACGGGGGAGCATCGGAAATGACAAACTGCATTCAATCAGCAGAGCATAAACCGGATTTTCTGAACATAAGCCTCTCGCATTCGTAAGCTGTGGCAAGGCGTTTTTGTCAGTCGTTTCTTGTTGTAGAGCAGAAATGACGTCTGTCAGAGAGGTTTCATTGGTATTAAGCAAGGTCTCCAGTACCGGGTGCTGAATGACTAGCCCCCGAACTATTACCAGCACCGGTAAAATTGCTCGTCCGGATTCTGGAATTTGCAGTAATTTTTTTAACTCATCTGATGGCGCCAACGGCTTGGTTAGCTTAGGGTTATTCATCATTCTCCCCTCGCACAGCATCAGATAGTGAGAGCTGGCTATTTGCCATGTGCAGCGCTAAAGCAAGTTGCTGTCTGGTACGTATTTGCGGAAAAAGTTTTCTGAAGCTGGCCCTTTTTATCAACTGCTTGTTGCAACTTCCCTCATTTGGAAATAACACGTCCAACAGCCGGAGTATCTCTGTGGTCGGTAACGATTTTGGGACTACGCGATTCGTCAGTATCTCCAGCTGGATCAACTTGGCAATAAGGTCTGTATTCGCCTTGGTATACATGGCGGTTACCATGGTTGTTGACGGAAGTTTTGCCAACTGCATGCTAAAAGTGGGGAGGTTACCGATCACGTCATAACGATTTGCCCGCATGGAATGTTTAACCACAATAGGTGGGCAACAAATTCCCATGAAAGTCATTAAGTCAGGACAATTTGCAGCCATACGTATTTGACAGGTTGTCGGTTGAATAGCAGCGTCCCGGATACTTGTTGGGATAAGCGAACTAACCTTTAACTTCGACAGTTCAACCTGAATGGGTTCTGCGGTAAACCCACTTAACTGATGACGTGCAGCAGAATGTGTACTCATAACCTGTCCTCCGTGGCTTTTTTTATTGATGCAACGGAAAACAAAATTATTCAAGCCCTATATTTTCAAGAAAAATCTAATAATTTCAATAACTTTTATTATATTACAAGGATGGTGTCATTCGATTTGGACGAAGGGCATACATAACAGTTACTTAGGTAAATCTGTACAAAATCATTTTGCTTGAAAAATTTATTTGTTGTCTTAAAAGCGATTTTATGGTTCGGGGGCAGGTTAAAATCTTAGAAATCTTAGAAATCTTAGAAATCTTAGAAATCTTAGAAATCTTAGAAATCTTAGAAATCTTAGAAACCTTAGAAACCTTAGAAACCTTAGAAACCTTAGAAACCTTAGAAACCTTAGAAACAT
>FWPV01010726.1_pt1 | contig 14879 bp, 12 predicted proteins | sample 2228371 | NCBI WGS metagenome assembly FWPV01 (sample SAMEA103939776, study PRJEB20133) | metagenome
TGAAGAAAAAAAGAAAACTGAATAATGATTATTGTTCCTAAAAGTATTTTAACTGTTGATTCGAAAGATCGAATTTTACAAAATCATTTTGTAGAAGTTGAAAACGGCAGAATTACTTCAATCAAAAAAAATGATGAAAAGTATTTTGCAAAAAATAAAAAGAGAGTGTTTAGGTTTGATAGTCTTACTTTAATCCCCGGATTCGTACAGACTCACATTCATCTCTGCCAAACTTTATTCCGCGGGATGGCTGATGATCTTGAACTGCTTGATTGGCTGCAATTAAAAATATTCCCTTATGAAAATGCACATAATAAAAATTCTCTTCTTGCTTCTGTAAGATTAGGGTTAAATGAATTGCTGTTAAGCGGTACAACCACTGTGCTTGATATGGGTACTCTTCGTCATCAGGAAGTAATCTTCGAAGAGTTACAAAATTCCGGCATGCGCGCAATTGCAGGTAAGTGCTTGATTGATGAGAATGATTTGTTCCCAGACTTTAAATCAGATACAAAGTCCGAATTAGAAGAAATTTATCAGCTTGCAAAATCTTATCACAATACTTCAAATGGAAGAATTAAATACGGATTTGCTCCACGATTCGTTTTATCGTGCTCAGAAAAACTGCTAAAGGAATCATTTGAAATGAAAAAAGATTTTGCTGGAAGTTTGTATCACACTCATTCTTCAGAAAATAAAGATGAAATAGCTGAGGTTAAAAGAAGGCACAAAAAAGAAAATATTGAATACTTCAATTCAATCCGAGTAATTGATGATCATTCAGTTTTAGCGCACTGCATTCATGTTAATAACAGAGAATCTGATTTATTAAAAAAGAATAATGTTCGTGTTTCTCATTGTCCATCATCAAACTTAAAACTTGGTTCGGGAGTTGCAAACATTCCAAAATATTTAAGTAAAGGAATTTCAGTTTCACTTGGCGCTGATGGTGCTCCTTGCAATAACAATTTAAGTATTTTTAATGAAATGAGATTAGCTGCATTGGTTCAAAAACCCATTCACGGTGCAACTGTAATGAATGCAAAAACAGTATTTAAGCTTGCAACAATTGAGGGAGCAAAAGCTCTGCATTTGCAAAATGAAGTTGGAAGCATTGAAGTAGGGAAAAAAGCAGATTTAGTTTTGATAGATTTGAATTCTGATAATCATTCAGTATCAGAAAGCGATGAAACAGTATATTCAAATATAGTCTATGCTTCATCAGCTGATTCAGTAAATTCTGTAATGGTTGAAGGTGAGTGGAAAGTGCTTAATAAAAAATCACTTTTGTATGATCAACAAGAATTGAATCAGAAATCCAAAGAAGAATTAAAAAAACTTTTAATGAGAGTTAAAAAATAATTGGTGTACTTTTGTGTTTTCGTGCTTTTATGGCAGAAGAAACCACAGCCACTAAAACACAAATCCACCAGATAACACAAAAGAAAAGCATATGAAGCAAATTCTTTTAGCTACAACAAACAGAGGCAAACTAAACGATGTTAAAGAAATCCTGAAGGATTTAGATTTAGAAATTTTATCCTTTCTGGATTTTGATGATTATCCTGATGTTGAAGAAAACGGAACAACATTTTTGGAAAATGCAGAATTAAAAGTTAAAGCTGCATTTGATAAATATGGAATTCCAAGCATTGGTGATGATTCCGGGTTAGAAGCATTTCAGTTAAATGGTGAACCAGGAATTTATTCTGCAAGGTATGCTGGCGAAGAAGCCGATGATGAAAAAAATAATTTAAAGCTGATTGAAAAACTTTCTAAATATCCTGAACCACATCCCGGAAGATTTGTTTGTGCTGCAGTTTATTATGATGGAAAAGATTTTAAATCCGCAATAGGTGAAATAAGAGGAAACATTATTAATTCTCCCCGTGGTAAAAACGGATTTGGTTACGATCCTCTTTTCGTTCCAGATGGTTATGATATAACAACAGCTGAAATGAGTCACGAAGAGAAAAACAAAATAAGCCACAGAATGAATGCATTCAGACAGTTAAAAAAGTTCCTGGTCTGATAAATATTTATTTTTCAGCAATCAGTACTTGAACAGTTTTAAATGTAAAATTATACTTTTCAATTTTTCTAAAGCCTGCATTATTTAAAAGCACAGTTAAATCAACTTTCTCATCAAATTCTTCTACTGATTCCGGTAAATAAGTATAGGCTGCTTTATCGCCGGAAATTATTCCACCAAGCACCGGTAAAATCTTTTTGAAGTAAAATCTATAAACTGATTTAAAAAATTTGTTTGATGGCATTCTGAATTCTATAACTGTGGCTTTGCCTTTTGGTTTAAGCACACGAAAAAAAGAGTTAAAACCTTGCTGAATATCATAAAAATTTCTTACACCAAACGCTACTGTGATGTTAGTGAAGGAATCATTTTTAAATGGTATGTGTTCAGCAACCATTTGAACAAGATGCCCGTCAATCCATTGTGACTTTTTATCAAACAGGCTTAACATATTGTAGGAAAAATCTGCACCAAATATCTTTTGCACACCCATTTTCTTAGCTTGTATTGCAACATCTCCGGTTCCACATGCAATATCAAGTAAGATTGAATCAGAATTTAATCCTGTAAGCTTTAATGCTTTTTTACGCCAGTAAAAATCCAAACCAAAGCTTAAGAAGTGATTTAGGAAATCATATCTTCCGGCGATGTTATCAAACATCTTTTTTACTAGTTTCTTTTTTTCACTCATATCAATTAATGCTTTTCATATTCAAATTCTTCTTTACCGATTTTTCTTCGCCACCAATTAAATATTTTTTTACCGCTCCACATAGAAAAAATCATGAACAGCAATCCGCCAATTAAATCAATCACATAATGATACCACAAGTAAACGGTTGAAAAGATTAGTAAAGTTCCGATAGGAATGAAAAAATATCTGCTTCTGCTTCTAAGTTTTACTGAAAGATACATAACAATCAGAGTAATCATCGTATGTCCGCTTGGGAAAACATCCCGCTGAACAACTTCTGCGGGATTTGGCGTTCCAAAAGGAATACCTTCACCTGTGTTTGTCATTTCACGCAAATGATTTGTTAAAAATAATCCTGGCAGCATTTGATTTATTGATTCAAAATCGTGTAAAGTAAATCTAGGGCCAATTCCGGGAAGAGTAAAATAACCTAAGTACGATAGGTAAAATCCATAGATAACTGAAAAGAGTGCAAAGTCTAATGCAACAAATCTGTCTTTTTTAAGAAGTGATAAACCAAGTATTATTGGCAGCAAATAAAACATCCCATAAACTATTTGAAGAATTTCAGTAAGCACAGGATGAGAAAACTGGTAAAGAAAATGTGTCGGATCTGTCCCAAACATCCACCGGTCTATTGCAATGAACCAATCATCATAGTCATAAACACGAATTGGTTTTACCATAAAAAACAGTTGCCTGAAAGTAATAAGAATAATCGGTGCGATATACCAGTAATGAATTATCCTCCAGACTTTATTTTCACTTATTGATTCGAGATAGGAAATTCCAAATGCAAGAAAGATTACCAACAGATTTATAAATATCCAGGTAAGCGTATCCTGTATTTTAGCATGAAATATAATGTGTAGGACGATCAGAAATATAGAAAAACTTATCGCAACGACATCAAATGCTTTTAGTTTTTTTAAAAAAAATTTTATTCTATCCATCATTAAATATCAGATTAAAGGATTTTACCTGCAGGTAAATTCAGTAAGCCTGATGAAGTCATTCACACTTAACTGTTCCGCTCTTAAGGAGAGGTTAATTTCACACCCGCTAAAATCTGTTTCCGCAAATATACTATTGCTAAGTGAATTTTTAAGGGTTTTTCTTCTGTTGCCGAATGCTGCTTTTACCATTGTGATAAACTTAAGATTGAAGGTTTTATCATCTCTCTGTTTATCAAAACTTATATGTACTACTGCTGAATCAACATTTGGTTTAGGGTAAAAAACATTTCTTGATACTTTAAAAGCTAATTTTGCTGCACCAAAATAATTCAGAAGTACAGAAAGAATTCCGTATTCTTTATTACCCGGCATTGATATCATTCGTTTAGCAACTTCATATTGTACCATCAGCACAGCATCTTTTATTAGTATGTTATTCTCAAACAGTTTAAATAATATTGGTGATGTGATATTGTATGGAATATTACCAACTATTCTTAGCTTTTTTGATTTTTCTTTGAATAACTCAGACAGATTTATCTCTAAAAAATCTGCTTCAATTAAGTTTAATGTTGGAAATTTCAACTTAAGATTATCAATCACTCTTTTATCGATTTCAATTGCCGTAAGTAAAGGATTTTTTATTATTAAACTTTCTGTAAGAGCACCTTTGCCAGGACCAATTTCAATAATGTTATCATCTTCCTGAGGATTTATTTCAGAGATAATTTTATTAATAATATTTAAATCCTGAAGATAATTCTGACCAAATCTTTTTAATGGAACGACGTTCTTCATATACTGATTTATTTTATTTGAAAAGATAAATAAAATCTCACCTATATTTATCAGGAAGTTTGTATAAGAAAAATTATTCTTTTAGTTTTCTGATGTAAACTTTCCAATCATAATCCAGAGGAGTTAAAATTGCAGGAAAAATTTATAATAAGTGTAGATATGGGTGGAACCAAAATTTTAGCTTCCGTAATTAATTCTAAAAAGGGAATAATCGCCCGCTCAAAAATGCCTACAAATATAGAAGCCGGCGCTAAATCTTATATTAAAGATATAGCTTCAATTGTTTCAAAGGTTGTGCAGATTTCAAAAATTAAAAAATCAAGTATTGCCGCTGTTTGCCTTGGTGTACCCGGCTCCGTTAATCCTTTAACAGGAATCATTGGTTTAGCTCCTAATCTTGGATTAAGAAATTTTAAAATGAGAGAGCGACTTGAAAAATTAATACCTTATCCTATCCTTATGGAAAATGATGTAAACCTTGGAGCACTGGGAATTAAAAATTTTGGTGTTGGAAAAAAATCAAAAAATATGCTTGCTGTTTTTGTTGGTACCGGAATTGGCGGAGGGATTATTATCGATGGAAAAATTTATCGAGGCCACAATTTTGTTGCCGGTGAAATTGGGCATATGATGGTTCAGAAAAACGGACCAAAATGCGGATGTGGTAAAAAAGGGTGTTTTGAAGCTCTTGCTAGCAGAACGGCAATTGTTAATAATATCATTAACGATGTTAAGAAATTAAAAAAGAAAAGTGTCCTTGCTGATTTGATTAAATCTAATCAGCGAATTAAAAGTGGTGCATTAAAAAATGCCATCGCCAAAAAAGATAAAGTAGTAATCAGCAGAATTAATGAAGCTTGTGAAACTATTGGTGATGTTCTTGGCAGTGTTTCAAATCTGATGAATTTTGATATGATAGTTTTAGGCGGAGGAGTTATCGAAGCTCTCGAAAATTTTATGATGCCAAGAATTAAAAATGAATTTAACAACCACGTACTGGATGCAGCTGCAAAGGGAGTTAAGATAGTTGCTTCAAAATTAGGGGATGACGCAGCAATTTATGGTGGACTTGCACTAGCAGAAGAATTTTTAGGTGTGAAAATTTAATTAATATATTTGATTAAACCTTGATTCAATCTCATTAAGCTTGTTATTCAAATCCTCCCATTTTTGCAACAGGGAATCTAATTCTCTTTTTGCGTGAGTAAATCTTGTAGTAGTTTGTTTTGCCAAATCGCCATCGTAATACAGTTCCGGATCAGCTAATTTTTCTTCCAGATTTTTTATTTCTTTCTCGGAATTAGTTATTTGAACCTCCAGATCAGAAATACTTTTTAGAATATCTTTTGTTGCTTTGTGTCTTTGTTGTCTTAATTCTGCTTCCAATCTTTTTTGATCTTTGCGCGAAACAGAATCTTTTTTCCTCTTTGATTCAGTAACTGGATTTTCAAGAAAAGTCTGTTCACGTTTGGATAGATAATAATCTATACCATCTAAATAAATTTTTATCTTCCCGTTTCTTATATCAACAACTTTCGAAACCAATGGTCTTAAAAAATCAACATCGTGAGATACGAGAATAAGTGTACCGCTAAAGTCCATAAGAGCTTTTTGCAAAATTAATTTAGATGAATAATCCAGATGGTTTGTAGGTTCATCAAGAATTATAAAATTGGATTTTGTTAAAAGTATTTTACAAAGTGCAACCCTGCTTTTTTCTCCACCGGACAGAACACCAACTTTTTTGAATACATCATCTCCTGTAAATAAAAAAGATCCTAACAAAGATCTTAATTGTCCTACAGTTTTCTCTTCATTTATTCCATAAACAGTTTCCAAAATATCCAGTTCGGAATCAAGCTGATCAGCCACATCCTGTGCATAATAAGAAATAAGTGTGTTATGTCCCGGAATTCTTTCCCCTGAATTTATATTAACAACTCCCGCAATAATTTTTGCAAGTGTTGATTTACCTGCACCGTTCGGACCAACAAATGCAACCTTTTCTCCTTTTTCAATTTCAAAATCAATACCTTCAAATACTTTTTTATCACCATAAGATTTATAGACCGAGACTAATTTAATAGGAGTTCTTCCACTCTGTGGTGGTTCGGGAAACTTTATGTCGATTTCACTTTTATCTTCGGGCAGCTCAATTAATTCCAGCTTCTCAAGCTGTTTTATTCTGCTTTGAACTTGCTTTGCTTTTGTTGCTTTATATCTGAATCTTTCGATGAACTGCTGCGTTTCTTTTAATTTTTTCTGCTGCTGCTCATATTGATGAATAGTTTGCCAGTCTCTTTCTTCTTTAAATCTTAAGTAGGAGTCATAATCACCTTTAAAGGAGAAAAATCTGCCAAGAAAAATTTCTAAAGTTTTATTTGTAACCTGATTGATGAAATTTTTATCGTGCGAAACAACAAGCAGCCCACCCTTATAAGCCTTAAGAAAATTTATTAACCATTGTAATGAATCAATATCTAGATGATTTGTAGGTTCATCAAGTAAAAGAATATCGTTTTGTGAGATTAAAATTTTTGCGAGCGCAATTCTCATTTGCCAACCGCCGGAAAATTCATCTGTTTGTCTTTCAAAGTCTTCTTCATTAAATCCTAATCCAAGCAATATTTTTTTTACTTTAGATTCGGCACTAAATGAATCCAATCCTTCAAGCATATGATGAACTTCACCAAGCTGATGAGCAAGGTCCATTTTATCTTCATCAGATAGATTTGGCATTTTTAATTGATAAGTTAAATATTCCTCCTTCGATTGCAGTGATACGATATCATCAAGAGCTGAAAATGCCTCATCGAGCAAAGATTTTCCGGAGTGAATTATATTATCCTGTGGTAAGTAACCGATTGTGATGTTTTTTTGCTTTAATACTTCTCCTGATTCAGGTTGAAGATAGCCTGCAATTATTTTAAGCAAAGAAGATTTGCCCGTTCCGTTTGCACCAACCAAAGAAATTTTATCACCGGATGAAATCCGGTAATTAACATCTTTGAATAAATACTTGCCATTAAACTGAAGTGAAATATTTGATAGGTCAATCATCTGAAAAAATTATTGTCTCAATACAGCAATTTTACCGGTTTCAATATTGTTGCCTTCTTTATCAAAAGCGATTACTATGTAAACACCACTGCTTACAAAATTTCCATTATCATCTCTGCCATCCCAAAGAGCAATTCTTCCGCCGGGTGAAGAAAATTCTCTTATAAGTCTTCCGGATGCTGTAACAATTTTTATATCAGTATCTCTTATCAGACCATCAATTGTTGCAACCTGATTACCATCTTTAATTATTAATGGATTTGGATAAATATTTAATCCGTTAAAACTTTCAACAGGTAAAATTGCAGGTGTATCAAATGATGTAAGTCCTGCATCTGATCCGACATAAACTCTTCCTGATTTTTCATCTATTGCAAGGCTTGTGATTTTATCTGAAAGTAAAGGACTATTTTTAGTGTTTAATGCTGCAAGAAGCTGAGTACCGTCGCTGCTTAGCAAGAATAATCCTTCATTAGATCCAACCCACTTGCGATTTAATGGATCTACAGCCAAAGCATTTACAGTTTGTTGTCTTACAGAAAATGAAGTTGATATTCTTAACTGTGGATTTGAAGATGTTAAAACTGAATTAAGATTTGTGATAATGTTTACTCCCAGATTTGTTCCAATCCATAAATCACCTCTGCGATCTACAACAATATCAGAAATAAACGCACTTGTTAACCCATTGTTCGAATTTAAATATCCGGATATATCATCTGATGCATCAGCGTATGTTCCTCTCTCATTGAAGTAAAATAATCCTGTTCTTGCTTCATCCTGAGAGTTAAACCATTTGGTGCCGTTTTGATCAATCACCAGATTATAGTGTTTTTCCAGTACTCTATTTTGCGCAGCAGGAATTGAGAAAAAGTACCAACTGCTATCAGGAGTTAACATTGCCAATGTATTTCTGTCTGCAGCCCAATAGTTCAGTATCCACAAATTATTCTTTGCATCTTCTGCAAAACCTGTGATTACGATAAAATCATTATTAACTGGAATCCCAATTAGGCCGGTATTAAATCTGTCGAATCTGGTTACGGTTCCATTTTTTAATCTCGAAAATCCATTTCCCCAATTTCCTGCATAGATTGAATTATCTTTGGCGGCATAAACCTCGTAAAAACCATTCTGTTTTAATTCGGGATAATTCTGGACATTATAGGTTCTCCACTCAAAACCATCAAATGAATAAAAACCAACGCCGCTAATATCTTTTCCACTTGAAGACCAAAGAGTTTGATTTCCATCGACAACAAGATTTGGAAATTGGTTTGCTTCCGGTCCGTTTGGAAAAACCAAAGTAGCTTCTTTTAATAATCCTTTATTTGTCGCAACAAAAACACCAAGATTTTGGGTGTAAGCTAATTTTGATGCTACAGCCGGGATTGGTCTGAATTCGTTTGTAGATGTGCCATCGAATAAAAATACCATAAATGGTGAAAGGATGTAGAGAGAATTTCCATCAATTAATAAATCTAACACAGGTTGCGTTGTGAATCCGGCGAATGTTTCCCACGAGATGCCATTAAAAAAAGATAAACCGGCAGAGGATCCACAAAGTAATTTATCCTGATACAATCCTAAGCTGTTAATTGATGCAACAGGTAATCCGTTGCTTTGATTATAAACATCCCAGGATTCGGGTGCAGATAAATTTGTTGCCCCGGTTTTCTGAATAGCCACTCCTGACTCTGTTGCGGCGTAAATTTTATCAGTTACAAGTATGCTGTTAACTCTGATGTTAGAGGAAAAACTTCCAAACTTAAAAAAGGTGTCATAAAATGAATAATTTTTTGAATCTATTAGTGAGATACCAAAAGCTGTTGCAATAAATATTGTATCACCTTTAACCGTGATATCATTTATTCTTTTATTTGTTTTATCGGAGTTGAATATGTCCAGAATCGTATGAAAAGAGTTTGATGAAGGATCATATATATCAAGTACTCCGCTTTCACTACCAAACCAGATTTTATTGTGCTTATCAACTGCAATGGCAGTAAGTGATGTGCCATTAAGACCATTTGATTTGCTAAATGTCTGAAACTCGCCGTTTGATAAGTTGTATGAGAATGCACCGCCATTAGTTGCACACCATACTAACTCGGATGAAACAATTACATCACTGATATTTTTCATATCAGTGTAGTTATTCCAATTTGAAAATTGCTGAGGAAAAATGTTTAGTGAGATAAAAAATAAAAATAGAGACACGAATAATTTCATTTAATAATCCTGGTTTTGTTTGAACAGTAAAAAACTTTCGATATTGTCTCTGATTTTATTTACAAGATAGGTTATTAAATAAACAAATTAAAACAGAAAAAAAATTCTATAATGTTTTGAACAAATCAGCCATTTCAATTGCAGTAATTGCAGCATCCCAACCCTTATTGCCGGATTTTGAGCCTGCCCTTTCAATGGCCTGGTCGATTGTATCCGTTGTAAGTACACCAAAAATTACGGGCACAGAATACTTTAGTGAAGTTTGAAGAATTCCGTTACTTGCTGCTGATGAAACGTATTCAAAATGAGGAGTAGCTCCTCTTATTACAACTCCTAAACAAATTATTGCGTCATATTTTTTTCTTGATGCAAGTTTATCTGCAGTAACAGGAATCTCAAATGCGCCGGGCACTTTAATTACATCAATGTTATCTTCCCGCGCATCGTGTTTAAGTAAACAGTCGTATGCTGCTTTTAATAAACCATCTCCAACAAATTCATTAAATCTGCTGAAGACAATTGCAAATTTTTTTCCGCTAGCTGATAATTTCCCTTCAAACGTTTTCATAATTTATGCTGAGTTTCTTAATAATTGTTTTCTCATCGCATCAACTTTTGCGACGCCAATTGAGTATTTTCCCAGATTTTCCAGATCATTTCGTTCACCGCCGTGAAAATCAGATCCACCACTTTCCAGTAAAAAATATTCATTAACAATGCCTCTGTAGTGCTTTACCTGATAGGGAAGATGTGAAGGATGCAAAACTTCAATCCCATCTAATCCTGCTTCGATAAGCTCAACCATAATAATATCGGGTAAATTACCCGGGTGAGCGATAAATGAAAGTCCGCCAGCATCACTAATAATTTTAAATGCACTCCTTGGCGATACGTGAACTTTTCTTTCATAGGCAGGGCATCCATTTCCAATATACTTGCTGAAAGCTTCATAGTAATTTGAGACCAATCCTATATTCACCATAGCTTTAGCGATATGCGGCCTGCCTACGGCAGAATTTTTTGCTACTTCCATTATGTCATCAAGTTCTATCTGTAAACCCAGTGCATTTAATTTTTCTGTTATTCGTGCAGCTCTTTTAATTCTTTCAGCTCTGAAAAATTTAAGATATTCCTCAAGTTCTTTGTTCTGCGGGTCAATAAAATATCCAAGTATATGTACTTCACGATCTCTGATATCAGAACTGATTTCTAATCCGGGAATTACTTCAATACCATATCTTTTACCGATTTCGATGCTTTCTTCAATTCCTGCAACGGTATCATGGTCGGTAATGCTAATAATATCAATACCCGCTTCTTTAACCTTTAATATCAATTCCTCCGGAGTGTGTTGACCATCCGAGTAGCTGGTGTGCATATGTAAATCAACTTTTCTATTAAGCATTATTCAAACATCTCTTTAAACTTTTCATAATTAATAATTCTAAGTTTTGATCCATCTAACTCAACCAAACCTTTTTTTGCAAATGCGTGTAAAGTTCTTGAAATGGTTTCTCGGGATGTTCCTGCCATATTTGCTAACTCCTGCTGATAGGGGAGATTTTCAATTTCAACCAAACCTTGTCTGATTTTGCCTACTTCATCTGCAAGTTGAAGCAAAACAGTTGCAACTTTTCCTTCAGCATCTTTAAGTGAAAGAGCTTTAATTTTCATTGACGATGCTCTTAGTCGTTTTGTTAACTCAGTGAGTAGCGCAATCGAAACTTCCGGATACTTTTTTAATAAATCCAAAAACTCGCTGCGCTGAATAATAAAAAGTCTTGAATCTTCAATTGCTACAACAGTTGCTGATCTTGTCATTCCATCAAGTAAGGACATTTCACCAAAAAAGTCAGATTCTCCAAGAATAGCTAATATCACTTCTTTATCATCATTGCTTCTTCTGGATATTTTCACTTTACCTTTTGCAATGACAAAGAGTGCAGAACCTGTGTCGTCTTCAGACAGGATAATGCTATTTTTTTTGTAAGACTGAGTTACACCTGATTTGATAATTTTTTCGATAGTTTCTTTATCCAAATCTGAAAAGATAGGTACATTTGCTAAAAATTCTGTTGATTCTGCCAATTAATCACCTTTATGAAAATATTTTATAGAAAAAATACCCTCGTAATTTTATAAAGTCAATCTATAATCTGATTTCTAAATTACGAATAAAACTGAAGTAATCGAAAAAATAATAGTGAATTTTTGAGTACACGAATGCCCGAAAATTTTCTTTAAAGAAAGAAATTAAATCTTAGCAATAATCAATCGAAATTAATAAACGAATTAAATAAATCTTTTTTTGATTTAATCAATTATTGAGTAAAAAAGGCAATTTTCAGATTTACTTTTCGTCTGTAGCTAGTGTAATTTTAATTGTTTTTTAAGCCCGATGTGTCTATTTTACCCCGCTAAATTTTCAAAATTTCATAATACGGAGAGTTATATTTATGGCTATGATGGCCAGAATGAGGAGTTTGGCTCCAGCGTTTATTTTAACTGTTGGCGGATTATTTGTGCTTTTTATGGTCATTTCTGATTCTAATGTTCTCGAAGCACTTGGGGGTGGAAGACAGCAGAATGTTGGTAAGGTTAATGGTGAACCTATAACTTATCAGGAATTTCAGCAGGCAGTTGATCAACAAATTGAAAATCAGAAGAAACAGTCCGGCCAGGATTTAGATGAAAATCAGATAGAGCAAATCAGGAATCAAGTTTGGGATGCTCTGGTTACGCAAAAAATAATTGCGGGCTTAATTAAAGAGTATAAAATTTCTGTTTCTGATCAGGAAATCAGGGATATAATTTTGGGGGAAAATCCACCTGAATTTTTAACAAGAAATTTTATTGATTCTACCGGAAAGTTTAACAGACAATTGTACGAGGATGCCTTATTTGACCCAAGGAATAAAGAAGCTTTGGTTCAGGCAGAGGAGCTTGTAAGGCAATCAAGGTTAACTCAAAAACTTCAAAGTTTAATTTTAGCTTCTGTAACAGTTGGTGAGGATGAAGTTAAGAAAAGATATCTTGATCAGAACACCAACATTGAAGCTGAATACGCCCTTTTTGATTTTAATTTAATTCCGGATTCTGAGATAAAAGTAGATGATAAAGATCTCAAAGAATATTACGATAAAAATTTATCCAATTACAAAGTTTTGGCTCAGAGAAAATTAAAATTCGTAATGTTCAGGAACGTTCCTTCTAATGAAGACTCTCTGCAGGTGTACAGGAATTTAATTAATGTTAAGAATTCCATTTCAGAAGGGGATACACTGAATTTTGAGCAGTTGGTTAGAATACATTCAGAAGTCCCTTACTCAAAAGACTCAGTTTCTGTTCAATCGCTTACAACTGAAATTATCAGAGCATTTAATAACGCCTCACCTGGTTCTGTTTTAGGACCATTTGTTACTTCGGAAGGTTATGTTTTATATAAATATCATGGATCTTTCTCATCCAAAGAAGTATTTGTGAAAGCATCTCATATTTTGATAAATCAGTATGGAAGTGATGAAAAAAATCTTGAAGAAGCTAATAAGCTTTATGAAAAACTAATTGCCGGCGGCAACTTTACAATGATGGCGAAAGATTATTCGCAAGATCCGGGAAGTGCACAAAAGGGCGGCGACCTTGGTTACTTCACAAAAGGAATGATGGTAAAAGAATTTGAAGATGCTTGTTTTAATGGAAAAGTCGGTGAAGTTCAGAAGCCGGTTAAGACAAGTTATGGATATCATATAATAAGAGTAACGGATAGAACTGATAAAAAATATATTGTTGAGAAAATCATAAACAAAATCAAACAATCCGCTTCAAGTCGTGATAGAAATTATAACCTTGCAAGTGATTTTTCATATCTTGCAAAGAAAAATGATTTTGAAAACGAAGCTAAACTAATGAATTATACAGTTCAGGAAACACCTGAATTTACTGAACAAACTATTTCTATTCCTACTTTAGGCACCAACGAAAGATTGGTTAAGTTTGCATTTGAAAATAGTTTGAACACAGTTAGCGATCCTTTTAAGGTGTCAGATGGTTATGTTGTTGCAAAGATATCAGAAGTATCAGGTGAAAAATTCAGATCATTTGATGAAGTAAAAAATCAAATCAAACCATTGGTGATTCGTGAGAAAAGATATGAAAAACTTAAAGCTATTGCTGATGATGTTTACAAAAAAATAAACAATGATTTAGGTAAAGTATCACAAATAAATACTCAAATAACTGTTCAGCAAACTGGTAATTTTACCCCTGCTGGCTCAATCCCAAATATTGGTAGGGATTATGCCTTTATGGATGCAGCTATGAAAACTGAATTAAATAAAGTTAGTCAACCTGTAAAAGGGCAGAGAGGATATTATTTAATCAAAGTTAGCAAAAGAACACCATTCGATAAGAATGCTTTTGAACAATCAAGTGCTGCAATCAGAAATATGTTATTTCAGGAAAAGAGAAACAGATTCCTGGATAAATGGATTGCTGATTTGAAGAAAAACGCAGAAATAGAGGATAACAGAAACCTGTTTTATAGGGATTAGGTCTTAGTTGAGTTTAACGCCCCCAAATTTATCTTAAACGGTAAATATTGGGGGTTTTCTTTTTTAAATGATTTTATGGAACTTTAACCAAAAAAAATATATGCTTCTTAGGCAATTCCTTTTCAGTATTCTGCTTTTACTTTTATTTGATCAAAGCATTGCACAGCACAATGGTAATAAATTTAGTGTATTAATAGGGATTGATTACACAACAACTGCACAAATATTTTTAAATCCAAACTCCTCTGATATTGTACTAAGAAATAAATCTTTTGAAATAGAGCATATAACTTCTCCGATGTTAGATTTGCGTTATCGTCTTACAGATGACATTATTTTAGGTATTAGCTCAGAATATATTTCAAAAAGCAAGATGGGAAGAAATTTTTCAGCACTTGAAGGAAGTCAGGTTGTTGAATTAGTGGTAGAAGATGGTGTTGAATTTATTCCTATAGAATTATCGGTTTATTACTATATGCCATTTTCAACAGAGGATTTTAAGTTTACAATGGGAGCCGGAGGTGGCTATTACATAGGTAAACAAACCAGAATCTTTA
>FWPV01010727.1_pt1 | contig 14879 bp, 8 predicted proteins | sample 2228371 | NCBI WGS metagenome assembly FWPV01 (sample SAMEA103939776, study PRJEB20133) | metagenome
TGCATCTTAATCCTGACAATTTCTTAAGGATTCTTAAGATTTGCCCCTCTGCCTGTCCAGTTGATGATTTGGGTTGATCCAAACCCCACCGAGCCCCCCAGTCCTAATATCAAAAAAGCGGACATAAACTAACGAGGTCTATGTCCGCAGCCTTATCTCACCTTTTAACGCATATCACGGAGAATTGCCAATGAATGGCATATAAGTGAGATAACGGCTCACAAAAGCAGGGACGTACATGTGAAAATTCTTGATCACAAAAGGCAGATAGCTGGTCTTCCCAGGAGGCAGGATGGTCCTGATCTCTTCCTTGCCAGTTTGCCAGATCAAATAACTATCCATCACGCAAAACTTCTGCTGGCTCTGGAGTTGAATACACGCTCGATAAGGGACAAGCGTCCCATTTTCTGCCTGGAGGGGGTCCAGGCGCAGTCGGGTTTCCCCTTGCTGGTCTGTTGGCGGGAGCCGGTACATCTGCTCTTCCCCATCCGGCATGCGAACGGTTAATTCAGCAGAGACCTCAGGCACAGGTTCGCCGCCGCTGAAGACAACCACGCCAATCTCCTGCTCCTGGTCTGGGGAAATCAAAGGGTAGCTTTCCCAAAGCTGCATGGTGACTTCCATGTTTTTCCCCAATCCGGAACTGCTTTCCAGAGGCTTGAATATATCTCGGTATTTTATCCCCAAAGCCAGAGGGCGGACTTCCATAGCACCGCTGGGATTCAATTCACCTTGCAGACAAAGGTTTGTGAAACACTGTTCTATGGTCTTGATATCAGGGCGAGACACATGGGTGATCGGCTGCCCGATAAAATTATAACCACCGTGTATCTGGATATATTCGTCGAATGCCAGAGGGACATTGTAGCCCAGGTTTTCCTGGATGGCGAAAAACCTCATCCCCGGAACCGGGCTGGGCGCGCCTGGCGCTTCACGCAATTTTCCCACCCGCTCGGGCAGGTTGAGCAGATACGCATTTTCCATCCCTTTTGGATCAGCCAGCATGACCAAATTCTCGTAAATCTGCTCCACAACCCCGTCTTGATTGATATAAGGGGAGCTAAGGATGTAACCGGTAAAATCCAGACCATTCCGTTCGATGACATTGCCGAAAACCGCCGGAATGCGCGTCGACCAAGAAATCACCGCATTTGGATCTGGGATATTTGGGCAACGGTCTTTGCATTCCCAGTCTCCATAAGCCAGCAAATACACGTTATCTTCTTTATCGCCTTCGAGCCAGTAGAATCCTAGATTTTCAAAATACTGCTCATAGCGATTCCTTTCGGCATTAAAGTGCGCCTCGGTGAGCGGTTTCCCGACCACACTTTCACCACCCAGGCGATCGAACATCGGTAAAAATTTATCAAATATGCGATATCCGTCAATGTATCTTCCGCCTTGCTCAACTGCTTGAGATTGTGGGTTCTCACGGATGCCCAGATCTCTGCCAATCGGAGCCAGGCGCGTTGAACGGTCGGCGGGATCATACATGAACAGCCCAGCCACCACGTATTGATATATTTTGCCCTGCTCAGTAAAAACGGGGGAGATGGCGTGCCCTAAAACAGATTTCCCACCGAGTTGGTTGTAGAACTTTTGGAATATGGGATCGATGGGGTAGGTGCCTTCCGGGGTAGGTGTTTTCACCCTCTCAGAGTTGCAAGCGCTGATGACGACGATCAAAATCGTCAGGAGGAGAATCAGGCGATGCCGTCGGTTATTCATCTCATAGCTCGGTAGGTCTGTGGCTCAATGAAGGTTGGCATATGTACGCGAAAGAAGAGCATCTAGCGAATGTAAACCGCCTTGATATGAGAGCAGATATCAATCTGCAATCTTCCATGCCTGCCAGGTTATCGTCTAATCCCCAAGCCAGAAAGAGGTTCACCTCGACCTGACTTTGTTAATTATAACACGAATTCCCCTGGTACAGTTCTTGCATCAAGGAAGCTACAACCACCAGGAGAATCCAATGCGTACAACCGATATGTCAAAAACAAGGTCAAGACTGGGATTTCATTATTTCCCCGATACCCTTCACTATCGAGAGGTTGATTTGCATGCCTGGTTGCCTGAAATCCATGAGATGGGAGGTTCCTGGCTAACCCTGATCGCTCCCAAAGACCGGGCAATCCCCGAGGATTTTATCACCACCCTGATTCGAGAAAACATCGAACCAGTGCTGCATTTTCACCTGTCACCATCTCATCCGCCAGACCTGAAAAACCTCCATTTGTTATTGAATTTATACGCCTCCTGGGGCGTGGAGTATGTTTCCCTGTTCGACCGACCCAACTCCCGACGGAGTTGGCAAGCCAACACCTGGACCCAATCCGATCTTGTTGAACGTTTTTTGGATGTGTTTCTCCCCGCAGCAGCCCTGGTGATGCAATCCAATCTAACCCCGGTCTTCCCTCCCCTGGAGCCAGGTGGGGATTACTGGGATTTAGCCTTCCTGCGAGCAGCGCTCCAGGGAATCCTGCGCCGGGGATACCAACACCTTGCCGATAACCTTGTTCTGGGGGCATACGCCTGGGCAGACGATAAACCTCTAGGCTGGGGAGCAGGTGGTCCGGAGCGCTTCCCTCAAGCACGACCTTACCATACCCCTGCCGGTCAAGAAGATCAACGTGGCTTTTATATCTTCGATTGGTATCAGGCTGTGGCTCAGGCTGAACTTTGCCACCCTCTACCGATTATCCTCATCGGGGCGGGGTTCAATCCAACAGGCGTGAATGCTCAAAAAGCAGAACCGCCAGATATAGATCGGCACACCCGGATTAACCTGAACATCGCCCGGCTGATGGCAGGTAAACCAGTGCTTGATATTGAACCCCTGCCGCCCGTCCCATCTCAGGTGCTGGCGTGCAACTACTGGCTATTGGCAGCTCTGCCAAAAACGCCGGAGGCGCATCTGGCATGGTTTAAACCCGATGGCAGCGCGCTGCCAATTGTCCGCTTGCTGAAGCAATTTAACGAAGACCCAGATGGGCACTTCCTTTCGGACAATTCCAAAAAAGCACCCACGGCTGGCGCAACTTCCACCTATCCAATCCCACATTATCTTCTCCTCTCTGCCAAGGATATCGACCAGGACAACCAGCTTCTGACAGTTTTATCGGCTTATATCCGTGAGCACCACCCCACTATCGGTTTTTCCATCGCAGAAGCCTGTCTGGCGGAACGGGTGACGATCCTGGACAGCCAGGACACCATCTCTGTGGATGAGCTGCGCCAGCTACGTGGGGTGGGATGCCAAATCGAGCGGCTGAATAGAGATGGCATAAGTATTGCAACAAACAACTCAACCCTAGAAACCGATCGAATACGAGGCGAAAAATGAGCGATATATTCCTGCAAACAAAACCTCAAGACGTCATTGCTCCCATCTACAAGCCCGTCCTGAAAGTGCTCGGGCTGGGCGGCGGAGGGGGCAACGCCGTAACCCGCATGATTGAATTGGGTTTGAGCGGCGTCGAATTCATCGCAGCGAACACCGATCTTCAGGTGTTGAAATCTAATCCGGCGCCCAAGAAAATATTGCTCGGTCCACACGTCACACGCGGACTTGGCGCGGGCGGAGACCCCCGATTGGGAAGAGCGGCGGCGGAAGAAAGCAGCCGCGAGTTATCCGCCGCTTTGACCGGCGCAGATATGGTTTTCTTAACCGCCGGCATGGGAGGCGGAACAGGCACCGGCGCCATCCCGGTAGCAGCAGAAATTGCCCGCAGCCTGGGCGCTGTGACGATCGCCATCGTCAACACTCCCTTCTCCTTTGAAATGGGTCGCCGTCAACGCAATGCAAATGAAGGGCTGGCTTTGCTTCAGAAACATACGGATACGCTCATTGCCATCCCGAATGATCGCCTTTTGTATTCCGATACGCGTAATCTGCCCCTCGAACTGGCGTTTCGTCTGGCGGATGACGTCTTACGTCAGGCTGTGCAGGGCATCTCTGAATTGATCACCGAACCCGGCATGATCAACGTGGATTTCGCTCATGTGCGCCGACTGATGAAACTGGGCGGCGGCGCATTGATGTCAATCGGCTATGGGCAGGGCGAAAACAAAGCCCTTAAGGCGATTGATAAAGCCCTGCACCACCCACTTCTGGGGTCAGTTTCACTGGAACATGCCGCTGGGATCATCGCCAACTTTACCGGTGGACCAGACCTGACTTTATATGAAGTCGAAGCTGCCCTGACCAACCTCCAGGAACAGGCTAGCAGCCAGACGGAGATTGTCATGGGAGTGATCAACGATGAGCGTCTGGAGGATAAAGTGCAGGTCACATTGATCATCACCGGTCTGGGAGCGCCAACCCTAGAGGAAACCCTTTTACAGGTTGCCAAGCCCAAGCCGCTTGAAAAGCAGGAGGAGAAAGTAGAGGAGCAGAAAGTTATCGAGAGTCAACCGATTGAAAATTCGCCGGTCACGCCTCTGACAGCCTCGCCGAGCACGACCGACCTGGATTTGCCGGCGTTCCTGCGCCGCCGTATTCGTTATTCAGGTTAACGATGGACCCTAAAATTCTGAAGCAAGTCGTCACACAGATATACAGGCGCTACCCAGAGTTTGCCGGATGTCAGCCCAAAGTCCGCGCCCAGGCTCCACCCCATCATCAGACAGGGGATCAACCACCCAATTATCTGCTGACATTTAGCGGCAAAGCCACCGCCAAATCTGCCAGCGGGATAAAAAGTATGCCGCGCTACCTGCGGGTGGTGGTCGATGCCAACGGCAAAATTCTTAAAGTGACCACGTCTCGGTGATGGGGCAAACCTGTCAGCCCTAAAGGATGGTAAGTATGTCCACAATCAGGCAGATATCTCACCGTCTTGAGCTTTCCTTCTGGTTAGTGACCATCAGATTGCTCAGCGAGTCTGAGTTCTTGCGCAAAATTCTCCCTGTCATCTATCGTCTCTTTCGCAAGGACAATGTCCTTCCGGTCGCAAGGCGCATCTGGTTGTATGCCCTCAGCGGTTTTTGCGTGGGGGTGATTTTCGGGGTCATCTTATATTCGTAAAAGCGGAGTTGCAGATGAAACAAAAGAATGCGCTCCACGCCCTGATCATATTCGCCGTTTTTCTCTTCACCGGTCTCTGGACCGGACAGCGAATTGGGCGCATGATGGAGAATATCCAAACGAAGGATAAAGCGACCAGGCTGGCGGCTCACAACCCGCTGCAAAAAGGACAACTTGAACATCAATCTTTCGCCCCACAGAGTCAGATCACAAGCAATATGTCCACCGAACTCAGAGCGGTTTTGCCCAGCCGACTGCAGCGTAACATCCTGGTCATCGGCGTCAACCACCTGGAGTCTCCATCTCCTGAGCTGGAAGGAATATGGTTAATCCTTTACCTGCCCGACATGCCGCGGGTCACCTTGATGCCCATATACCCCAGTGTGATGCGAGGCGCCAGCGGTGGTCGAATCATCGCCGACTCGGCGCTGGCGCAAAATTTCCGCCTCGACTCCAAATCAGTTCCCGAAGACTCCTTCTTCGAAACCCTGGCTGAGCTGGATATCCACTGGGACAATTATCTGCTGCTGGACGAGATTGCCCTGATTGACCTGATTGACTTCATGGGTGGTTTGGAGAAGATGCCCACAGTAGATGGCGCCCGATCAGATAAGACCACCGGCATTCAGGCGCTGGCTCACCTTCAACCCACCCTCAACAACCCCGAACATGCCTTATTATCTCAGATGCAAATTGCCCAACGCCTTTGCCGCACCCATCTATCGCTCAATAACCCTCCTGAGCGCATCCCTGAATTGTTTGACACCCTTGGCAAACATCTGGTGACCGATTTACAACCCAGCCAGGTCATTGCGGATATGAAGAGCATGTTACCGGCTGGAGGAGGGATCACGTGTGAGTTCCCGTTCCTGGCGTTGTTATCCTCGACCCAATAAGACATCGCCGGGGGATTATTTTTATCTCATGTGAGGTAACCATGTCAACAATTACTGCCAATGAAATTCTACTGATTATGTCGGTTGTCTTGTTCTTAATGGGTGCTGTCTGCACCATATCAGGGCTGATCATCCTTACCGTCCGGGTGAACGGTCGGGATGTGCGCACTCTGGCGCTCCAAACCACCCGCCTGGCGCAAAAAGGCTTGGCAGAGGATATCGCCGGTCTTGTCGGCAACGCTTCCGGTTTATTGAGCGCCTTGAATGATTTGGTGCGAACAACGGCTGGCATTGGGGTCTTCATCACAGTGATCGGTATCTTTCTGATGATTTCAGCCAGCATCCTGGCACTAAAGATCCCCTAAAACACCCACCTCTTGTTAAACGGAGCCGCCATGATGTCCTCTAATTTCATCGTCGAATTCAAGCGGACGATCCCTGAAACCAACTGGTCCTGGGCGATCTCGGCTTTACGCCAGGATGCCCTCGTCTGGCGTGAATTGCAAACAGAGCTGGGATTAGAAGCGCTCGAACGATTCAAAGCGCAGGCTGAAGCATACACCCCCGCCGCGCTGAGCTTGCTATCGCTGGGATGCACAAACCCCTGGGATATCCTCTCTGCAACAGATGATCGTTCACAACGATTCCTGGATGAACTGCTACTCATCCATGACCCCCTTGAAACGCCAATTTCCCACCTGAGTGAAGCAGGGTCGGCGGCGCTGAAACTGCTCAAGGGACGCCGACGCCTCAACTCATGGTTGGAGCTTGAGGGCAGTCTCTCCAGCATGGCGCCTGCAACCGCAGCCTGCCTTTTTGGTTTGACACAGGATTGGCTCAATTTCCTGGCAGCTCTGATTGAAGCAAAACAGGCTCATCTGGCAGTTCATGCCCTTCTGAGCACACCGGCTCCCCAACCAACCCAGGCTGAGACCCTGCGCCAGTTGCTTCAGATCATTCAGCCCAACAACCAGATTGATCTTCTCCGCTCGATCTATATTCAGCGACCATCCCTTGGGGTTGGGGTGGCTCAAGAAATTCTGAAGAGCGATTGGTGGCTGGAGCGAAAAGGGCAAATAATTGACCTTGCCGATGCGACTTCTTTTGAAAAACCATATCAACAAATAAAAGACTTCTTATTCAGGGCGGAGATTTTTCGCCTGGCAGCTCAACCCAAATTAGCGACGCCAATCCTCACCGAAGCCTCCAAAATCACCCGCTCGTTGCAAGCCGAGATCGCCTCCCTCTCTGCCCACATCGCCGCAGAAGATCATGACCACCAGGGCTGTCTGTCCGCCTGGGAACAAGCCAACCACCTTAATCCAGACTCGGCGGAGCACCTCGGCGGCTTTCTGATGGCGCTGATTGACAACAACCGTCTGGCAGAGGCTGAAAACCAGCTATCAGAACAGCCGATCAATCTCGAAAAGTTGCCCGATCAACCCGCTAATCTTGTGTTTGCTCGGGCTAGTCTGGCATTTCATGCTGGAGACTATAAACAAGCACGAATGTTGGCTGGGAAAACATTGGACATTCTCCTAAAAAACACCGCGCCAGTCCCGAATGGCAAGCCAATCGATCTGCAACTTTGCCTCAAGCTCGCCCGCCTGTTCCTGGAGATTGGTATGCCCCAGGAGGCGGTGAAGGCAATCCAAATGGCGTTGGAATACTACCCGGGTAACCTTGAAGCGTCAGCTCTCATGGCAAATTCGCTCCTGGCAGCCGGTCAGCTCAACCGTGCCCTGGAATATGCCCACCTTGCAGTCGGTTTAGCCCCTGACCGTCTGGATTTGCGCAAGACATTAGCCGAAATGTTGGAGGTCGCTGGAGATTGGCAGTCGGCTTATGCAGAACGTGCAGCAATCCTCGAACATCAGGCAAATCCATCCACCAGCGATATGCACCTGTTCGCCTCCAGCGCCTTGAATGCGCATCATTTTGAAGCGGCTATTCAGACCTGCCAGAAATTGCTTGCCGAGGATAAATCTGACAGCGTTGCCCTGGCGATCTATGCCAAAGCCATCGCTGAGCAAGGCAATAGCCAGGATGCCATCGAGATCCTGGAACAAACCATTCGGGAGGATCCAAGCCAAAAAGCTCTATGGCTGGCACTGGCGGAGATATATCGCCAAAGAGATGAGGGCGGATGGTCTGAAAAAGCCATTGAAACCCTCAAAGCAGCCTCGCAAGCTGTCCCTGAAGAAGCGGAAGTATGGCTCATATTAGGCGAAGCGTATCTGGAGGAAAACAGCCCCACCCAGGCTCTCCCGGCGCTGCGCCGTGCAACAAGCCTCTTCGAAACCGTCTCTCAGGAGGTAAAAGACCGGTCGCTTTACAGCCGGGCTGCCTTGCGCCTGGGACAAGCCCTTCAGCAATTGGGACATCTCGAAGAGGCGCGGCAGGAGTTGGAGCAGGCATTCCATTACGCGCCGTACCACCCGGAAACAGCGCATTCTTACGCAAAAGTGCTGCTGGCGCTTGACGACCCCGCCCCAGCGCTTCTCCCCCTTGAGATCGTCCTCCAAGCCGGACCCTCAGAACCGCAAGCCTATCTGGATTATGCCCGTTGCATCCTCGATTTGGATGGCGAAATCGACCCTGTCCATTACCAGCTGGCGCTGATGTATCTGGGCAGGGCGATGGAACTTGCCCCCCACTTGCCTGAAGCACGCGCGCTATCCGCAGAAATCCTGGCTGCCAGCGGGGACCTGATCCCTGCTTTGAATGCCTATCGCAAGGCACTGGAGACGCGCCTGGCTCAAGACCCGGGTTGGCGCATCCGCCTGTGGTTGGGTCTGGGTAAGGTCGCCCTTGACCTGGGGCAAATCGAAACAGCGGTTGCCGCCCTCCAGGAAGCCAGTCAGGCGGGACCAGACAACCCGGCTGTGCATCGCTTTTTATGTGAGGCATACGATACCGCAGGTCTCACCGATAGCGCCTATGAGTCTGCGCAAACCGCTCGAGACCTGGCGCCAAACGACATTGACACCCTGATCTGGTTCGCCCAAAAGGTCCACGACTTGCAAGACCGCGCCGGAGTTTTCCTGCCCGACGCTCACCAGGAGGCGATCCAGGCATTGGAAAAAGCCACTCGCCAGGCAATTGATCAGGCATCCCTGCTGGTCAGGTTGGGTCAGATACAACTGCAGATGGGGGAAACCGCCGCAGCCCACCGGACCTTCCTGCGTCTCGCGGGTGAGACCGACGAGGATGTGCCGCTGATCGCTTCAGATGCCTCGTCAACCGACCTGTACAAAGCAGCGATAGGGCTGCTCGAAGTGGAAGACGCCAGAGCCGCCGCCGTCTGCCTCGAGCGCGCCCTGCAGGTTTTTCCGGTGGAAACGCCAAACGGCGCATCATACGGGCGAACAGACCACCCCTCTCGCCTGGATTTGCTCACCCTCCTGGCAGAGGCTTATTACCTGGCTGGAGATACTGAAGCGTCCCTGAAGGCATTGGATCAAGCCATTTACATCGAGAGGACCAAAACCAGGCTCTATATGCTCAAAGCTAACATCCTCTTAGACGATGCTGATGCGGATACGATGCCATCGGAAAGCAAGCAGGAGCGTATCTTGCTGGCGTTGGACGCGCTGGAAACAGCGCTGGGATTTGAACCAAACAACCCCGAATTGAACACCTTTATCGCTGTGGTGCTGCGCAAATCAGGCGAGATCGCAAAAGCATTGGAACATGCCGAGCAGGCTCTTGAAATCCAACATCACCTGCCTCCCGACGGTGCGGAAGAGGAGATTCTCAGCGCCGCTGGCATACTGGCTGCCGACCTTGCGCGCAGTCTCCTCTTATCTCGTCGCGCCATGGAAATCCTCGATGCCCTTGCCCCCGACATCGCCTCAGCCGACGAAATCACCCAGACCGAAATCCACTGCTTGCGCGCCGAATTGGCGTTGGAGGCTGGGAAAAATGACCTGGCTGCTCACGAAATCGCCCGTGCGCTAGAGCTATCCCCTGGTGATGCAGGTGTGCTTTCCTTGCAAGCCTGGTTGCTCTCCCGCAAAGCGGAACCTATCTCTACCGGCAGCCTTTCAAGCGGGCTTTCTCCTGCTGTAGAAATTTACCACCAGGCGCAGGACAAGATCGATCATATTAAATCCGTATCGGTGAAATCGAACAGAAAACTCTACCAGCCGCTGATTTTTGACTCACGCGCCTCAGCTTTGCGCAGGCTGGCAAAAGCAGGGTTAGAACTGCACCTTTGGGCGCCCGCGGTTGGGTATGCCCGCCAGGTCGCTCAATCCACTCCAAACGAACCCGCATCGCACCTGCTACTTGCCCAGGCTCTGGTTGTTCAGGCAGAATTCCAGCAAATTTGCCAGGCGCTGGAAGTCGTCGCCCATGCCCCAGGAAGTGATGCTCTCTCAGAGGAGGTATTCGGCGAGTGTCAGTTTGCTTTGCAAACCGCAGAGGGATTGTTGTTGCAGTCCGTCGAGGTGACCGCAAACTCTCCGGCGCGCCAGGACGATTTTACGCCAGACAAACCCCAAATGCTGCTGAGGAAATGGCACGCTCGCAGCATGGGCGTCTTTTGCCCAGGGAACCAAAGCGCTGAAGCCCTGTCTGCCTTACCCTCCGAACCGGAGAACGTCATGGCACAGATTGCGTGTTTGAAATCAATCGGCGATATACTTGCCGCCGGTCGGGTTGCCAGCGCTTACCCCGATCACCCCTTTGTGCTCACCCAACTGGCGCTCGCTCTGGCTGAGGCAAAACCCAAACAAGCTCTGGTCGCCATTCACGGGGCGATTGAAGCGTTGGCAGCTCAAGGGACTTCATCCGAATCTGCGCCCCTATCATCCACTTGCTCGCCAATGACCAGGCACGATGCTCCCCTGCTCTTCACCCTGCTGGCAAAGATCATTTACCAGCAAGCCTCATCGGTCGAAGATCTTACAGTCGCCACCCAGGCGATCGAAAAAGCCTTAAGACGATGGTCAAATGAACCACGCTGGCACATGCTGGCAGCCAACATCGCCCTGCAAAACGCGAGCATCAAGCCATCAGAACGCTACGAGGCTGCCATCTCCCACCTTGAGCAGGCTATCCAGCTTGATCCAGATTTTGCCCCGTCTTACCAACACCTGGCAGACATCTACACCCAGATGGAGACGCCATCCAAAGCTATCGAATTGCTCGAGACCGCCGTAGAACTGGCACCCGAGAAGCCGGAGATATGGATACAGCTTTCACAGGCATATCTCGCCATAAGGGATTTGAATCGAGCAGCCGACTGTGCTGAACGGGCAATAGAACTGGCGCCTGCCGAGACAGCCCCTATTTTACTGCGAGGCAATATCTCTCTGGAACAGAATAATCCCGCAGAGGCGCTGGAGCGCGCCCAGAGTGTCCTGAACATTGACCCCGACAACACGGCTGCGCTCTTACTCTCTGCCAGATCGTTAAAAGCCCTGGGTGAACCGGAGGCGGCAATTGAGTTGCTCGATAAAGCGCTCACCAACATTCCCGACCCTCTGCCTCTGAATCTCGAATACATAGATCTGATCCACCAGGCTAAAGGAGCAAAGTCCGCCCTGGAGGCGGCAAAAGGGCTGGCGAACCGATATCCAGACGATCCGAAGGTGTTATCTGCCCTGGCAAATGCCCTCGAAGAAGACGGTCAAATCCAGGAGGCGATTCAGGCTGCGCAGCGCGCGCTGCGTTCCAAATCTGGCTCTGAGGTGATGGATGAGAACCAGCAAGCTTTTCTGCAATATCAACTTGGGCGCTTGCTCAGCCGGGCAGGACAACTGGATCAATCCATCCATCACCTGGTTGAGGCGATTAATCTCAATCCCAATTATGTCGAGCCTTATCTGGAATTAGGAAAGGTGCATCAAACCCGACGCCAACACGCCCAGGCTCTCCACGCCTTCAACCAGGCGATCTCCGCCGCGCCGAATGATCCCCGCCCCTACTACCACGCGGGTGTTGCCTTCAAAGAGAACAAGGACTACCTCGAGGCTGAGAAAATGCTCCGCAAAGCCAGCGAACTCTCGCCAGATGATGTGAGTGTGCATCGTTTGTTGGGCGCGGTGGTGGCGTTGAATCTGGTTCACAATCGCCGCGAGGTTGCATTTAGCGATTGAGCAAGCCAACGATCATATGGAGATAAAAGGCAAATCGTTGATGACAGCATCGAATATCCCACATCCGTTGAATGAAGTCATTAAGCGGGAGCAATTTGAAGCTATCCTTCGCGCAGCATTGGCGTTAGATGAACTCCGCTTTGCGCGCCAGGCAGCGCTCGCCTGGTTGGCTCATTTCCCCGGCGATCTCCCGGTCAATTTGCTCTATGCACAGGCGCTCTTGAAATCGGGACACCCCGATCAGGCGTTTCAGATCCTGGAAAAAATCTGTCACCACGACCCTGAGTATGTAGAAGCGGTGGAAACACTCTGGTCTGCCCGGGCGCTTCGCCAGTCCTTGCAACCTTCCGATGGTTCTAAGAACATCTCAGCGCCTGCGCCGGAAATATTGGGATGGCTGCTTGCCCTGGGTGGAAACCCTACCAGGACAGGCTCCCCAGGTGAAGCGCACATGATTGGCGGGACGAGGTCAGACTATGCCTGGAGCAAAGCTCTGGCAAAATCGCGTTATACCCTGGGGCATGGCAAGCTGGAACAGGCAGAGCAAGAGCTGCTACCCGCCCTGGCTGCCAATACCAATTGTCCTCTGGTGAATGTCACCCATCTCAAAATCATTCGCTCGCGGTTGGTTGAAAACGGTTCAGGGCTCCAGATGCTGCGCAGTCTGGCTGCTTTCTACCATCAACGATTGCCCGATTGCCTGGCGTGCAGCCTGATACTGGCAGAAGCCCTGATGGACTGTGGTCAAATGGAGCAAGGTGTCGCCTTGTTGCATGGCGCTGCCACCCAGGATGTCACCGGTCAGGTCGCCGAGCGCCTATGGGGGAAGAATCATCCCTACCAGGATTTATACCCCTCCAATCTGGAGGTCCGGTTGGATCTACCCCTACCCGCCTCGGTGATATCTGCTCTCGGATGGAACCGCCTACCAATCCACATTAACGATGAATATCCATCCGACCTCAACCCCACCCAATCTGAGTCAGACGAGACATCAGCCCCCATGCCAGAGGCTGAACCTGAGCCTGCCAGCGAGAAAAGCGCTGTTCTCTCCCCAGAAAATCAGGCTCCCGAAACCCTACGCTCTGTGAAGGAGGAATTGCAGCGATTGAGCGCCAAGCTCAACCGCCCTGGGCTGGCACAGGCAGATGGACGCTTCCCAATTTATGTTGTGATGACCACCCGCCAGGGGTTAGAAAAGAAATTTGACCAGCAAACCACGGCTATCATTGAGGCTGAAATGCTGCGATTGGTCGCGGCAATTCAACAGCGACGGGATTGGGGCGCACTTTTATTCTATGCCGATACCGCCACAATTTATCGCAGCGATAAGAACAACCCCATCCAATTGGATCGTTCGCCCACTCGCCCCAATGATCCCTGGGGGATAAAGCTCGCCTTGCACGACCTCGACGAGGCGCTTAAAAAGCGTGGTGAGCGAATTGGCGCTCTGTTGATCGTCGGTGGACCGGAGATTGTGCCTTTCCACCATCTTCCCAACCCGGTGGATGACGCAGACACGGAAGTGGCTTCCGACAACCCCTATGGAACCACCGACGAAAATTATTTCGTCACAGAATGGTCTGTTGGTCGCTTGCCAGATGGGACCACCAGTGTTGGCGGCAGCCCCCAACCATTACTCTACCTCCTGAGCGGTCTTACCGCTCGGCACCAGAATTTCGCCCAATCCCTGGAGCGTTCTGCCTGGTACAGACGCTGGTTGGATCGTCTTTTCACCTGGCTGAAAAACCGGGGACCCCTGCCAAAATCGATTCGCCCGAGCTTTGGTTATACCGCTGCAATCTGGCGTCAGGCATCCATCTCTGTCTTCAGACCCATCGGCGAACCAAACGCCATGTACATCTCGCCGCCGCTGACCAACAAACCGGGTAACGCTCTGCCCGGGTCGAACGGACATCACGGCTCGCCGCTGCCAGCCTCTCGTCTGGGTTACTTCAACCTCCATGGCTTGATAGATGCTCCGGAATGGTATGGTCAGAGGGACCCCGGCGCCAGCAGCCTGCCCGGCATCGTCGGCGACGGAGAAGATTACCCAATCGCTGTTCGACCCGCCGATGTCGTTAATTCCGGTCGCGCCCCCCAGGTGATCTTCACCGAGGCTTGCTACGGCGCGCACATCCTGAATAAATCAATCGAAGAAGCATTGTCCTTGAAATTCTTGCAGGCGGGCACCCAGGCAGTCATCGGCTCAACTTGCATCAGCTACGGGGCAATCAGCCCTCCGCTCATCGCCGCCGATTATCTGGGGCACGCTTTTTGGAGCTATCTGCGTGAAGGCTTGCCCGCTGGCGAAGCGCTGCGCCGGGCAAAGATCTCACTGGCGCGTGAAATGCACAATCGTCAGGGATACCTGGATGGTGAAGACCAAAAGACCCTGATTTCATTCGTCCTCTATGGCGACCCACTGGCAATGCCCGTTGGATTGGATCAAACGGTCAAATCTCATCACCGTTCAGCGCGCCTGCCTTTTCAAGTCAAAACCGTCTGCGACCTTGCCCACGAGGAGGACGCGCATCAACCCATTCCGCCTGAAATCCTGGAGTATGTCAAAAACGTGGTCGAACAGTATCTGCCCGGTATGGAGGGAGCTCGGCTGACCTTGAGTAATGAACATATCGGTTGCGAGTTTATCCAGCCCAAATCCGCCTATCACCCCACATCGTCTCCCTCATCCGCTTACCATGGAAAACCCAATCCTCAGGCTTCCAATCAGTTAGCTCGAAAGGTGGTCACCCTGAGCAAACAGGTGCCCAACAGCACCCATGTCCATCGCCATTACGCTCGCCTGACGCTTGATGCGGAGGGGAAACTGGTCAAGCTTGTTGTCTA
>FWPV01003203.1_pt1 | contig 14876 bp, 14 predicted proteins | sample 2228371 | NCBI WGS metagenome assembly FWPV01 (sample SAMEA103939776, study PRJEB20133) | metagenome
CGCATATTCCACGGCTCCCTTGTCCTGTGCTCGGCGCAGCATCGAAGAGCCGAGCACGGGCTCGAAGACCTCGGGGAATATGCTCACGATGTCGATGCGCATGCTCACTCCTCGTCGAGGAGACCGGGCAGCAGCCTCACGCGGATGGTACGTGCGTCCTCGTCGTACACCTCGATGACCTCGTCGATCACAGGTACGAGTATCTCACCGAATGGTCCGTTGGCGACCCATACGTCGTTCGCGCCAGTGACGATGACGCGCGTGATGGTACCGAGCGGTCCCCGCTCCACGTCGACGAGCTGCCAACCGAGGAGTGCCTCGCGCTCATCTTTGCGCTCGGGTGGAGCGATCTCGGAGCGGACCATGATCGTCCGACCGACGAGGGATCGAGCGGTCCGCCTATCCGTGACACCGTCCAGGTCGAGCGTATAAGACCCGCCATGCTCGGTGACTCGGCGGACGCGTGAGGCGCTCAGGTGCAGCAGCGGCGGAGCGACCCAGCACTCCAGGCCGTCGATCGCCGAGAGGTCCCGGTTGCCGAGCGGCTCGACGATGATCGAGCCAGCGAGCCCCTTGGCTCTCGCGACACGCGCGACGGCTGTGCACGGACCGCGCATCTGATCAGCCGAGGACCTCCACCGTGGCGTCGCCACCTTCGACCGATGCAGCAGCTCTGACGAGCGTCCGTATGGCCTTGATGATGCGCCCCTGCCGACCGATGACCTTGCCGACATCGTCGGGATGGACGGTCACCTCGTAGGTCGTCACGCGCCCGGCTGAACGCTTCTGGATCGAGATGCCGTCCGCATGGTCGACGAGCGAGCCGATGAGGTACGAGACGAGCTCATCGACGTTCGTGGTCTTCTCGCCCATGGGCTACTCGGCCTCAGCCACGTCTTCGACCGTCGCTTCGTCCGGCGTGGCGTCCGCGTCGCTCGCCGGCCCTTCGGCAGGCGCGGCCTCGGCTTGCGCGGCCGCCTCTGCCTTCGCAGCTGCCTTCTGCGAGACGGCAGCCTTGGGCGTCGGCGGCTCCTTCTCACCCTTGGCGATGGCGAGGAGCTTCTCGGCCGCGTCGGTGAGCTGAGCGCCACGAGCTAGCCATGCCTCGACCTTCGCGACGTCGAGCTCGACCGTGGAAGGCTCGGTGCGTGGGTTGTAGCGGCCGACGATCTCGATGAAGCGACCGTCACGCGGGGCACGCGCGTCCGCCACGACGACCCGATAGAACGGGGCCTTCTTGGCGCCTGCACGCGCCAGACGGATCTTGACTGCCAAGAATCGTCACCTCCAGGTAGGGCGGCTCCATGCCGCCTCGTTCGGGCAAGAGCAGCGACCAATGATACGACACATACCAAGCGGGGTCAAAGCGGATGCTTCAGCGCGTCCGAGCAGGATGAGGTGCTCACAGGCGGAGTCCCGGCGGCAGGCCGGACCCCGGGAAGCCACGTCTGCGCCTACCCTTGCCCTGTGTGGCCTGGACCTGCTTGAGCATCCTCTGGATCTGTGCGAACTGCTTGAGGAGCTGATTGACCTCGAAGACGGTCACCCCTGCGCCTCTCGCTATCCGCTCACGCCGGGAGCCGTTGATGATCGATGGCTTCGCGCGCTCCTCCTTCGTCATGGACTGGATGATCGCCTCGGTGCGCGTCAGTGCGCGCTCGTCCACGTCGACATCCTTGGGTAGCTTGGCAGCGCCGGGGATGAGCGAGAGGACATCCCTGAGGGGGCCCATCTTGCGTAGCTGTCTGAGCTGGACGAGGAAGTCATCGAGTGTGAACTGGCCCTTGCGCAGCCGCTCCTCCGCCTCGGCTGCTGCGCGCTCGTCGAAGGCCTGCTGTGCCTTCTCGATGAGCGAGATGACGTCCCCCATCCCGAGGATGCGCCGAGCCATGCCATCGGGCTTGAAGACCTCAAGGGCATCGAGCTTCTCTCCCATGCTCGCGAATAGCACGGGCTTGCCCGTCACGGCTCGAACGGACAGCGCAGCGCCACCTCGTGCGTCGCCGTCGAGCTTCGTGATGATGATGCCGTCGAACGCGACGCGCTCGTCGAAGGCGCGTGCAGCATTGACCGCATCCTGTCCGGTCATGGCGTCGACCACCATGAGCACCTGATCCGGACGCACGGCGGTCTTGATCGCGGCCGCCTCTGCCATCATCTCCTCGTCGACGTGGAGACGTCCCGCGGTATCGATGATGACGATGTCGCGGAGCCGATCGATGGCGTGGGACACGCCGGCTGAGGCGATGGCCACGGGGTCGCTCCCCTGCCCACGGAACACCGCGACGCCGATCTCGCGTCCGAGGGTCTCGAGCTGCTCGACGGCGGCCGGGCGATACACATCACAGGCGACGAGAAGCGGCTGCCTGCCCTTGTCGCGGAGGAGACGCGCGAGCTTGGCCGCGGCCGTCGTCTTCCCCGAACCCTGGAGGCCCACGAGCATGATGACGTTCGGTATGCGACCAGACAGGGCGAGGCGGGCCTCCGTTCCGCCCATGAGATCGGTGAGCTCCTCGAGGACGATCTTGATGACCATCTGACCGGGTGTGAGGCTCGTGAGCACGTCCGTTCCGACCGCACGCTCACGAACGCGCGCGATGAACTCCTTGACGACCCGGAAGTTCACGTCCGCCTCGAGGAGGGCGAGTCGGACCTCGCGCAGCGCCTCGTCGACGTCAGCCTCCGTGAGGATGCCGCGGTTCGTGAGGCGCGCGAAGATCGCATTCAAGCGGTCGGTGAGGTTCTGGAACATCGCACTCCCTACCTACGTGAAGGCCACGGTGGTCGCTCAGTCGGATCCGATGAGAGCGCTCGCATAGACGTGGGGATCGAACGGCTGTAGGTCGTCCACGCCCTCCCCGACACCCAAGCGCAGGATGGGCAAGCGGAACTCGGTCGCGATGGCCACGACGATACCCCCCTTGGCAGTGCCGTCGAGCTTCGTGACGATGATGCCATCGAGACCGAGTGCGGCATGGAACTCGCGCGCCTGGACGAGACCGTTCTGGCCCGTGGTCGCATCGAGCACGAGCACCGTCCGCACCGGCCAGGGGCTCTCACGGTCCGCGATGCGCTTGACCTTCTTGAGCTCCTCCATGAGATCCTTGGAGGTGTGCAGGCGGCCAGCGGTGTCGATGAGCGTGAGGTCGACACCATCGGTGACGGCGCGCTTCACGGTGTCGTACGCGACGGCGGCGGGGTCGGCGCCCCGCTCCCGCTCAACGATCGGGACGCCAGCGCGCTGTGCCCACACGTGGAGCTGCTCGATGGCAGCCGCTCGATATGTGTCAGCCGAACCGATGAGGACGCGCCGTCCGGAGGCCGCCGCCGCCTTGGCGAGCTTGCCGACGGTGGTCGTCTTACCCGTACCGTTGATGCCGACCACGAGCACGACGCTCGGGACGTCGTCGAGCGGGTCGTGCTCGACGCGGGGGAATCGGTCGGAGATGTGCTCCGCGAGGTGGCTGATGACAGCAGCGGCATCGGGGAGCGCGAGGCGGGTAGCGTCGCGTCTCAGGTCCGACACGATCGACCGCACGGCCGTGATGCCCAGGTCGGCAGCGATGAGTGAGTCCTCGAGGTCGGACCAGAAGTCCTCATCGACGGCAGGGCCTCGACGGAGCAACACGTTGAGGTGACCGCCGAGCTGCTCGCGCGTCTTGGCGAGACCAGCGGTGATCCTGTCGAACCACGCCGCGCTCACGTGGCGACCTCCGCCCCTGGCTTGCGTTCGCGCTCGAGGCGCTGGCTCACGACCTTACTCACGCCATCCGCGCGCATGGAGACCCCGTAGAGCACGTCGGCGATCTCCATGGTCCGACGCTGGTGCGTGACGATGATGAACTGCGTGTGGCTGCGCATCGTCTCCACGAAGGCGATGAAGCGGCGCAGATTGACGTCATCGAGTGCCGCTTCGACCTCGTCGAGGATGTAGAACGGGCACGGTCTCGTCCTGTACACCGCGAACAGGAGTGCGAGCGCCGTGAGCGCCTTCTCGCCACCCGAGAGGAGCGACATCTTCTGGAGGCGCTTGCCGCGCGGTTGTGCGATGACCTCGACGCCGGTGGTCTCGGGCTCATCAGGGTCGGTGAGCGTGAGAGCGGCCTGACCGCCGGGGAACAGGACGGCGAAGATCTCCTGGAAGTGCCCGTCGACGAGCTCGAAGGTCTCGAGGAAGCGGTCGCGCATCTTGCGGTCGATGGCGGCGACGACCTTCTGGAGCGCTGCACGGGATGCGAGCAGGTCGTCGAGTTGCCGCTGGAGGAAGTCCCGTCGTGCCTTGAGGTGGTCGAACTCCTCGACGGCCACCGGGTTCACGGGCCCGAGGTGAGCGATGCGCTTGCGGAGACGTTGGGCCTCCTCGACGGCGGCCTCGCGGTCGTGGAGCGGTTCCGTGGCCAGGGCGGTCTCGAGGGGTACCCCCAACTCCTCGACGATGCGATTGGCCGCGGTCTTGACACGCACCTCGAGCTGGGCCTTCTCGACGCGGATCTCCGACATGCCCTCATTGAGCGCGTCGATGGCCGCCTGCGCCTCTCGGACGGCATCCTGTGCGGCATGGATCGTCTCGCGGAGCGACTCGGAGTCCGCCTGCTCGAAGCGGGCACGGTCCCTGAGACGAGCGGCCCAGTGCTCGGCGCGTTCGAGGAGCACGTGGTACAGCTCGTGCAGGGGTTGCACGCGCGCGCGAAGGACCTCGAGGGCCGCTTCCGTCCGGCGCGACTGCTCGAGGAGCTCGGTGAGCTCGTCCACCTCGGCTTGGAGGCTGGCGTAGCGACGCTTGAGCTGAACCTCACGTTCCGAGACCGCTGCGATCTCGACTTGGATGGCGGAGAGGCGGTCCGTGACGGCGCTCTCGTCGCGCAGGCGTACGTCCCGCTCCTCACGGCGCGCCTGTGCGAGCTCCTCGAGCTCGTCGATGCGTCGCATGCCCGCTTCGATGGTGTCGACGAGCTGGCGCTCGCGAGGCCGTTCCTTCGCGGTGCGCTCGTCGATCTGACGGAGGCGGACATCGATGCGCGCACCCTCGGCGTCGGTCTCCGTGATCGCCTGCTCGAGTCGCCCGACCTCCTCTCGGGTTGCCTGCAGCTCTGCGTTCAGACCAGCGATCTGCTGTGAGAGTTCGAGCGTGTCTTGCTGTGCTGCCGCGAGAGCCTCCTTTGCCGCGACGACCTCAGCTTCGACCTCACCGAGTGCAGCCTCGGCTGCAGCGAGGCGTTCGCGGAGTTCGTCGAGCATGCGCTTGCGGCCGAGCATACTGGCGTCGTCGCTGGCGTGCGACCCGAACCGCACCTTGCCGGATGGGTGGACGAGGTGCCCGTCGGGGGTGACGTACCGGCAGGACGGATGCTCCCGAGCTTCAGCGAGCGCCTCATCGAGGCTGTCCACGATGCGGACGTCGCCGAGGAGCGCACCGAGCACGCCTCGAACGTCGTCGTCACAGGCGATGACGTCGAGAAGCGCCGTGCCGGGTCCGTCGGGGCACGTGACGCCTGGTGCATCCAGAGCGACGAGCGTGTAGTCGTTGACGTCGGCCGCCTCCAGCCACGACACGGCGTCGCGCATGACGGAGTGACGCTTGAGGACGAGGGAGAACATGTCGCTGCCGAGGACCTGCTCGACGAGTCGCTCGTAGCGCTCAGGGACACGAACCCGTTCAGCGAGCGGGCCGAGGACATCCGAGCGATTCCTGCCCGCGGCCATGAACCACGCGATGGCGGGGGCGGCCTGCTCGAAGGCCCTATCGATCTCCTCGAGGGCACGCACCTCCGCCCGGATGCCCATGGCCTCATCCCGACGCTCAGCCAAGCGTTGCCGCTTGTCCTCCAGGAGACGTACGCGCTTATCGACGTCTGATTCCGCGAGAGCTGCCTCGCGCCTGAGACGCTCGAGTCTCGCTGACAAGGCAGCGACGCGCTCCCGCTTGGCGGAGAGCGTCTGCTGCGTGGCCGACCGCTGCACGCGGAGCGCCTCCATGCGCTCGGTGAGCAGCTCGGACTCAAGGGTGAACGCTGAGAGCTGCTGCTGCAGCGTCGCGAGCTCGGCCCGAGCATCATCGACCTCCTTGCGCGCGCGACGTTGCTCGGCGAGCGTCGCAGCGAGAGCCTCGTCCGCTGCGATGCGCTCCTTCTTCACGTGCTCGGCCTCGCGGCGCAGCTCGGCCAACTGCGCGTAGAGCGCCTGGAGGCGTGCCTCCGTCACGGCGCGTTCCTCAGCGTACTGCTCGGCTTCAGCGCTTCGGTCCTGGAGGCGCATCTCGCTGTGGTGGATCTTCTGGCGGAGCTCGGACAGGCGCTCGACGAGGTTCTTCCCCTTCTCCTCGAGGAGCAGCAAGCCCGCGTTGAGGCGTTCGAGCACCGATTGAAGGCGACGCCGTTGCTCGGACAGGTCACCGACGAAGAGGCCCTTCTCCTCGAGCAGTGATTGGAACTTCTGGAGCTCGCGCTCCTTCTCGGCGAGGCGGAAGCGCGCGAGCTCGACCTCGGCATCCTTCTCGCGCTCACGCTTGTCGATGACCTCCCACTCCGCCTGCAGGCGCCTGAGGTCGTCCACGGCGAGCGCGATCTCGAGCTCGCGCAGGGATGCGGCGGCTTCCCGGTACGCGGCGGCCTTCGTGGCCTGCCGCTCGAGCGGCCTGAGCTGACGATCGATCTCGGCGAGGACGTCGCGGATGCGATCGACGCTCACGTCCATGGGCACGAGTTTCCGGAGAGCCCGCTCCTTGCGCTTCTTGTGCTTGAGGATGCCTGCCGCCTCCTCGATGAGTGCGCGGCGGTCCTCCGGTCGGGTGTTGAGCACGTCATCCAGGCGGCCCTGGCTGATGATCGAGTGCGTGTCGCGACCGAGTCCGGTGTCATGGAGGAGCTCCTGGACGTCCATGAGTCGGGCGGGCGTCTGATTGATGAGGTACTCGCTCTCGCCGTTGCGGAACATGCGGCGCGTGATGGTGACCTCGGAGAACTCGAGCGGGAGGGCACCATCGGCGTTATCGAGGACGAGGTCGACCTCCGCCACGCCCACCGCTTGGCGAGCCGATGAGCCCGCGAAGATGACGTCCTCCATCGCATTGCCGCGCAGCGCCTTGGCGGATTGCTCGCCGAGGACCCACAGCACGGCGTCGGAGATGTTGGACTTCCCGGATCCGTTGGGCCCGACGATGACGGAGACACCCGGTTCGAAGACGAGCCTGCTGCGTTCAGCGAATGACTTGAACCCCTTGAGCGTGAGCGACTTGAGGTACACGGCAACCCTTCTTGCGGCTGGCCGATCAGCGTCTGCGTGACTGGTCACACGGCGAAGGTAATGCTACCACAGCCTCTGGCTGAGCGACCCTCAGGGTGCCTCGCCGATGCGTGAGAGAGCGTCTGCGGCAGCCGCCTTCTCTGCACGCTGCTTGGACGGTCCCACGCCGGAGCCCACCGGTGAGCCGGCGATGAGGACCTCGACGGTGAAGGTGGGTGCGTGTGGAGGCCCACCCTCGGCGACGACGCGATACTCGGGCAGGCCGAGGCCGCGTGCCTGGGTGAGTTCCTGGAGTCGAGACTTGGCATCATCGGCGGTGTGCTCTGGCGCGCGCTCGAGCCGTCCTGCGAACAGGCGGACGATCACACGTCGTGCAGCGTCGATCCCGCCGTCCAGGTACACGGCGCCGATCAGTGCCTCGAGGGCATTCTCGAGCACCGATGACTTGCGAGACCCCCCGGTGCGACGCTCACCCTCACCGACGAGCAGGAGCCGATCGATGGCGCACTCACGTGCGATCGTCGCGAGCGTCCCACCCGAGACGAGCGCGATCCTGTGCTTCGTGAGGCGACCCTCCTCCGCGTCGGGGTAACGGCGGAAGAGCTCGTCGGCGATCACGAACCCGAGCACCGCGTCGCCGAGGAATTCGAGCCGCTCATAGGAGACGAGGTCCGGTCGTTCAGCCGCGTAGGAGGGATGCGTGAGGGCGGCTTGAGCCAAGCTCGGATCGCGGAAGCGATGACCGAGCGTCGTCTCGAGCGAAGCGAGGTTCGTGTCGTCCGGGCGCGTCACGGTGACGTGAGGATGAGGCAGGCGTTGTGGCCGCCGAAACCGAACGAGTTGCTGAGCGCAGCGGTGACGAGCATCTCGCGCGCGATGTTCGGGACGTAGTCGAGGTCGCACGCAGGGTCAGGCGTCTCAAGGTTGATCGTGGGCGGGACGACTCCGCGTCTGATGGCTTGCACGCAGACAACGGCTTCGAGAGCACCGGCGCCTCCGAGGCAGTGGCCGGTCATCGACTTCGTGGAGGACACCGGTGGCGTCTTGGCGCCGAAGACCGCCTTGATGGCCTCGGTCTCGGCGATGTCACCGAGCGGTGTCGAGGTCCCATGCGCGTTGATGTACGAGATGGCGTCGGGTGCGAGGCGTGCCTGCTCGAGCGCGCGACGCATGGCAGCCTTCGCTCCCCGACCGTCAGGCGCCGGGGCTGTCATGTGGTACGCGTCGGCGGTCGCGCCGTAGCCTGCGACCTCGGCGAGGATGTCCGCACCACGAGCGACCGCATGGTCCCACGCTTCGAGCACGAGGATGCCGCCCCCCTCGCCCATCACGAAGCCGTCGCGGTCCGCATCGAACGGTCTCGATGCGGCAGCGGGGTCGTCGTTGCGCGTCGACAGCGCGCGTGCTGCACAGAAGCCCGCGAGACCGAGGGGGGTGACGCCGCAATCGAAGCCACCCGTGATCACGACGTCGGCGTCGCCGCGGCGGATGGCCTCGGCAGCCTCGCCGATCGCGTGGTTGCCCGTCGCACACGCGGAGACCGGAGCGTAGTTGATCCCGCGGGCGCCATGGCGTATGGAGATGTGACCGGCAGCGAGATCGACGATCATCATCGGGACGAGGAAGGGGCTCACGCGTCCCGGGCCACGCTCGTGCAGCACGTAGAGCTGCTCCTCCATGGCGTGGAGCCCTCCGATGCCAGAACCGACGATGACGCCCACGCGGTCAGCGTTGCTCTCGTCGATGGCAAGGCCGCTCATCGCGATGGCCTCGTCGGCTGCAACGATGGCGAACTGCTGGAAGCGAGAGAGGCGTCGTGCTTCCTTCGCATCGATCCACGCGGAGGGGTCCCAGTCGTCGAGGGTGGCGGCGAAGCGGGTCGAGTAATGCGATGCATCGAACGCAGTGATGTCGTGCACGCCGGAACGCCCTTGCACGAGCGCATCGAAGACCACATCCGCGCCGACGCCGAGCGCACAGACCGCGCCGATGCCGGTGACGGCGACTCTCCTCATGTCGTCGCACCTCCTCGTTCCTCGGCTACGCGCCACTCCTCGACGAGGCGCGCCATCAGGTCGTGGACGGTCGGGATGTCGTGGATGCGCGCAGCTGACGATCCCGCGAACACGAGGCCGTGCTCGACGTCGCCTTGCTGCGCCTTGATGAGCTTGTCGATGATGCAGTAGTCCTTGTGGCACTCCTTGAGGCATCCCACGCAGCGTTCGATGCGTGGGATGTCCCCGCGCTCGAGCCGCTCGATGAACGGGTTGCGAATCGCGCGCCCCGGAAGGCCCACAGGACTCTTCGTGAGCACGATGTCATCCTCGGAGGCGGCGACGTACATCCGTTTGAAAGCCTCGGATGCGCTCGACTCGACGGTCGCTGCGAAGCGCGACCCCATCTGAACGCCCGCAGCCCCCAAGTCGAGCACGCGCTTGATGTCCGCGCCGGTGACCACACCGCCGGCGCCGATGACCGGCAGATCGACCGACTCGATGATCTCGGGCAGGAGGTCCAGCATGAAGCGGTCGGTCCCGAGGTGGCCGCCAGCCTCGAAGCCCTCGACGATCACCGCGGATGCCCCGAAGTGCTCGGCGAGCTTGGCGACACGCACACTGCCGACGATCGGCACGAACTCGACGCCGGCCCTCTCGCACCACGTGAAGACATCGCGCGAGAAGCCAGCTCCCGCGATGATGATGTCAGCACCTTCTTCGATGGCCGCGTGCACGAGCTCCCTGAACGCTCGGACAGCCACCATGACGTTCACGCCGAGCACACCGTCGGTCGCGGCCCGTGCGGCGCGGACCTCGGCAGCGAGCTCCTGCGCGGAGAGACCCGAGCCAGCGATCACGCCGATGCCCCCTTCGCGTGCGACAGCGGAGGCGAGTGGCGAGAGCGAGATGCGCACGGCCATGCCGCCTTGCACGATCGGGAGTCGTGCGGTTCGCGATCCTATCGTGAGCGGGGGCATGTCCATGGGGTCTCCTGGGGTGTGCATCGCCCGGCCGGCACAGCGGCCGACCGGGCGCCTTCGAACGAACGCCTAAGCGTTGGAGGCGATGTATTCCACCGCGTCACCAACCGTCTTGATGTTCTCGGCCTCCTCGTCGGGGATCGAGATGCCGAAGGACTCCTCGAGCGCCATGACGAGCTCGACGATGTCGAGCGAGTCGGCGCCGAGGTCGTCGATGAAGGAGGCGTCCGGTGTCACTTCGTCCTCGTCGACGTTCAGCTGCTCGACGATGACCTCCTTGACCTTCTCGAAGATCTCCTCGGTATCCATGCGGTCCACCTCCTCTCTCTCCGTCTCGAACCCTCATATACCACGTGATGCCGTCATCAGGCGAACGTCATGCCGCCATCCACGGCAAGGACCTGCCCCGTGATGTACGACGCTCCGGGTGAGGACAGGAAGGCGACCGCAGCGGCGACATCCGCGGTCGAGCCGAATCGCTTCAGGGCGATCTGTGCGAGAGCCGCCTGGCGAGCAGCCTCAGGCAGTGCGGCGGTCATGTCCGTCTCTATGAAGCCGGGGGCCACCGCGTTGACGCGGACGTTGCGCGGCGCGAGCTCGCGAGCGACGGCCTTCGTGAGGCCGATGAGTCCTGCCTTGGCCGACGCGTAGTTCGCCTGACCGGCATTCCCGATGAGGCCGACGACCGACGAGATGTTGATGATGCACCCGGAACGCTGTCGCATCATGGGCTTGGCTGCCGCCCTGCACAGGTAGAACGCGCCGCTCAGGTTCGTATCGATGACGGCGCGCCAATCCTCGTCGGACATCCTCACGAGGAGTCCGTCGCGGGTTATGCCGGCGTTGTTGACGAGGACATCCAGGCGTCCGTACCGCGCAACGACGGCCTCGACGAGGTCGTCGCAGGCTTGTGACGCAGCAACGTCGGCGCTGAGGACCGCATGGTCGCCATCGTGGCCGGCAGCGCGTAGCTCGTCGATGGCGCTGCGTGCACCGCTGTCGTCGCCGCGGACATTGAACGCGACCGTGGCGCCCCGCTGTGCGAGATCCACGGCGATCGCGCGACCGATGCCACGGTTCGCTCCAGTGACCAGGCAGACGAGACCGGTGTGCGTTCGCATCAGGCGAGCACCTCCATGACCGCATCGAGCCCTTCCGTGTCACAGGAGATGCCCTCGATCCCTTCGACACGGCGAGCGAGCCCTGCGATGACCGAACCGGGACCACACTCGATGAGCAGACGCACCCCGGCGTCGCGCAGTGCGTGCATCGTCTCCGTCCAGCGGACCGGACGTTCGATCTGCGTCGCGAGGCGGGCCTTGAGGACGTCACCATCCTGACTCGGTGTGGGATCGGTGTTCTGGTAGATGGGTATGCGCGCATCGAGGAACGTGGTCTCCTCGAGTACCTCCTGGAACGCTTCGGCGGCTTCCGTCATGAGAGGGCTGTGGAAGGCGCCGGAGACCGCGAGCGGTACGACGCGCCGTACACCGACGCCGAGGAGGGCCGCCGTCGCAGCCTCGAGTCCCGCATGCGTACCAGAGATGACGATCTGTCCGGGAGCGTTGTCGTTGGCGACCCAGACCCCCGGGATGCCCTCGATCGCGGTCATGACGAGGTCGCGCGTGCCCCCTAGGGCGGCGATCATCCCACCGGGGTGTCGTTCGGCGCACGCCGCCATGAGCGTCGCCCGGCGAACGATGAGCTCCAGGCCGCTCGTGAGGGAGAACACGCCAGCTACCGCGAGCGCGGCGTACTCACCGAGGCTGTGGCCAGCGAGCGCGGACGGCCGCGCTCCGCGCTCGATCAGGGCGCGACCCCAGGCGACATCAGCGAGGTAGATGAGGACCTGTGCGATGCGCGTATCCGTGAGTGGCGCGGGATCCTCGCCACGCGCGATCGCGCGCAGGGGGCGCTGCACGAGGGTCTCGGCGTGCGCGAGCAACTCATCGATCCCATCCGTCACAGGTAGCGCGTCGAGCATGCCGGGCCGCTGCGAGCCCTGCCCAGGGAAGACGAGAGCGTATGCGTGGGGGGCGGCCATCAGCTCGGGAGCCCTCCGAGCTTCCGCATTACGGTCTCGGCTTCTGTCATCATCTCCTCGATGATCTCGGATGCCGGCTGGATGCGGTCCACGAGCGCGGCGCACTGGCCAGCCATGAGGCTGCCCATCTCGGTGTCACCCTCCCGCATGGCGAGTGCGAGCTTGCCCGTTCCGAGGCGCTCGATCTCCTCAGGTCGATTCTCGCGGTCGAGGTCCATGATGATCCTCGCGAGTCTGTTCTTGAGCACGCGCACAGGGTGTCCCGTGGAGCGACCGGTCACGACGGTGTCGCGGTCCTTGGCCTTGAGTACACGTTCCTTGACGGCGGGATGGATCGTGCACTCCTCGGCGCACATGAATCGGGTGCCCACCTGGACGGCCTCCGCACCGAGCGCGAACGCAGCGGCGACGCCCCGGCCATCCGCGACACCACCAGCGGCGATGACCGGGATCGATACCGCGTCGACGAGCTGCGGGATGAGGACCATCGTGGTGAGTTCGCCGATGTGACCGCCGGACTCCATACCCTCCCCGATGATCGCATCGGCGCCGATGTCCTCCATGCGCTTGGCGAGCGCGACCGACGGGGTGACGGGGATGACCTTGATGTCGACGGCCTTGAGATCGTCCATGTACTTGCCGGGGTTCCCGGCCCCTGTGGTCACCACGGGAACGCGCTCCTCGATCACCATCGTCACGATGTCATCGATGTGCGGCGTGAGGAGCATGAGGTTCACGCCGAACGGTCGATCCGTGAGTGCCTTGGCCTTGCGGATCTCCTCTCGGAGCAGGTCCGTGGGCATATGGCCAGCACCGATGATGCCGATGCCTCCGGCCTGGCTCACGGCCGCCGCGAGCTCAGCGGTGGCGGTCCACGCCATGCCTCCCTGGATGATGGGATGCTCGATACCGAGCAGTGTGGTGACCCTCGTGTGCAGTGCCATCTAGCGAGCCTCCTTGGTCCAGCGGACGATGGCTGCGCCCCACGTGAGGCCAGCACCGAAGCCGACGAGCGCGAGGACGCTGCCTGGTCGGACCGTGCCGCCAGTATACAGGTCGGCCAGAGCGAGCGGAATCGAAGCGGCTGACGTGTTGCCCGTGAACTCGATGCCGGAGTAGACGCGCTTCGGCGGGATGCCGAGTCGCTCCGCTGCGGCATCGAGGATCCGCTGGTTCGCCTGGTGTGGGACGAGCCAGTCGATGTCCTCCGCGGTGAGACCGGATGCTCGCAGTGCGCGGCCGGTGGTCTCCGGGATGATGCGCACTGCGAACTTGAAGACCTCTTGGCCGTTCATCCGGACGTGGTGGAGACCCTGCTCGATCCGCTCGACCGTGGCCGGTAGGGCTGAACCTCCAGCGGGAATCTGCAGGACGTCCGCGCGTGTGCCATCCGCACCGAGGTCGATGCCAAGGATCCCGGGTTCGGTGCCAGCTTCGAGGACGACGGCGCCAGCGCCATCGCCGAACAGGACGCATGTCGCGCGGTCGGTGAAGTCGACGTGACGCGTGAGGGCATCGGCGCCCACGACGAGCACGCGGTGTGCACGTCCGGCCTCGATGGCGCAACTCGCCGCGTGAAGGGCGTAGATGAAGCTGGTGCACGCTGCGAGCGTGTCCACGGCGGGACACGTGGCACCGATCTTGGCTGCTGTCAGGCACGCGGTCGATGGGAAGATCATGTCGGGGCTCGATGTCCCGACGATGATGAGATCGAGGTGGGACGCTGTGATGCCGGCGTCCGCGAGGGCTCGCGATGCGGCCTCGGCAGCCAGATCGGAGGTAGCTTGGGACGCGTGGGCGATGCGCCGCTCAGCGATGCCGGTCCGCGCGATGATCCACTCGTGTGAGGTGTCGACCATCTGCTCGAGGTCTGCGTTGGTGAGTCGCTCCTCGGGGAGGTATGCGCCAACGCCTGCGATGCGTGCGTACGTCATGAGTCCGTCGATCTCCTCGTTCGGCGAGCTTGATGCACAGAGGTCTGCAATCGTGGACGTGTAGTCTAACGGTTTCGCATGAGGGGTGGAACCCTCATTCATGAGTCTGCATTCAAGGCGCTCAGCGAGCTTGCGATCATGTCGGTCAGGTCCGCCCTCACGGCGCGTGCCGTCACAGCGATACCCGAAGCGATCGCTCGTGCGGATGAGGAGCCGTGCCCGATGATGCAGACGCCGTTCACACCGAGGAGCGGTGCCCCGCCGTACCTCTCCGGGTCGAGACGGTCCCGGAGCTCGCGGAAGGCCGGCTTGAGAGCTGCGGCCGCCAACGAGCGCAGCGGGGTCGCAGTGACCGCGTCCCGCAGCTGTCGCATGAGCATCGCAGCGGTGCCCTCGAGGAGCTTGAGGGCGACATTGCCGGTGAACCCGTCGGTCACCACGATGTCCGCGGCGCCCGAGGGGATGTCCCGACCCTCCACGTTGCCGAGGAAACCCTCGAGTGATGCCGCCATGAGTGCGTGCGTCTCCTGCGCGAGCTGCGAGCCCTTCGAAGGTTCCTCGCCGATGTTGAGCAGGCCGATGGACGGATGCTCGAGACCCAGTGTCGCACGGGCGTAGGCCGCCCCCATCCATCCGAACTGGAGGAGGTGCTCGGGCCTGCAGTCAGCGTTCGCACCGA
>FWPV01003742.1_pt1 | contig 14872 bp, 12 predicted proteins | sample 2228371 | NCBI WGS metagenome assembly FWPV01 (sample SAMEA103939776, study PRJEB20133) | metagenome
AAATTAAGAAAAGAATTGGATACATGAGTCAAAAATTTTCCCTATATGAAGATCTAACCATTATAGAAAATATTGAATTTTACGCCACAATATATGGTTTAAATAAAAAGTACATACAACGTAAAACAAAAGAGATATTACAAGCATTTGAATTAGAGAAATATAAATCCATACTGGTTAGTAATCTACCCCTGGGATGGAAACAAAAGATTTCATTTCTAATAGCAACCTTTCATGAACCCTCAATAGTTTTTTTAGACGAACCTACTGGAGGGGTAGATCCATTAACAAGGAGGCAATTTTGGGAGCTCATACATCAGGTTGCAGAACGAGATACAACCGTATTTGTTACAACCCATTATATGGATGAGGCCGAATATTGTGATAGAATATCCATCATGTCGGAAGGAAAGATAGTTGCTTTAGGTACACCTAAAGAACTCAAGCAACAATTTTCAGCTTTAAGCATTGATGAAGTTTTTTACAAAATAGCTCGAAATGTTGAATAGTATAAAATAAAAAAATGAATAATTTATGACAAAAGCAGTAATTTTTGATATGGATGGAGTACTGGTTGATAACAGTAAAGTACACGATGAAACATGGAAAATAGTCTGCAAAAGATATGGTAAAACATCATCTGAAGATAAAATAAAAAACATTTTTGGAGGAACCAATAAAGTTTTTGTAGAACAATTACTAGGAATAACCGATCCACAAGAGATACAGAAAATAGCAAAGGAAAAAGAAGCCTTATATAGAGAAGTATTCCAAAAAAACATTAAAGCCCCTGATGGGTTACTTTCCTTATTATTTGAATTAAGAAAAAGAAATATTCGATTGGCTGTTGCAACGTCGGGACCCACCGAAAATCTCGATTTTGTTCTTGACAATTTAGATATCCGACATTTTTTTGATGCTCTAATAGATGAATCACAGGTAACAGAAGGCAAGCCAAATCCAGAAATATACCTTAAAGCTGCACAAAAACTTAATTGTGACTCTAAGGATTGCATAGCAATAGAAGATTCTTTATTTGGTATTCAAGCAGCAAAAAATGCAGGAATGAAAGTGGTAGCTATTACCACATCTTTCCCTGAAGAAAAGCTTATACAGGCCGATAAAATAATAAAAAGCTTTACCGACATTAGTGCAGAAGAAATTTTACAGTTATGAAAGCTTTTTGGGGATTCGTTAGAAAAGAATTAATTCATATTCTTCGAGATAAACGTACTCTTGTAATTATTTTGGGTATTCCCATAGTGGAACTTATCCTTTTTGGATTTGTATTAACCAATGAGATTAAACAGGTTAAAATAGCGATATGCGATTTATCGAAAGATGAGATTACGAATCAAATAATTAATAAAATTGAAGGTTCGGGATATTACAAAGTTGTAAACCAGCTCTCTTCCCCTCATCATATTGAACCCCTATTTCGCGAGGGTATAGTAAAACAGGTAATAATATTTGAACCTGGTTTTGCTCGCAAACTTCAAAAGGAGAGAATAGCTAAAGTACAAATTCTCTCTGATGCTTCGGACGCTAATTTTTCACACTTAACTGTAAACTACACTTCAGCCATTATAAACCAATATCTTCAAGAATATAATCAAATCCATAAAATACGGGCAGGGATTATACCTCAGATTCGAATGATGTATAACCCCAACTTAGAAGGAGCTTATTTTTTTATTCCGGGTATCATTGGTTTAATTTTAATGCTCATTTCGGCATTAATGACATCTGTTTCTCTTGTTAAAGAAAAAGAAATGGGCACCATGGAAATTTTACTTATTTCCCCTATGAAACCCTATCAAATTATTGCTGGTAAGGTTTTTCCCTACATATTCATATCATTAATAAATATTGGGGCTATTTTATTCACCAGCTATTTAATTTTTAATATTCCTGTAAAAGGAAATTTAATTTTATTGATTGCTGAATGTTTGCTATATATTCTATTAGCATTATCATTAGGAATACTTATTTCAACTATTACTCAAAGTCAAATGGTAGCCATGATGCTCTCATTGGTTGGTCTTATGCTCCCTACCATATTACTTTCGGGTTTCATATTTCCCATTGAAAACATGCCAGAAATTTTACAATGGTTTTGTGCCATCTTACCCCCAAAATATTTTATAGTAATTGTTAAATCTGTTATGATTAAAGGAGTTGGTTTACAATATATATGGTTTGAAACACTATTTCTTTTAGCATTTACAGCACTTTTCATAAGTATAGCTATTAAAAAATTTAAAATACGACTGATATAATTTTATCATTATGCGTACTATATTCGCAATTATTCGTAAGGAATTTTTACAAGTATTCCGTAACCGACTCATGTTGCCCATCTTGTTTGTTGTCCCAATAGTACAACTTATTATCTTGGTTAATGCTGCTACGCTTGAGATTAAAAACATTCGTCTCATTTTTGTAGATCATGATCATTCAACCCTAAGTCGGGATATAATTAGTAAGTTTTCCTCATCTCCTTTTTTTGATGTGGGTACCTCTGCTAACTCATTATATGCTGCGGAAGAGAGAATGAAAAATGGTGAGATAGACGTATACATCAATTTCCCAAAAAATTTTGAAAAACAATTATTCCAACAGGGGAATTCCTCTTTATTAGTTAATATTAATGGAATAAATGGTATAGTGGCCGGAATATCAAGTGCCTATATTCAAATCATTATATCCAATTATTCTTTAGAATGGGCAAAAAAATTTAACCTAAACGACTCCCATGTAAAAATTGATATTACTTACCAACATTGGTTTAATCCACAGCTTAATTATCGTAATTTCATGTTACCTGCTATTTTAGTAATTTTAGTGACAATGATAGGGATGTTACTATCTACTTTAAACTTTGTGAGAGAAAAAGAGATAGGAACTATTGAACAAATAAATGTAACTCCCATTAGGAAGTACCAGTTTATTATAGGAAAATTCCTGCCATACATGATATTAGCTTTGATAGAACTTAGCATTGGTTTGATAATTGGGAAAATGCTATATAATATTCCCATATTGGGTAACTTACTTAATCTTATTCTTTTTACAATTATTTATTTATGTGTAGTCATGGGCATTGGATTGTTGGTCGCACTTTCCTCGCGAACTCAACAGCAGGCTCTTTTTGTATTATTCTTTATTATTTTAGTTAGTATAATGCTAAGCGGAGTATTTACCTCCATTGAAACCATGCCCAACTGGGCACAAAAAATCAACATATTTAATCCCATATATCATTTTATGAGAGTGGTAAGAATGATATTATTAAAAGGAGCAAACGTAATAGAACTCAGGAATGAACTTGTAGCACTTACTATATATGCGATAACTCTTATTCAGATTTTACTATTAAAATATAAAAAGAGTACTGCTTAACCTTCCCTATAGATGAGCAGAGGTTAATTTGTCAAATTTATAACTAGAGTTGTCAGAATCTTCCTATGTTTTAAAATGTATATTTCTTTGAATTCGTTTATAAAAATGAATATTATAAATAATATACTTTATTTTTATAAGGCACTATATAAAATTAATTATATTTGCAATATAGCATAAAACTAAATACACATGAAAAGTTTTATTAATACATTATTGGCAATAATAGTAGGTTTAATCATTACGGGTATTTTATTTTTCTTTCTTATTATTGGTATAATAGGCAGCCTATCATCGAAGGAAGTCGTAACAATTAAGCCACAAAGCATTTTAAAACTAACCTTTGAACGACCCATAGTAGAACGAAATACACAAAACCCCATAGAGGGTTTTGATTTTTTAAATATGACACCTACTGGCACCGATGGATTAAATGAATTACTTGAAAACATAGAAAAAGCCAAAAACGATGGAAATATTCTGGGCATTTATATGAATCTTACCACAATTAATGCTGGTTTATCAACAATAAAAGAAATAAGACAGGCTTTAAGAGAATTCAAGAAAAGTGGTAAATTTATAATAGTATATAGCGATTACATGACTCAAAAAGCTTATTATTTGGCAAGTATTGCTGATAAAATATTTTTAAATCCTCAAGGGAGCATTGAATTACAAGGATTACGTTCGGAGATTATGTTTTATAAGGGCACATTACAAAAACTAGGTATAGATCCTTTAGTTATACGTCATGGAAAATATAAAAGTGCAGTGGAACCATTCATAAACGATCGTATGAGCGATGAAAACAAAATACAAATGAAACAAATGCTTCAAACCATATGGGAAGACATCTTAAAAGATATTTCTGAGGATCGTTCGCTTACAAAAGAAACAATAAATAGCATTGCTCATGAGCTTTCTGCCTTAAATCCCAATCAATGCTATACAACTCATCTGATTGATAGTTTGATATATCAGGATGAAATGAATCAGATATTTATAAATTATGCAAAATCAAAAGATTATAATATAGTAGAATATTCAAAATATAAGAAAGTACCTAAACAATATATAGGAAAGAGATTACCTAAAAATAAAATTGCCATTATATATGCCCATGGGGATGTAGTAATGGGTAAAGACGATGAAGGAACTGTATCTTCTGAACGTATTTCGGAGGCTATAAAGAAAGCACGAGAAGATTCCTCCATAAAAGCAATAGTGTTTAGAATAAACTCACCAGGGGGTAGTGCTCTTGCCTCTGAAATAATATGGAGAGAAATAAAACTTACTACAGCAATAAAGCCTGTAATTGCCTCATTGGGTGATGTTGCAGCTTCTGGAGGCTATTATATAGCTTGTGCTGCCAATACCATTGTTGCCCAACCCACCACTATAACAGGCTCTATTGGAGTTTTTGGAATATTGTTTAATGCTAAAGAATTATTAAATAAAAAGTTGGGTATAACTACCGATGTAGTTAAAACCAATCGTTATTCCGATTTTCCATCATTTACTCGCCCCATGGAGGAAGGGGAGAAACGAATTCTGGAAAACGAAATTGAAAGAATATATAAAACATTTGTGGAACATGTAGCGGATGGAAGAAAAATGTCTTTTCAACAGGTTGATCAATTGGCTCAAGGAAGAGTTTGGAGTGGAGCCGATGCCTATCAAAATCGTCTGGTAGATACGCTAGGTAATATTCAAGATGCCATTCATTTAGCAGCTCAGATGGCAAATATTAATGATTACCGAATAGTTGCATTGCCAAAATTGGAAGATCCTATAGAAAAGTTAATAAAAGAACTTGCAGAGAGTAGTGAAATAAAAGTATGGAAAAAAATTTCAGAAACATTTCCATGGGCCAATATGGTAATTACTTTACAAAAAATGGAAGGTTTACAAGCTCGTTTACCCTATGAAATAACAATATACTAATATTTTCATAATGATAAACTTTCTTTTATCATTATTTATGGGGTTAATTATATGTACCCTTATAATCATCTATGTAAAATATCTCATTGAATGGAAAAAAATATCTTTTAGAAGTATTTGGACAAAATGGTTTATTTATTTTATTATAACATTTATTCCAGTATTGGGGCTTCTAATTTTTAAGTATGGGAGAAAATGGATTTATAAAAATAGCAAAAATGATAATGAACAACTAACGTTTCTATAGTCATATCTATGAACTTATCAGAAGAGCCAAAAATTAAAATATATTTAACAGATTATACCACACGAGAATACAGACGTTTATTAAAATACTGTCGTAATTCCACCATTTCTATTGATACTAAAATAATACGGCAGGCATTTACAGTTGCCAGTATGGCCTGTAAGATGACACATCAACAACTTAACGAACCATTGTTAGTACAATCATTACAGGTAGCGCAAATTGTTGTTAACGAAATTGGTCTTGGAACAGAATCTATTTCTGTAGCCTTGCTTTATAAATTTGTTGAAAATAATTTCCTTACCCAAGAGGAATTAATAAAACTATTTAATGAAAACATAGCGCGACAAGCATATGAATTAGCAAGAATATCGGAGTTAGCGCAATATTCACATCAGCAAGCAGAAGCTTACAGGAAAATGTTATTTTCTTTAACTAATAATGTACGTGTCATACTCATTAAATTAGCGGATCGGTTATATTTACTTAGGAATTTAGACAATGAAGAACCATCGACACAAACTCGAATCGCATATGAAGCCTTTGATATATATGCACCTATTGCACATCAACTGGGTTTGTATCATATTAAAACCGAAATGGAAGATACAGCACTAAAATACACTAATCCAGAAATGTATAATTATATTGTAAAGAAACTACAGGAAAGTGCTCCCGCTCGTAATCGATATATAAAAGATTTTGTTGCACCCATTAAAGCCGAACTTGATGAGCAAAAAATAGTATACATGATTAAAAGCAGGACAAAATCGATTTTTTCAATATACAATAAAATGCGAAAACAAAATATCGATTTTGAAGAGGTATATGATATTTTTGCTATACGCATAATACTAAAAAGTACTATACCAAAAGAAAAATCTGATTGCTGGAAAGTTTTTTCCATAGTTACAAACCTATACCCTTCCAATCCGGCTAGAATGCGAGATTGGATAACGGTACCCAAATCAAGCGGATACGAATCGCTTCATGCTACTGTTCTTGGTCAGGATAATAAATGGGTTGAGGTACAAATACGTACCGAACGTATGGATGAAATTGCAGAAAAGGGCATAGCCGCTCACTGGAAATATAAAGGAAGAGGTACCAATAGTGACTTTGATGATTGGTTGAATAAAATTAGAGAAATTCTTGAAAAAGGGGAATTACTTGAGAAAGAGGATTCAGAAGATATTAAATTAGAACAATTTGCAAAAGAGATTTTTGTATTTACTCCAAAAGGTCAGCTAAAAGTTCTTCCTAAAGGTTCAACAGCTCTTGATTTTGCCTATGAGATTCATACCGATGTTGGAAATACTTGTATAGGTGCAAAAGTAAATGGAAAAAATGTTCCCATTCGATATGAATTGCAGAATGGAGATAGAGTAGAAATTCTAACGGCTAAAAATCAAAAACCTAAAACCGATTGGCTTGATTTTGTTATAACATCTAAAGCTAAGTCGAAAATAAAATTAGCTCTCAAAGAAGAGCAATTGAGACAAGCTGAAATAGGAAAAGAAATTTTTAAACGTCGTCTACGAAACTGGAAAATAATATATAGCGATATCCTTATTGGTCGACTGCTTCGATATTATAAAATCAAAAATGCCATTGACTTTTATGCTCTCATAGCTCAGGAAAAGATTAATCTCAATGAGATAAAGCTGATTATTAAGACAGAAGATAAACCCGAGGCATTTGAAAAAGACAAAATAGAGAATATCCCCTTAGAAAAAATAATTCCCAGCCTGGGCGAAGGACAGGAAGAAGTTCTGGAAATAGATGAAAAACAATTAAATGACGTAGAATATAAACTGGCCAGGTGTTGTTCTCCTATTTTTGGGGATGAAATTTTTGCCTTTGTTACCATTAATGATGGTATAAAAATTCATAGAACTTCATGTCCCAATGCCAGTGAGATGTTGAATAAATATCCATATCGAATACTTAAGGCACGTTGGATTGGTGAGGATAGTAAAACTAACTTTCAAACAGCCATTAAAATTTCTGGAAGCAACGAAATAGGTATTTTAAGTAAAATATCCGATATAATTTCTAAAGATTTGCATGTTAGAATGCGATCAATAAACATAGACACCCATGAGAATCAATTCGTTGGCATCGTAAAACTTTTTGTGAAAGATGTTAAGTATCTCGACATGCTTATTCATAAATTACTAAAAATAAAAGGTGTTTATTCAGCTATTCGTATAGATGGTGCTTAAAAATTAATATCCAAGAGTTAAAAATAAATAGTAATGAAATCCCAAGGAAAAGTTGTTTTTACTTTTACCGAAACCTCCAATATAATAAGGTTTATTAATTTCATTATTCTGTGAAAATACAATTCTACTTAGAGTAATCTCCCATCCAATTGAAAGATGTTTTAATATCTGTGAACGAATACTCATCGAGGCATCTATCCAAGCATGATTACTTTTATTTTCAGGAAATGAAAAATTTCGTGCCCCCCATATTTTATCCGAAATAAGAATATTATCGGCTCTATGTCTGGTTATAGAGTAACCAGCATGAACACCAATTAAAATAAAATTTCGTTCGTTTGCTGCATTGCGTTTAAAAATATTATACTCGTAACCCAAACGTAAGTAATAGCCATTAGATTTGTAATCGTAACTTTTGAGGGAGTCGTTTAACATCTTTGAAAAATTCATATACCCTAATTCACTCGATATTTGAAAATTTTGTCGATAAAGCCATCCTATCTTTCCATTAATGGTATATTTTCCAGGAAATAACAAATTTTCTGTGATCCCCCACGCATCATAACCAATAAAAAATTCACCTTTTATTGTTTTAATTTCCTGCTGAGACAGAGAATTCATGGTAAAAAATATTTGAACAAAAAGTAATAAATTAATTGTTAAGGTCGGACGCATAATTATTATACAACTTTCCGACAAATTTACTCTTTTACTTCCAACTTAAAACCACTTCTATGAATATTTTGAATAGAAATATTTGGATCGTCCTTAAGAATTTTACGTAATTTAGTAATATAAACATCCATACTTCTACCCATAAAATAATCATCATCTCCCCAGATCAGCTTTAGAGCAAAGTCTCTTCGTACCAGTTGATTCTTGTTAATGCAAAGTAAACGTAAAAGATCCGATTCTTTTTTAGTAAGATTTCTAGTAATCTGTCCTATGCTTAGGACCTGATTAGTAGCATCGAAAGTATATTTTCCTATCTTAAATATTTCTTTTTCAACTGTTTCGTCTTTACTAGCAAATTTTGTTCTTTTCAAAACCGCATGAATACGTAATAACAATTCCTCAGTTGAAAATGGTTTTGTAAGGTAGTCGTCGGCACCAATTTTAAATCCTTTTATTTTATCTTCTTTCAATGCTTTAGCTGTTATAAAAATAATAGGAATATTTTCATCACGCTTTCTTATTTCTTCGGCCAGTGTAAACCCATCCATGATGGGTAACATTACATCCAGTAAAATAATATCATAAATAGTTGTACCCCATATACTTATAGCTTGTTGTCCATTTTCGGCCCAGTCTACATAATATCCAGCATCGGAAAGAAAATCATTGATTACATCTCCCAAGTTTTTATCGTCTTCTACTAATAATACTTTTGTTTTATTTTTCATGGCTTTTCTAGTTTTAAAAAAACTATTCAAAAGGAATAAAAATGTCAAAATTGGTTCCCTTTCCCAATTCACTATTTACAGAAACATGCCCACCATGTGCCTCGGTCATTATTTTAACATAATATAATCCTATACCTGTTCCTTTTACATTATGAATGTTACCTGTAGGAACCCTGTAAAATTTATCAAAAATATACTTCTGATTCTCAGGGGCAATACCTATACCATTATCCTTGATAGAAATTTTTAGTCCTCCATCTACATTGACTGTAAAGATTTCTATAACAGGATTGCCATGAGTATATTTATAGGAATTATCTATGATATTTTTAATAATATTTGAGAAATGTAAAGGATCGACCATAAGAGTACTTCGGGTAGCTTCAAAATGGTAAAACAAATGCACTGGTTTCTCCTGCATATCGACAAAATAATTATCTACCGCATTTTGAATAAGCTCATGTATATCTACCTCCTCCTTATTGAGTTCGTACTCATTTTTATCGAGTTGAGCCATTCTTAACACTTGTTCTATTTGCATTTGCATTCTCTTGTTTTCCTCCTGAATAATACGAATATATTTTTCATACTTTTCAGGATTTTTTTGAGAATCAGTTCTTCTCAACATTTCAGTTGTAATAGCTATGGTACTAATAGGTGTTTTTAATTCGTGAGTCATGTTATTTATGAAATCTGATTTTATTTCCGATAATTTTTTATGCCGGAATACAGAATAAACAATAAATACAAAGGAAAATATAATGACTATTAAAAAAATAACAGACAGGACTAACCAATTCCAGATACTACAAAAAATATTTCTTGAAGAATAGGGAAATATTACTTCTATACGGGATGAAACTTCAGGATTTAAATTATAAAGACATTTTTTGTAACACTGGATATCTTCGCATTTTGAACTATAATTTTCGGTCTTATAAATTATTGAATCATTTGAATTGAGCATAATAGCATACTCGTAGGGCTCATAAATTTTAGTGAATTCCGTTAATCTTTGGAATATTGAATCGAAATTAAAATGTTGTAATATTTTAATAACTCCTGCAGGTGAGCTATCGTTAATCACAAATTGTTTTTTACTTACCAATTTACTCACCTGATCTACACTTCCACATAAGGCATTGTATGCCCTTTGTTCGAAATGTTTACGAGATAATTCTATAGCTTTACTTATCCAGAAAGCTTGCGTAATCATTATCCCCACAAGTGAAATGGCCGAAAGTATAATAATAATTATGGTTATCTTATTGCGCATTAAATTATTTTTTACAAATATAAATTGAAAACATTTGATGTTCTATGTATTTAACTAAATATTAACACATTAATGTATTTATTTATAACCAGTAATTATTTAAAAGAAGGTAAAAAAACAAAAAATTCTATACGAAATGTATAAAAAAGCAAAGAATTAAAATTTTTCCAAAGAAACTTTGGAGATATTAATTAAAATTTTTACAAAAAGTTATTAAGTTTTATATGTGGTTAAAAGAGAAAAACTATGACTTTTTTAAATATTTTTTGGAAATTTCGTTTTGAACAATATGCAAAACCTCTATTAATGGTAACCCTTTTTGACGGGCAATAGCCAAGCAATCCTCATATTCAGGCTTGAATTTTTCCGTATCGTTGATAAAAGAACGTTTTACTCTAATCTGCCCAAGAGATGAATTGAAATAAATTATTTCACGCGGAAGTATCTGTTTATTTACCCAGTATTCACGAATTCCCAATGTAGTAGTATGTTTTAGCAGGTAAAGAACAACTTTTTCTTTTATTTCGTTGGCACACAAAACAGAAAGTTTATTAGCTGGTCTGTATTTTTTCATAAAAATGGGAGTGATATAAACATCTTGAACCCCCATTTCAAAAAGATCATCTAATACACTTTCATAGATTTCGGGATTCATATCGTCAATATTACATTCAATAATAAATGCATTCTCCTGCACTAAATTATTGTTTTCTCTCGAGGTTTCCATATCACCTAAAAAAACTCTTAAAACATTGGGCACATGGGATTTTTTATGCCCTGCTCCATAGCCAATTCTATATATTTTAAACTGGGGTAAAGTGTCAAAACTATTTACAACTGAAGCAATAATAGCCGCTCCTGTAGGAGTTGTGGCCTCAAATGGGACTCTTCCCAATGATATAGGGATATTTTTTAATAATTCTGCAGTTGCTGGAGCAGGAACTGGATATACCCCATGTGCACAATTGATCATTCCTCCACCCAATTCAACTGTTGAGCAAAAAATCATATCGGGGTTAAAGAAATCGATACAAATGGCTGCTCCTATTATATCTATAATAGAATCTACTGCACCCACTTCATGAAAATGAACTTTTTCGGGTGAAATATTATGCACTTTGCCTTCAGCATCTGCCAATCGAGAGAAAATTTTAAGGCTTAATTCTTTTACTTTTTCTGAAAGAGAGCTTTGTAAAATAATTTTTTTTATATCAGAAAAAGTACGTTCCTCTTTTGGTAAATATGCATTATGAAAATGTTTTGTCTTATTTTTTAAAGTAAATTCGGCTTTAATAAAAGAATTATCTTGCAATTTTACATTGACCTGAGTAGCTGTAATTCCATGGGTTATGACTTTTTCTATTTTTAAATTATAATCCGATATGGGAACTTTTTTTAACTCCTCTAAAAGATATTCAACTGGGACACCAGCATCTATAAGCGCAGCTAAGTGCATATCTCCACTAATACCAGCAAAACAATCATAATATAAAACTCTACTCATTTATTTCAATTATTGAGAAATTTTTACAAAGATTTAAAAATTATTTAGAATAAATACAAATTTTACATCTTTAACAAAGCATTAACACAAGCTTTGATGATAATTACAAATTTTTACAAAAGAAAAACTTAAATTAGCATATAAAAATAAAAAAGATAAAAAATAAAAACAAACCACTATGAAACGTAGAGAATTCCTTACAAAAGGTTTAAGTGCAGGAGTTGCTGCAAGCCTTCTTGCAAAATATGAAAATATTTTAGCAGTGGGAAATATGAGTAAACATCTGACCAAAGATTCGTACGATTTGGTTGCTGTAATGGGAGGCGAACCCGATGTAATGTTCGATAAAGCAATATCGGCTTTGGGAGGAATAAGTAAATATGTTAAGAAAGGGATGCGTGTGGTAGTAAAACCTAATATAGGATGGGATAAAAGTCCAGAATATGCGGCTAATACCAATCCAATTTTGGTAAAAAGAATTGTTGAACATTGCATTCAGGCTGGAGCAAAAGAAGTACTGGTATTTGATAACACCTGCGATCAGTGGCAACGTTGCTATACTAATAGTGGCATAGAAAGAGCTGTTAAAGATGCAGGGGGCAAAATGGTACCCGGCAATAGCGAATCATATTATCATCCTGTAAATATTACCAATGGCAAACGTTTAAAACAATCGAAAGAGCATGAATTAATACTTGAATCGGATGTTTTCATAAATGTACCTGTACTGAAAAGTCATGGGGGGGCCACCCTAACTATATCTATGAAAAACCTTATGGGTATTGTTTGGGATAGAGGGTACTGGCATCGTAATGATTTACATCAGTGTATTGCTGATTATGTCACCTATAGAAAACCCACCCTTAATATAATTGATGCCTATCGTGTTATGAAACAAAATGGACCGAAAGGGGTATCGCTTTCCGATGTTGTAACCATGAAATCCCTCATCATATCAGAAGATATTGTAGCTGCCGACGCTGCTGCTGCCAAATTATTCGGTATGAACCCCGAATCGATTGGGTACATTAAAATAGCTTCTGAAATGGGTGTTGGTAACATGAATCTTGATAAACTCAATATCGGTAGAATTAAAATTTAATCATTCTATATTTACCTATGCTACGATATTTAAAGTACCTACGCTGGATAATTGCTATCTTCTTTTTTCTTACTTTGTTTTTAGCTATGCTGGGGATAACTGTACCCTTCCTTGCTCTTACCACAAAGGTTCAGTTTATTCCCTCTCTTTTAACATTTATAACCCTGTTTTCTTTACCTATTTTTTTATTCATTCTAATATTTACCCTGCTAATAGGACGAATATATTGCTCCGCATTATGCCCTTTAGGAATTTTTCAAGACCTTATATCAAGAATTTCGAGATTTTTCAGAAAGAAAAAAATTTTTCACTATAGTAAAGAAAAGACAATAATAAGAAATTCATTTTTATCTTTCTGTATCATTCTTTTCATTATTGCAGGCACTATAAGCCTGATTTTTTTCGATCCCTACAGCATTTTTGGAAAAATAGTATCAGGTTTTTTCCGTCCTTTATACATCTTCATCAACGATAATATTACCCGCCTCTTCGATCCATTGCATAAGTATTTAAATACCATTGGATATAAAAATTTTTCTCATTTAAGCTTTTGGGTTGGTTTTTCCTTCTTAATAACTATTGGATTATTCTCATACAAAAGAGGTCGTTTGTTTTGTAATACTATTTGTCCTGTAGGTACACTGCTGGGAATTGTAAGTCGTTTTTCCTTTTTTAAAATTCAATTCAATAAAAATAAATGTACTCGCTGTGGCAAATGTTCTACCGTATGTAAAAGCGAATGTATAGATATTCGTAATCAAACCATTGATTTTGATCGTTGCGTAGCCTGCTACAATTGTCTTTCTGTATGTCCAGAGAATGGGTTAAATTATAAAAGTACATTTAAAATGATTAAGAAAAAAAAGATGGAAATAAATCAAGAAACGCCTTTTAATAACGAACGTCGTACTTTTCTTACCTACCTTATTGCTGGAATTGCAGGTAGTAGTATTTTAGCATCACTTCGTGGACAGGACAAGGAAAATGGATTTATACCCAATACAATAAAGATTAAAAAAAATCATCCTATTACCCCACCAGGTTCACAGTCGCTATCGCATTTGATGTCGAAATGTACTGCATGTCAGCTATGCATTAGCCAATGTCCTACCCATGTACTTAAACCTTCCCTGAAAGAATATGGGTTATCGGGTTTTATGATGCCAATTATGAATTATTCACAGAGCTTTTGTAATTACGAATGCACCCATTGTACAGAAGTTTGTCCTACTGGAGCTCTATTACCTGTTAGTGTAGAAGAGAAAAAAACCTTACAAATAGGTAAAGTAGTATTCATAAAAGAAAACTGCATTGTGGCTCTATCTGAGACATCATGTGGTGCCTGTGCCGAACACTGTCCTACAGCTGCCGTACACATGGTACCTTACAAAGGTAACCTGCGAATTCCAGAAACCAATGAAAGCATTTGTATAGGCTGTGGCGCATGTGAGTATGCCTGCCCTGCCATCCCCAACAAAGCCATATATGTAGAAGGTAATCCCACCCATTTAAAAGCCATCAAGCCAGAAGAAAAACCCATAGAAATCCAGGTTCCCGAAGAATTTCCTTTTTGATAGGTTATTATAACCTAAATTAAAAAAAGTACCTTATGCATTATAAGGCACTTTTTCAATACACAAACTTAACACTAAACAACAACTTATGAAAAAAGCTTCATTAAAAAAAAGATTTATTTATTTACACTTTCAATAATCAATACCCAATCATTTTCATACCCTGTGGAAGGTGGAGTAATTTCAAGAAAATTA
>FWPV01010730.1_pt1 | contig 14870 bp, 13 predicted proteins | sample 2228371 | NCBI WGS metagenome assembly FWPV01 (sample SAMEA103939776, study PRJEB20133) | metagenome
CGCAGGCTCGGGGACGGCCCCTTTCTTCCGTTCCGCCTCCTGGACGTAGTTCTCCCCGATGTGGCCGATCCCCGCTCGGATCGCGGCCTGGATCTCGCCAGGTTCCCTTCCTTTCGCGGCCGCGACGATCGTTACTCCCGCGGGAACGCGGGTCAGGACGCCCTGGCAGCGTCGGAAGATCGCATCCGATGGCATTGGGACCCGAGGATACCACTGGGACGAGCTTCCTTGCCAGGCCTGGAGTTCAAACCGTACGATACTCCACCATGCGCGAGGCGATGCTGTGGGAGGAGGCCGGAGAGGGGCGGGTGCGGTGCCATCTCTGCGCGCACCGCTGCCTCATCCCCCCCGGAGGGCGGGGCGTGTGCGCGGTTCGGGAGAACCGGGACGGTACGCTGTACACGCTCACCTACGGACGCCTCGTGTCACAGAGCCTCGATCCGATCGAGAAGAAGCCCCTTCATCACTTCCTTCCCGGCTCTCCGGCCCTCTCCATCGCTGCGATGGGGTGCAACTTTCGGTGCGATTTCTGCCAGAACTACACCATCTCCCAGTACCCGCGGGACCATCGGGGCCGCCTCCTTGGGGAACCGGTGTCCCCGGCCGAGGTCGTGGCGGCGGCGAAGGGCACCGGCGCCCCGATCATCGCCTACACCTACACCGAGCCAGCCGTGTTCTTCGAGATGTGCCGCGACACAGGCGTCCTCGCCCTCCAGGAGGGAATCCGCAACGTGATCGTCACGAACGGGTACCTCACCGAGGAGGCGGTGGGGGAAGCCCAGAGCTGGCTCCAGGGAGCGAACGTGGACCTTAAGGCGTTCTCGGACGACTTCTACCGCCGGTACTGCGGGGGGTCCCTTGATCCCGTGCTCGCCACGATCCGGAGGATGGTCTCGTTGGGGATCTGGGTTGAGGTGACGACGCTCGTCATCCCGGGGCGGAACGACTCCGATGAGGAGCTGGGGTGGGTCGCGCAGTTCCTCGTCGGCGTCTCTCCGGACATCCCGTGGCATGTGTCGCGGTTCGTCCCTTCGTACCGTGCCCAACACCTATCGCCAACCCCTCTCTCCACCCTCCTGCGGGCACGGGAGATCGGGCGGGAGGCGGGCCTGCGGTTCGTGTACCTGGGGAACTTCCCGGGGGAGGGGGAGGACACAGCGTGTCCCTCCTGTGGGCGGGTCGTCATCCGTCGGTACGGGTTCCGGGTCGTGGACAACGTGCTCATCGACGGGCGTTGCCCGGACTGCGGCTGCGCGCTCCCCGGGGTCTGGTCCTAGGAGCGGACGGTCAGACAGTCCAGGTTCAACCACGGAGGAGGGTTTGTGCGCGCCCACCGCGGCTGCCAGAGGCCCACGTGTCAGAGGTCCGCGGACCCCAAATTCCCTTCCAGCTAGCGGCGGAGGGTGATCCGGCGGCGGTCCTCGCCGGCGTGTTCCAAGGTGACCCAGATCGCCCCTGGTGGGATGAGATCGACGATCCGGTCCGCCCACTCCACCGCCGTGACCCCTTCGCCAGGGGGGAGAAGCTCGCGCAGTCCGACCTCGGAGAGCTCGTCAGGGGTGGTGATCCGGTACGCATCAAGGTGATGGAACGGGAGGCGCCCCTCATAGCTGCGGGCGAGGAGGAAGCTCGGAGACAGGATAGGATCCCTCACGAACAGCCCCCGGGCGAGGCCCCGGACGAACGTCGTCTTCCCCGCGCCGAGCTCCCCGACGAGGGCCACCACGTCCCCATCCGCGAGGCGCGAGGCGAGGCCAAACCCCACCTCTTCCGTTTCCTCCGGGCCGTGGGTGATGACGATCCGTTCCATCTAGGTCCGGATCCGCACCCCGCGGGGAGCGAGGCGGGCGAGGATCCTCCCCACCGCTCCCTCGACCTCTTCCGAGGACAAGGTCCGTTCCGGGTGGCGGAAAACGACCTCGTAGGTCAGGCTGAGGTGACCGCTTGGGACGCCCTCACCACGGTAAAGGTCGTACAGGAATGCACTCTCCACGAGCGGGTCAGCGAGGAGCTCCGCCCGGATGTCGCCCTCGGGAACGTCCTGCGGGACGAGGAGGGACAGGTCGCGTTTCGAGGCTGGGGAACGGGGAAGCGGATGGTGTTCCGGGGGGCGGGCCACCGCGCGGAGGGGGGAGAGGGCCAGCTCCAGCGCCAACACCCGCCGCTCCCCGGGCAGGGTCGCCCTCAAGGAAGGGGAGAGCTCGCCGAGCCGTCCGATCAGCGTCCATGACCCGCGGTCCGTGGGCGACGGTTCACGGGAGGTCAGGTAGATGCCGGCCCGACGCTGGGGGTGAAACCGGGCATCCTCGATCTCCCCCAGCACGATACCCTCGATCCGCAGCGCGTCGAGCAGGGCATCGAGGAGTCCCTTCAGGTCAGCTGGGGAGTATTCCCCCTTTCCGGAGAGGGGGAGGGGGGGACGACCAGCGAGGACGATCCCGAGACGGTCCTCCTCCATCACGTGGCCGTCCCGCCTTCGGAACACCCGTCCGACCTCGAACATGGCGACGCCCGGGGCCTGGGCGGCGAGGTTCTCCTGCACCGCACCAAGGAGCCCTGGCAGGAGATCCGCCCTCAGCCCGTCCCCCCCCTGGGCGAGGGGGTTCCGCAACTTCACCTCGGCCCCTGCTGCTGGGACGAGGCCGGGGCTGTAGGCCTCCAGGAGCCCCAGCGCGGCGAGGATATCCCGTACCCGATCGGCAAACGCTTCCCCATGATCCTTCTTCCCGATCCGCGGCTCGACCTGGGGGGGGAGGGTGGGAACCCGGTCGTACCCGTACAGACGAGCCACCTCCTCGACGAGGTCGATCTCCCGCGTGAGGTCCTGTCGGAACGGTGGGACAACGATCTCCCAACTCCCTTCCCGGTCACGGGCGGTGAGGCCGAGGCGGGTGAGGCCGTCTTCGACCTCGGCCGGCGGGACCTCGACCCCGAGGACATCCGCCATGCGTCGCTTGCGGAGGGGGATCACCCATGCCTTCGCGGGGGAGGGATAGTTGTCCACCGCCCCGTGGGCGATGCGCACGGGGGCGTGGCGGGCGAGGAGGGTGCAGCAGCGGCGGGATGCGAGGTCCGCCGTCTCGGGGCACAATCCCCGCTCGAAGCGCAGGCTCGCCTCGGTGCGCAACCCGACCGCCCGCGAGGACCGCCGCACTCGAACCGGGGAGAACGCGGCCGCCTCAAGGAGGATGTCGCGGGTGTCGGGACTGACCTCGGTCTCCGCTCCGCCCATCACTCCGGCCACCGCCACCGGCCGCTGCGCGTCGGCGATCACGAGCACCTCGGGGGAGAGGTCCCGGTCCACCCCATCCAGGGTCCGGATCCGCTCTCCGGGCCTCGCTCTCCGCACGACGATCCGTCCCTCGGCGAGGTTCCGTTGGTCGAACGCGTGGAGGGGGTGCCCCACCTCGAGGAGGACGTAGTTCGTGACGTCCACCACGAGCGATAAGGGGCGCATCCCGGCCTTGAGGAGCCGAGCTTCGATCAGGAGCGGCGACGGCCGGTCAACGATCCCCTGGATGACGCGGGCCACGTAGCGGGGGCAGTCCGCCGGGTCCTCGATCTCGACTGCGGTGAGGGTGGCCGCAGCGGGCTCCGCCTCCGGGTACGAGATCTCCGGCTCGCGGAGCGGGACCCGGTACAGGGCGGAGATCTCGCGGGCGATCCCCAGGATGCCGAGGAGGTCGGGGCGGTTGGACGTGATCTTCAGGGAGAGGAGGGTGTCCGGGAACCCGATCAGGGGTGCCAGATCCGCCCCCACCGGGAGGTCCGCGGGGAGGTCCCACACCCCGGTCGATCTCGCCTCCAGTCCCAGTTCCTTCCGGGAGAGGAGCATCCCCGCGCTCTTCACGCCGCGGATCTTGGCCACGGATACCTCCCCCCCTGGAAGGCACGCTCCGGGGAGGGCAAGAGGGAAGAGGCCTCCTGCTCGGACGTTGCCGGCACCGCAGACCACCGTCCGGTGCTCCTGCCCCGTCTCGACCTGGCACACGGCGAGGCTCCCCGCCTGAGGGTGGGGCTCGATCGACGCCACCCGGGCCACGATCACCCCTTCCGCGACGAGGTCCTCGATCCGCTCCACCTCGAGCCCAGCCAACGTCAGTCGCTCGGCGAGGGCCTCGGCCGGGATCTCCGGGAGGTCCACGTACTCGGAAAGCCAGTTCAGGGATGCCCGCACTGCTCCTCCTCTTCCCTAGAGGCCAAGGATGCCGAAGTAGAGGATGCCGTTCCCGCTGGGGAGCAGGGGCCAACCGATCCCCACCACCACCGTGAACCCGAGGAGCCCCCCCAACACTTCGACCTGGATCGTCGCCTCGGCACCGGCCTCGATGTAGGTCGGGATTATCTCTTCTCGTTCCCCTTCCATCCACAGGCGGGCGAGCGCGGCGTAGAGCCGGGGCCGAACCTCGGTCACGAGCGCCGCTCCGCCGAGGGAGTAGTCGGGTCGGAACGGCGGGAGCCAGATCCCCCCGGAGGCGAAGAGCTTCCGCTCCCCCCGGGGGAGGTCGGCAAGCGACTTCGTCCGAAACTCGGTCAGGGTGGGCAAGAACCGGGGGGGCAAACCTGCGCTGGTCACGCCAACCCCTCCGGTCAGGGTCAGGTAGGCGTGGGGGGCGACCCCGAAGAGCTCGGTGTGGCAGACCTCGGCCCGCCACCCTGTCGGGGAAACCCAAAGGAGGGACAGCCCTCCGCTGTGGGCCCGGGTGAGGGATTCGCCCCAGCCGAGATCGGCCCCGACCGTCCACTCCGGGCGGCGGGCCACGGTGAGGGTGAGGTCACCTACCGCTTCCCAATACGTCCCCGGGGATCCGAGGTGGGGTGTCGCCCACAGGTAGCGGGTGAGGGACAAGGCTCCCACCAGCGTCTCCCCCACTGCGGCCCATCCCGACAGCGCCCACTCCCGGCCGTAGCGGACCCAGCCGCTCACCGCCATCTCCTGGGGGTACACTCCCCACCCGAATCGGTCGAGATAGCGGATCGCCATCCCCTCCGAGGAGAGATCGGGCTCGATGAGATACGCGTCGAGGGGCAACTCGTTCCGGTCGAGGGCCACGACGAACTTCCGCGGCCAGGTGTTGTTGAGCCGGTCCGTGTCGAGGGCGCGGTGGTCGGGATCGACCACGGCCTCGCGGACCGCGAACGGTGTACGGAACTCGATCGTGGTGTCTGTGCTCTCCGCTTCCCAGATCTGGGACGCGCGCTCCCCCGCCCCACCCCGGACCTCCACGGTCACGGGCATCGACCCTGTTCCCTTCCGCGTGAGGTGGACCGTGGTTACGTACTCGTCTCCATCCCTGGCCCGCGTCAGCCCCTCTACCGCGTAGTCGGCCCACGCCTCGCCGTACACCCACTGCGAGAAGAACGGCTCCCAGCTTTCACCCGTTGTCCGTTCGAGGAGCTCCTGGAGGTCAGCCGCGGTGAACGTCCCCCCCCGGGCCGCGGCGTGGGCTTCGCGCAGCACGCCGTCGAACACGTCTTCTCCCGTCAGGGACGCCGCGGCGCGGAGGACGAGGTATCCCTTGTCGTACAGGCGCACCGCCGACGCTTGCTCGTACCGCACCTCGGCCGAAGGCTTGACCACCGCCTCATCGAACCCCTCGAACGCGGTGGAGAGGTAGGGAAGCTCGGTCAAGTGCTGGCGGAGGTTGATGAACCCCACAAGGTGGGTCACCATCTCCTCGCCGAGCCCCTTGTTCTCGAACCGGAACACGTTTCCCCCGTCGGCTCCGAACGTGTCCTCGTACCAGCGAATGGCCATGTACTGGGCCATCCCCTCCGAGAGCCAGTTCTCCGCGTCGAGGTCCACCCCGATCCCGATCCCCCACCACAGGTGGGCAAGCTCGTGGGCGAGGATGTACCGCCCGTAGCGGGACAGGATTCCCCCTGCGGTGAGATCGAGGCGGCGGAAGAACCACCGGGGAAGGTACACGACCCCATCGGCGGTCATGGCGACCCCGACCTCGTTGGGGTGCTCGACGAGGAGGAGCCTCCCCTCGGGGTAGGGGCCGTACCGCTCGGCGTAGGAGGCGAGGATCTCCGGGACGTAGGTCGCCAGGGCCCGGGCCTTGTCCTCGTCTCCCGGCAGGGCGACCGCCTCAACGGTGATCCCCGCGAACGAGAGCACCGCCCGGCGGAGGGTCCCCTTCGGGGCGAGGAAGAGCGGCACCGAACGCACAGGCGCGGAGAAGCGAACGGTGAATAGGGTCCCCTCACGATCTTCCTCTCGACTCACCTCTCCGGGCAACGCTGCATCCCAGCCCGCGGGGACGGCGAGCATCACCCGATAGTCGTGGGCCGGCAGGAGGAGCGGCCACCGCCCATCCTCGGGCGGGGAGAACGGAAGAGGATGCCACCCGAACCGCCATGTGTAGAGATCCCCCAGCCTCCCCGGCTCCCCGGCCCAGATGTGGGGGAACCTTGTCCGGAACTCGATCGTGAGTTCTCCGCCCCCCGGGGGAAGGGGCACGCGGAGGAGCACGTCGTTCAGGGAATAGGTCTGGAGGGAGGGCGGAGCGGGGAGGAGCTCGAACGGGATCTCCTCTTCCCGAGCACCGGCGGACCACGCCACCCGCTCGATCACCGTCCACGCCGGGTCGAACCCGGCGACATAGGTTCCATCCTGCGCCAGCGGGGAAAGGTACGGGTTCGGCTCCCGCCCGAGGTTGGCGAGGAGGGCGAACCACGCTTCCGTTGGGGAAGCGTCCCAACTCACGCGCATCGTCCCCGCGATGACGTGCTCCTCGGGGAGGAACGTGGCCTCAATCTGGATTGGGGCAGCGAGGGCCCCTGCCGCGACGGTCAACGCACCACATACGGAGAGGATACGCACGGATTCTCCTTTTAGTTCGACTTCTCTTCGGACGGCGGCTCGGGGTGGAGGGTGAGGCGGACCGCCGTGATCTCGCGGGCGCTCGCCTGCTCGATCGCGATCTCGGCTCGGCCGATGCGAAACCTGGTCCCGGTCTCGGGGATGTCGCCCAGCCGTTCCAACACGAGCCCGGCGATCGTCACCGCTTCGTCCTCGGGGAGATCCGCCCCCAAGCTTCGGTTCACCGTCCGTACCTCGGCATCGCCGCCCACGATCGCCTCGGTGGGGGACAGACGGCGGATGAGGGGCCGTGGCCGCCGCCGATCGTACTCATCCTCGATCTCCCCCACGATCTCCTCGAGGATGTCCTCCAGGGTCACGATCCCCGCCACCCCGCCGTACTCGTCCACGACCACCGCCATGTGGGATCGCTCGCGCTGGAACTCCTGGAGAAGGGCGCTGATGGGCTTCGTGGTCGGAGCGAACGACACGGGGCGGAGGAGCGCGGCCAACGACACGTCCGCCCGTGGCTCCCCGAAGTGGGAGAGGAGGTCCTTGGCATGGAGGAGTCCGACCACGTTGTCCTGGCTTCCTTGGTACACAGGATAGCGGGAGTGGCCATCGGAGACGACGAATCTCGCCACCTCCGCCAGCGGTGTGTTCACCTCGATCGTCTTCATGTCGGTGCGGGGGACCATGATCTCCTCTGCCGTGATCGCGTCCAAGGCGAGGATCCGCCGCACCATGTCCCCGTGCTCGGGGGAGAGGGCCCCCCGTTCCTCCCCCATCTCGATGATGGACACGAGCTCGTCCTTGGACAGGGGCGTCCGCTCCCGGGTGAAGAACTCGACCCCGAAGGGTTTGACGATCTGTGCCCCTGTCCAACGGAACAGCCGCACGATGAGGTGGGTCGCGCGGGTGAGTCGCCACATGGGAACGATCACCGCCATCGTGAGGGCCTCCGGCCGGTTGCGGGCGAGGTTCTTGGGGGTGATCTCCCCGATGAGGAGGAGGAACGTGGTCAACACGAGGGTGGTGACAATGCTGGTCACGTACGAGGGAAGTGTTGCGGGAAGGAGACGCAGGAAGAGGAGCGTGGCCAAGCTCGATGCCCCCACGTTCACGAGGTTGTTGTAGATCACGATGCAGGTGAGAAGATCGTTGGGATCATGCAACAGGTGCTCAAGGGCCCGCTTCTTCTGCTTCGCGGCGGCCCGGCGAAGGAGATGGGAGGCCCGCAGCTCAGAAATTGATGAAAGGGCTGTCTCGGAAGCGGAGAAGAGAGCGGACAACAAGAGGAGAAGAAAAAGGATGATACTTTGCGACTCTGTGCTCACCTCTTCATCACCTCAACCAACATTATAGTCCAGCTTGCCCCAGCCTCGTCCCGGTCTGCTCGTGCCGTTGTGATCGGGGTCCGTGGGCCGTAGACTCTCTTCGTGTTCGAGTCCCTGACCGAGCGGCTCTCGCAGGCGTTCCGGAAGCTCCGCGCGCCGGGGCGGCTCACCCCGGACGACGTGCAGGCCGGGCTGCGCGAGATCCGCCAGGCGCTCCTCGCCGCGGATGTGCACTACGGGGTGGTGCGGGAGATCCTGGCACGGGTCGAGGAACGCGCGGTGGGGGAGAGGGTGGTGGAATCGCTCGTCCCCGCTGAGCAGCTTCTGGGGATCGTGCGGAGCGAGATGGCACGGGCGATGGGGGGCGAAGCAGCCAAGCTTCGCCTCTCCGGTCGGCCGGCGATCGTCCTCCTCGTGGGGCCGGCCGGGTCGGGGAAGACGACGACCGCGGGCAAGGTCGCCCGCCATCTCCTGCGCAAGGGGCGGAAGCCCGTTCTGGTATGCGCTGACCCGCAGCGCCCCGCCGCAGAGGAGCAGCTTTCGACCCTCGCTTGCCGCCTTGAAATCCCGTTCGTGTCGGCAGTGGGGGCTCCGCGCGTGGACGTGGAGCGCGCCGCGGAGGTGGCGCGGAGGGAGCTCCGCGACGTCCTCGTTGTGGACACACCGGGGCCCCCTCCGGGCGTGGCCCCGCCCCCGTTCGTGGGGGAGATCGCGGCCGCGGGGGGGGCGAGCGATGTGCTCCTTGTCCTCGACGCGCTCGTGGGCCAAGAAGCGGTGCGGATGGGGGAGGCGTTCGTGCCGGTTGGGTTCACGGGGCTCGTCCTCACCAAGCTCGACGGGGACGCCCGTGGGGGAGCGGCCCTCTCGCTCCCCACCCGGCTTGCGCGTCCGGTCGTGTTCGTGGGGGTTGGGGAGAGGCCGGATGACCTCGAGCCGTTCGACCCTGGACGGATGGCGGACCGGATCCTGGGGTTCGGCGACCTCGCCGGGTTGGTGGAGAAACTCGAGGAGGCGGGAGGGGAGAGGGTGACAGCGGTGGCGGCGCGGGTGCGGGAGGGCTCGTTCACCCTCGAGGACTTCCTCACCCAGATCGAGGCGATGAGCCATGCCGGTCCCCTGGACCAGCTCCTCTCCCGGATCCCTGGACTGGGGAAGTTCGCCCAGGAGGGGAAGATCGAGGACGAGTTCCGGCGCACGCGAGCCATCATCCAATCGATGACGGTTGAGGAGCGGCGTGCCCCCCATATAATCGGGGCCAGCCGGAAGCGCCGGATCGCCCGTGGCTCGGGAACCACCGTTCAGGAAGTGAACCAGCTTCTGTCCCAATACGAGCAAGCGCGGCGACTTGTGCGCGGGTTCGGGAAAAGGCGGATGCCCCCCGGGTGGGGCGGAGGCCCTCAGGCGACGAGGTGATGGAATGGTCAAGATCAGGCTCATGAGGGTGGGCAAGCGCAAGCAGCCCAGCTACCGGATCGTGGTGATGGAGGGGACGGACAAGCAAGGGGGGCGGGCGGTGGCAACGATCGGTCACTACAACCCGCTCGCCGAGCCCGCGGAGGTCACGGTGGACACCGCGGCTGCCCTGTCCTGGCTCAACCGAGGGGCCCAACCGTCGCCGGCCGCGCGGCGCATCCTGGCCAAAAGCGGCGTCCTCAAGGCATTGGGTGAGGCTCGCTCCGGGCGGGAGGGTGCGCCAGGCGAAGGAGATGTTGGCTGATCTCGCGCGGTACCTCCTCCGCGCGGTGACCTCGCGGCCGGGCGAGGTCCAGGTGGAGCACATTCAATCCGGCCCGGTGGACCTCCTGTTCCTCCGCGTCCCTGGCCACGAGAGAGACGCCCTCACCTCCCGCGATCGGGAGGCGCTGTGTCAGGTCATCGAGACGATCGGGGGGCAGGCGGGGCGGACCGTGATCGTTGACTGGAGATGAGGTTCGACCTCGTCACCCTCTATCCGGAGATGCTCGTCCCGGTCGCGGCCGAGGGGATCCTCCGTGGGGCCCAGGACAGGGGTCTGATCGAGATCCACCTTCACGATCTGCGGCTGTTCTCGCGGGGCGGTTCGGGGATCGTGGACGACCGGCCGTTCGGGGGCGGGGCGGGGATGGTGATGCGCCCCGAGCCGTTTAGGGAAGCGATCGAGGCGATCAGCCGCCAGATCGGGAAGCGGCCCTCGGTGGTCCTCCTCTCCGCCCAGGGCGTGTTGTTCACCCAGGCGATCGCCAAGGAACTCGCGCGCCGACCGGCGGTGACCCTCCTCTGCGGTCGCTACGAGGGGGTGGACGAGCGGGTCGTGGCCCTGTGCGACCTCGAGCTCTCGATCGGCGACTACGTCCTTGCAGGCGGGGAGCTCGCCGCGGCGGTGGTTCTGGAGACGACGGCGCGGATGGTCCCCGGGGTGGTGGGCCGGCACGAATCCGCGGCCACGGATTCCTTCTACGCCGAGCCGCGCCTGGGGTACCCGCAGTACACCCGGCCCCGGGAGTTCCAGGGGATGGGGGTGCCGGATGTTCTCCTCTCCGGCGACCACGAGAAGATCCGGCGCTGGCGGGAGCGGGAGGCGTGGCGGAAGACCCTTCGCAACCGGCCCGACCTTGTGGGATTGAGCCTGCCCCCGACTCCTGCCGGCTAGGTACCTGTTGGACAACCTGCGTGCCCTCGGTCCCCAGCACGGGGTCAGATCTTTACATTTTGTTGTTTGGATTGTCCACGAGCGCCCTGGAGAAGAACCCTAAAAGCAAAGATCTGACCCCTGAGACGGGGTTGGGTGTTGGATATCTAGCGGGGGCTGAGTGGTGGGGGGCCCACCTTGATCCTATGTCAACTCAGGAGGGCTTCGCTGGTCGAGCCAGGTCTGGAGGATGAGCACGGCGGAGAGCGCGTCGGACCGCTCCCGGCGGGCCCTCCGGGACAGCCGGCCCTCGATCATCGCCCGGTCGGCCTCGGATGACGTTAGCCGCTCGTCCACGTAGTGCACGGGAAGCTTCGCCTCCTCGGCCACGGCTTCGGCGAGGTCGCGGGTCCTCCGCGCCTGCTCGCCCTCGGTGCCATCCATGTTCAACGGGAGCCCCACCACGATGGCCGTGGCCCCCAGATCCCAGGCAAGCTGGGCGAGGCAGGCCACATCCTGCCGTGCGGACCTCCGGGTATGGACCCCATGTGGACTGGCGATCGTCCCCGTCTCGTCGGAGACCGCGATTCCCACCCGCCGATCCCCGATGTCCAGCCCCACCACCCGCATCGGCCTCCTCCCCGTCACCCATCACCGACTGTCACCCTTTGGCGAGGAGCGTGAGCGCCCGCCGAATGAGTTCCTCGACCGAGGCGTCCGGCGACTCCCGGAGGAGCTTCTCCACCGCCCGCCGTGCCTCCGCCTCCGGGAACCCGAGGACCTTCGAGGTGAGGGCCCTCACCACCACCTCCGCCTTCTCCTGGCGGGGGGACGGAGCGGAGGGGGCCCACTGGGCGAGCTTCCCCGACAGCTCGACCATCACCCGCTGCGCCGTGCGGCGGCCGATCCCCTTCACTCCGTCGAGGACGGAGAGATCCCCTCGCTGCACGGCGGCGGACAGTTCCGCCGGGGGCAGGGCTGCCACCAACCGGAACGCGAGCTTGGGACCGACCTGGGGCACGGAGAGGAGGGCCACGAACATCTCCCGCTCCTCCCGCGTCGCGAACCCCCACAGCTCGATCCCGTCCTCGCGGAGGACGAGGTGGGTGAACAGCTGGGCAGCGTCGCTCCCCGCAAGCTCCGCCACGGTCCGGGCCGGGACACCGATCCGCACGCCGAGCCCGCCCAGCGCGACGACGAGGGACTCCTCCCCCGCCTCGACGATCGGCCCCTCCACGAACTCAAGCATCGCCCACCTCCTGGACCTCTCCCCACGGGGCGACCGCGGTCTGGAACAGTCTAACGTTCGCTTCGGGAAGGATAAGCTCCGCCTCCGCCCGGTCGTTGAACCGTTGGGCAACGACGCGTGCTTCGCTCCGGCGCGCCGCGGCGAGGAGGGCCCCGAGGTGAGCAACATCCGTGGCCACGACGATCCGCGCCTCGGGGACGAGGGGGCGGCTTCCCGCGGCGGTGAGGGCCTCCCGGGCTGCATCGCGGTACGCTCGGGCGAGGCCGCCCACCCCGAGCTTGACCCCGCCGAAGTAGCGGATCACGGCGACGAGGACGTCGCCGAGGTCCTCGCCCTCGAGCAGGCTCAGGATGGGTCGTCCCGCCGAGCCGGACGGCTCCCCGTCGTCGCTCGCCCGGCTTTCGCCCGAGCGGAGGCGGTACGCGTACGGGATGTGGCGCGCGGTGTGGTGCTCCTTGCGGAGGCGATCGAGAGCGCCTTCCGCCTCCGCAGGCGAAGTCACCGGAACGGCGTAGGCGAGGAACCGCGACCGCTCGCGGACGAGCTTCGCCTCGGCCGGTCGGAGGATCGTCTTCATCCCACCTCGGGCGGGGGCTCGGTCTGGGCGAGGGCGGCGAGCTCGGCAAAGGCCCGACGCACGCCCGCCTCGTCCCCCACCAGGAGAAGGGTCACCGCGCCAGCACCAGGCCCCACGCCCCCGCTCGCGAGGTGCTCGGCCCGCACCCCGTACAGAAGGGTGATCGCCTCGGCCTCGGTCACCACGGTGCCCGTGAGCGGGAAGAGCCCGACCGGGAACCCGGTTGCGTCGTCCACCTTGCTGATCCCCGCCTCCCGGGCGAGCTCGGCCACGAACCCGTGGATTGACTTCGCAGCCGAGATCGGGATCACGATCTCCGCGCCCCGGGCGAGGGCGGGGACCGCGAGCTTCCCCACCGTGCCCCCAGCTGGAGAGGCCATGAACACCCCGCACACCCCCGACGGGTCGAGGACGTTCGCCCCTTTGATCACGACGTCGCCGGCCTTCAGTTCGGCCACGACCTCGTCGAGGGACCGCTCCACGGGCTGCCCCTTGTCGAGAACGAGGGGTTGCGCCTGCCGCTCGGGGGAGACCCAGGTCAGGGTCTCGCCGATGTACCCCGCGCAGAACCGTTCCCGGTCGATCGGCGCTCCCAAGAGCTCCTCGGCCACGTAGGCGTTCGTCGTCCCGAGGGTGACGACGACGAGACCCTCCCGGAGGGCGCGCTGCACGGAGGGGAGCCGCGCCACACCGCGGGCGATGAGGCGGCGCGCCGCGCCCGGGGGCAGGACCACGATCGCCCGCCGTTCGGTTGCGTTCCGGTCCTTGGGCATGCTATAACACTAGCCAACGAGGCCGACCTCGGCAAAGGAGTGGTGGATGGTCTTCACACGCGAAGAGTACGAACGGGAGAAGCGGGAGTTCCGGTGGGAGGTCCCCACCGGGTACACGATCGCCGGGGCGGTGGAGGGCCACGCCCGCGCCCATCCGGACAAGGCGTGCGTCCTGTGGGAGTCGGAGAAGGGCGATCGAAGGAAGATGACGTGGGGGGAGCTCTCCGACCTCTCCAGCCGGTTCGCCTCGGTCTTGATGGCGCTTGGGGTGAAGAAGGGCGACCCGGTGATGCACATCTTCCCGCGAATTCCGGAGGCGTTCGTGGCCCAGATCGGCACGTTCAAGGCGGGCGGGGTCGCCGTGCCCGGCACCGACATGCTCCGCGCCAAGGACATCATCTATCGGGCCGAAACGGCCGGGGCACGCACGGTGATCGCCCACGTCTCGACGATCGGCGAGGTGGAGGAAGCCCGAGGGAAGTGTCCGCTCGAGCACTTCATCCTCATCGGGGGCGAGAAGCCGGGGTGGACCTCGTTCGAGAGGGCGATGAAGAACGCCCGGCCCGCGGTGCCGATCCCCCTCACCGCCCACGACCCGCTCACGATCAACTTCACCTCCGGCACGACCGGGAACCCCAAGCCCGTGATGCACCGCCACCGCTGGATGTACGGGCACGCCCGGATCACCGCCCGCTACTTCTGGGGTGCGAGCCCCGACGACGTGATCTGGGCTACCACCGCCCCCGGCTGGGCGAAGTGGTACTGGGCACCGATGGGGGTCGGGCTGACCACCGGCTGCACCCAGCTCATGTACCACGGCCGGTTCGATGCCGAGCGGTACCTCGATCTCCTCACCCGGTACCCGGTCACCAAGCTCTGTGCCACCCCCACCGAGTACCGGCTCCTGATCCAGGTTCCGGACCTTGGAAAGCATAAGGTGTCGCTTGTGGACGCCGTCTCGGCGGGCGAACCCCTCAACGCCGAGGCGATCGAGGTGTTCCGGCAAGCGTTTGGGATCACGATCCGCGACGGGTACGGCCAGACGGAGTCCGTGTGCCTGGCCTGCAACCCGCCCGGCCTCCCGGTGAAGCCCGGGTCGATGGGCCTTCCCACCCCGGGTCCCAACGCAACGCCCATCGACGAAAGTGGGAACCCCGTGAAAGCGGGGGAGGTCGGGGAGATCGCCGTCGAGGTGGGGAACCCGGGGATCTTCGACGGGTACTGGAAGGACCCCGAGCTCACCGCCCAGGTCCTGTCCGGCAAATGGTACCGCACCGGGGACCTCGTCCGCGTGGACGAGGACGGCTACTTCTTCTTCGAGGGCCGGGCTGACGACGTGATCAAGGCCTCCGGGTACCGGATCGGGCCGTTCGAGGTCGAGGACGCGCTCGTCTCCCACCCCGCGGTGGTCGAGGCGGCGGTGATCGGGGCCAACCACCCCGTGCGCGGCCAGATCGTGAAGGCGTTCGTCGTCCTCGCCAAGGGGCACCAACCGTCCGAGGCGCTCGTGGCCGAGCT
>FWPV01002045.1_pt1 | contig 14866 bp, 8 predicted proteins | sample 2228371 | NCBI WGS metagenome assembly FWPV01 (sample SAMEA103939776, study PRJEB20133) | metagenome
AATGGGGATAGGGCCGCACTATCGCGCGGGGCTAAAGCCGCCGCGCTAATGGGGCACCCCCACCGGCCTGGCCTCGTAGCCCGAGGGTTCACCCTCGGGCGCTGTGGGACGTACCTCGCACCCCTTAGCCCGATGCTTCACCGTCGGGCCACGCCGCCGCGCACCTAGCCCCCGTCCAGCACCTCGCGCACTTTGCCCAACAGTTCGCGCATGGAGAAGGGCTTCTGCAAGAAGGTCTCTCCCGGCCCATGCAGCGGGCGTCGCACAATGGAGTCGGCATAGCCGGAAGTGTACAGCACGCGGACATCTGGGCGGAGCGCAGTAACCCGCCGGGCCAGTTCCTGGCCGCTCATCTGGGGCATCACCACGTCGGTCAACAGTAGGTGCAGGGGGCCGTTATGTTGCGCCGCGGCCAGCAGGGCCTCGTCTCCGTTCTTCGCCTCCAGGACCGTATAGCCCTGACTTCGCAGGATGCGCGCCGCGACCTCACGGACAATGTCCTCGTCTTCCACAAGAAGGATGCTCTCATCACCGCCGCGCGGGAACTCTTCCGTGTCCAGGCCGGGCTCAGATGCAGGAGCAGACACGCCGGGCAGATAGATCTCAAATCGGGTCCCGCGGCCTGGCTCGCTCTCAACGAAGATATGCCCCTCGTTCTGGCGCACGATGCCGTACACCACGGACAGCCCCAACCCTGTGCCGCGCCCCACCTCCTTCGTCGTGAAGAACGGCTCGAAGATGCGGTCTTTGATTTCTGGCGGAATGCCCACGCCCGTATCGGCAACGGCCAGCATCACATACTCGCCGGGGGCGACCTCCGGGTGCCGGCGCTGGAAGTCCTCGCCCAGGATGACGTTCGCGGTTTCAATGGTGAGGCGGCCGCCTTCGGGCATGGCGTCGCGGGCGTTGGCGGCCAGGTTGACCAGCACTTGCCCGATATGGCCCGGGTCGGCGCGAACCGAGGCCAGGCTCCCGTCCAGCGACAGGCGCAGTTCAATGTCCTCGCCGATGAGCCGCTGGAGCATGCGGCTGGTGTCCGTGATGACGGCATTGAGATTGATGAGTTTCGGCTCCGCGATTTGCCGTCGGCTGAAGGCCAGGAGTTGGCTGGTGAGGGCGGCCGCGCGCTGCCCTGCCTTCTGAATCTCGCGCACCTCTTCGGCGCGTTCGTCATCGGGCTCAAGCGAATCCAGGAGAAACGCCGCGTTGCCCAATATGGCCGTCAGCAGGTTGTTGAAGTCATGGGCCACGCCGCCCGCCAGCGTTCCGATGGCCTCCATCTTCTGCGACTGGCGCAGTTGCTCTTCCAGGTGCTTGTACTCGGTGATGTCGCGGTTGGTGGAAAGCATCCACGGCCGTCCCCCGAATTCCACCATCTGGGCGGAAACCAGCGTGTGGCGGATTTTGCCATCCTTGCGGCGGACCCGCACCTCCATCCCGCTGACGAGGCCCTTCTCGCGCAGCCGCCGCACCAGCTCCGCGCGCTCGTTGGGGTCCGCCCACAACCCCAGTTCCAGCGACGACCTGCCGATGATCTCCTCGCGGGTGTATCCCGAGAGCACAAGATACCCTTCGTTGACCTCCAGGAAGGTCCCCGTGTCCACGTCGCTGATGATGATGCCGTCGGTGCTGGTCTGGAAGACCGTGCGGAACTTCTCTTCGCTTTGGCGAAGGGCCTCTTCCGCGCGCTTGCGCTCAATCGCCGTCGCGATATTGTCCGCCACAAAGGCGAGGAGTTCCAAGTCGCGCGGGGTATATTGGGTCTCCTTGTGGTAACTCTGCACGGCCACGACGCCGATGACGCCGCGAGCCGTGCGCAGCGGCGCTCCCATCCATATCAGCGAGGGAGTGCCTACGATCTCAACCTCGCCGCTCTGCACCAAACGCTCGTTTGTTACTTGGTCTACGAACAGCGGCTGGCCCGTGCGGCGGACGTAATCGGTAACGGTTTTGGTCAGATCTTGCGGGACGAGCGCCTCCAGCCGATCAAACTCGTCGCGGTAGAACGGGAAGGAGTACTTCCCGCTGTCCGCGTCGTACAGCGCCACGTAGAAGTTGGTTACGTCCATGAGGGTGCCCAACTGATGGTGGACGGCCGCAAGGAGTTCCTCCAGCGAGGCGGCGACCGCGGCGGCCTGCGCGATGCGCAGGAGCACCGTCTGCACGCGCTCCGCGCGCTTGCGCTCGCTGATGTCGCGGACGATGGCCTGGATGAGCACCTCGCCCGCCAATTCCACCGCGTTGAGGCTCACTTCGGCATCAAAGGGCGTGCCGTCCAGGCGCGTGTGCCGCCACTCAAAGGACTGCGGCTGGCCCGCCAGCGCCGCGCGGATGCGCTCCAGCGCGGCGGTGCGCGAATCGCGCCCATCGGGCTGGAGCGGCGGCGAGAATCTGTAGGGCGGCTGGCCGATAATGTCTTCTCGCCTGCAGCCGAACATCTCCAGCGTGCGGGGATTGCAGTCTATGAACCGATCCTCCCGCATGAGGAAGATGGCATCGTTGGCCGCCTCAAACAGCGTTCGGTACCGCTCCTCGCTCTCGCGCAGGATGGTCTCGGCGCGGGTGCGTTCGGCCAGTTCGCGCTGGGCCTCGCCGTAGAGCCGCGCGTTGTCCAGTGCGATGGAGGCCAGGCGCGCGAACAGGTTGAACTGCTCAATTTCGTCTTTCGTGAACGGTGGAGCGGAGACGCGCCGCGCCAGCCCGAGAACGCCCACCACCTCATCGCCCGACTTGAGCGGCATGCCCATGGTGGGGCCGGCGGGATCGTTTTCGTAGTCCGGCGAGCGGCCGGGCCACGAGGCGTAGTGATCCACGATGAGGGGCGAACCGGTGGCCCACACCTTGCCCGCGAGGCCCTCGCCGCGCTTCATGCGGTGGCCCAGGAACTTGCGGTACAGCCCAGCCGCGACCTTGGCCTCTATTTCATCCCGCGCTTTATCCACCAGATAGAGCCAGCCATAGTCGGCGCCGATGAGTTCCATGGCGCGCTGGACCACCACCTGCAGGGTATCTTCCAGGTGGAGTCGGCCCATGATGGCGAGAGACGTATCATGCAGGGCGGCAAGGTAAACGTTGCGGCGGCGCAGTTCTTCTTCCGTCGCCTTGCGGTCGGTGATGTCGTAGGCAGTGCCCAATCCCGCGGGCCGGCCCTCAAATTGGATGAGCGTGGCCGAGAAGTCCAGCCACCGCACCTCGCCCGTTTTTGTGATGATCTTGAATTCATAGCGCGGGGGCACATTTTGGCCCTGCTGCCGAAGGATTCCCCGCTGTCTGACCTGCTCCCGGAAATCCGGGTGCACCAGGTCCCAGAAGCGGACGCTGGCGAGTTCCTCGCGCCGATAGCCCGTCAGCGCCTCTGCCGCGCGGTTTACATACCGGAACCGCTCGCCCTGGTAGATGAACACGGCGGCGGGCATGGTCTCGGCCAGTGCCCGGAACATGGCCTCGCTCTGGCGCAGCGCCTGCTCGGTCTGGGTGCGCTCGGTAACGTCGCGGAAGACGACCAGCCGACTGGCCTGCATGGCCGGCTGATCCAGCCCGGGCACGATGCCGACGGCATACCGCCGTTGCTCGCCGGGCCTGCCCAGCACAATCTCGGCCTCGGTTTCGGTCCCATCGGTCATCCGGGCCGCCAGTTCATCCCAGCCCTTGATGATAGCGCCCAGGGGCTTGCCCGCGGCTTCCGCCGAAGTCGTGCCGAATATACGCTCGGCCGCGCGGTTCAAATGCCGGACTCTCAGACCGTCATCCAGGCCAATGACCCCATCGCCCCAACCCGTAGGTGGAGAAGGCCGCTCCACCGGCACGATCTCCAGCAGCCGGTAGCGGAAAATCGCCCAGGCAAAGAGGCCGGCCGAGATGGCAAACGCAAAGGGCGTGAGATTCATGCCCGCGATCGGCCCCGTGTGGGCGAGGTACGCGATGCCCGTGAGCACGGGAACCATCACGCCGGCCAGGAGCAACGTCATCTGCTGTCGGAAGGGCGGGCGCGAATCCAGCAGGGACTGCACCATCAACAAGGTGCTCACGAGCAACAGAGCGATGCTGTAGGCGGAGAAGATCGCAAAACCCACCCCGTGCTCCAGCGCCAACATGGAGAGGCCATGGCGCGTCCTCAGCGCGACACCCGTCCAGATGAGATGGTGGTGATCGTTGGTAAGGGCAAGCACGGTAGTGATTGCCGGGAGAATCCCCAGCAGGAGCGCGGTCTTGACCGTGGGCCTCGGCCCCCGCCCTGTGTACTGAACGACAAACCAGAAGAGCAGGAGATAGCTAAAGGGAATCGCCAGGTAGGAAATCTTGGCCCAGAACAGTTTGGTGGGCACATCGGTCCCCAGCAGTTCCAGGCCATAGGCAAGCGACCACAAAGCGGCAGCCCACGCCAACGCCCCGAAGGTGTGCGTGTACGAACTCTTGGGACGCCGCCGGAACGCATGCCAACCCAAGAGGGCCGAGAATGCGGCAGACAGGAACAACGGAATCGCGTACCCCGTGTATGACCAATGCATAGGCGTATGGATGTCTCCAACAATGGCGGCAGTGCCGTCCCAGATTTGCCTGTGATATTATACCAGTCCGGGCGAACTGCGCAAGGTGGCGCGCAGAGGCCCGCCCCCCGTCACCCGCCGTCGCGACTTGCGCGGGCCCAACCCTACGTTCGGCCCCAGATGGACGCGAATCCTCCCATCATGCGATTCGCGTAGGCGAGGGCTGCACTCCCCCGCAAACCCCTTGACGCCTCCAATGCTCAGGAATACAATAGTTTTGTCAGACCGGTCTCGTAGTCCTGCATGGGAGGGGAGGCATATGCAGAGTTTCTCGCCGAAATCACGAAAAGAGCCCCGTGCCCCGCGCGGCCCCGCGATCATCGCCTTTGCGTACCTGACCATCGGGGCGCTGTGGATTCTGTTCTCCGACCGACTTGTGGCGTCGCTGGCACAAGACGCGGCGACGCTCGTGCGGCTTCAGACGTACAAGGGCTGGTTTTACGTCCTGACAACGGCTATCCTGCTCTATATCATGATCGCCGCCTACGTCAGACGAATTCGGCGGCTACAGGCCAACCAGCGGGAATCGGCCGCGCGCTATCAGACCCTCTTTGATGCTGGCCCCGACGCCTTGTTCGTCCTGGATAGCCAGGGGCGCATCCTGGACGCGAACCGTGCCTCGCTGGAGCGCTACGGCTACACCCGCGACGAACTCCTGCGCATGACGGCGATGGACCTGGCCGCACCCGAGCTGCGCGACCTGGCCCCCGCCCGCATTAGGCAGGCGCTAGAGACGGAAATCCAGTTTGAATGGCGCCACCGACGCAAGGATGGGAGCGAGTTCCCCGTGGAGATCCGCGCGCAGGGGTTCACACTGGCGGGCCAGCCCTGCATCCTGTCCAGCGTGCGCGACATCACCGAACGCAAGCGGGCAGAAGAGGAGATCCGGCGGCTCAACGAGGAACTGGAGCGGCGGGTAGAGGAGCGCACCGCCGCGCTCCAGCAAGCGAACGCCGACCTGGAAGCCTTCGCCTACAGCGTCTCCCACGACCTGCGCGCGCCCCTGCGGGCCATAGACGGCTTCTCGCGCATCCTCCTGGAGGACTACGCAGACACGCTGGACTCCGAAGCCCAGCGTCTGCTCGGCGTCGTCCGCAACAACACGCTCAAGATGGGGCAGTTGATAGACGACCTGCTAACCTTCTCGCGCACGAGCCGTGCGCAGATGCGTCTCACAGAGGTGGACATGACAGCCCTGGCGCATGAGGTGGCGGAGCAACTGCGGGAACAGGAGCCGGACCGAGCACTGGACATCCGCATCGGCGCCTTGCCGCTGGCGCGCGGCGACTTCGCCATGCTGAGGCAGGTATTCGTGAATCTTCTATCCAACGCCATAAAGTTCACCAAGACTCGCGCTGTGGCCGTGATAGAAATTGACGGGTGGACGGAAGCAGGGCAAAATGTGTACAGTGTGAAGGATAACGGCGTGGGGTTTGACCCACAGTACGCCGACAAACTGTTCGGCGTGTTTCAGCGGCTCCACCGTATAGAAGAGTACGGAGGCACCGGCATTGGGCTGGCGTTGGTACACCGCATCATCACCCGGCACGGCGGGCGCGTGTGGGCAGAATCGGAACTGGAGAAGGGAGCGGCATTCTACTTCACGGTGCCTGCGCCGCCGTCAGGCACGGGGGAGGCGGCGTCGACCGAGATGCTCTGCTCAGCATGACGTAGCAAGCCACCGTCGCCAAGGGCAGAGTTGGGGTTCACAATGGTACATGGGAGGAGTGATATGGCTAAAGCGCCTGTGGAAATCTTGCTGGTGGAAGACAACCCCGACGATGTGGAGTTGACCATGCGCGCACTTCGGAAGCACCACCTGGCCAATCGCATTGAGGTGGCACGCGACGGGGCCGAGGCGCTGGAGTTCCTGTTTTGCGAAGGGCAGCATGCGGATCGCAACTGCGAGGAGCGTCCGCGAGTCATCCTGCTGGACCTCAAACTGCCCAAAGTGGACGGATTGGAGGTCCTGCGCCGCATCCGCAGCGACCCGCGAACCCAGACGATCCCTGTGGTGGTGCTCACCTCCTCGCGGGAGCCGCGGGACCTGGAGGAAAGTTATCGGCTGGGCGTCAACAGTTTCATCACCAAGCCCGTTGACTTTGCGCAGTTCACCGAAGCGGTGCGCACTGTAGGGCTCTACTGGCTGTTGCTGAATGAGCCGCCAGAGTAGCGCAGCCAGCCAATGTGAGTGCTTGACTGTGAGGAAGCACCTTTTCGGAGGAAGCCATGGAAAGACCTCTTCGTGTCCTGATACTGGAAGACCGGCCCGAAGACGCCGAACTGATGGCGCGCCAATTGTCCCGCGCAGGCTACGACCTGGAGTGGCGCTGTGTGGCAACAAGGGAGGATTTCGCCGCCCACTGTGGCCCCGACGTTGACCTCATCCTGGCCGATTACGTCCTGCCGAATTTCAGCGCTCCCGAGGCGCTCCGCATCCTGCGCGAGCGCGGCCTGGACATCCCCTTCATCGTCGTTACCGGTTCGGTGGGCGAGGAGACGGCAGTGGAGTGCATGCACCGGGGAGCCGCCGACTACGTGCTCAAGCAGAACCTCACTCGCCTCGCGCCTTCGGTGGAGCGGGCGCTGGAGCGCAAGCGCCTCCGCGAGGAGCGCAGACAGGCCATGAGGGCCCTGGGCGAAAGCGAGCAGCGGTTCCGCCTGCTCTTTGAGGAAGCGCCGATTGCGTATCAATCGTTGGACGAGAGCGGCCGACTGCTGGAGGTCAACAGAGCATGGCTGGAACTGTTGGGATACGCCGACAAAGGCGAGGTTATCGGGCGGCCTTTCGCGGAATTCCTCGCACCGGAAGATAGGGCGCGCTTCCCGGAGAACTTCGCCCGATTCAAGGCCGTGGGCCGGGTAACGAACGTGGAGTACACGGTGCGGCGCAAGGACGGTTCCCACATCCGCGCCATCTTTGACGGGACCATCGGGCGAGACGAGCAAGGTCGCTTCCGCCAGACCCACTGCACCGTCCGCGACATCACCGAGCAGAGGCGCGCGGAACAAGCGCTGCGGGAAAGTGAAGCGGAACTCCGCACCGTATTCGACAGTGCGGCCGACCTGATCACCCTCGCCGACATGGAGACCGGCGTCTATCTGGACGCAAATCAGGGGTTCCTGGAAGCAACCGGCTACACCCGCGAGGAGGTCATCGGCAAAACGGGCGAGGCGCTGGGCCTGTGGTGCGATCTGGCGCGTCGGCATGAGATCGTGCGCCGACTGTCCCAGGGGGAAGAAGTGCGAAACGAGGAAATCACTTTCCGCAAGAAGGACGGGACGCCCCTCGTCGCCCTGCTCACCGCGGAAATCGTACAGGTCGGAGGCCGTCCCTGCCTGCTCTGCGTGGCGCGCGACATCACCGAGCGCGAGCGGATGCAGGAGGAAATGGAAGAGCGCCGCCTCTTCCTGGAAAATGTCCTTGCCTGCGCCCCCGACGCCATCATCGCCATGGACCGCGAAGCCCGCGTGGTGGCGTGGAACGCGGGGGCCGAGGCACTCTTCGGGTATACATCCGACGAGGCCCTGGGGAAGCACATAGACGAACTGGTGGCAGGCGCAGACCCGAGCACTCACCAAGAGGCCTTGAAACTCACCGAGCAACTCCTGCGCGGGGAGCCGGTAACAACATCAGAGATGGTGCGCTTCCGCAAGGACGGCTCGCCGGTAACCGTCATCGCCGCGGGCGCTCCCGTCACAATGCGCGGGGCCATCGTCGGCATCGTGGCCGCCTACACCGACATCACCGAGCGCAAGCGGATGGAGCAGGCCCTGCGCGAAAGCGAGCGGCGCTTCCGAGAGTTGTTTGAGCGCATGCCCAGCGGTGTGGTCGTGTACACCGCGGTGGATGACGGCGCGGACTTCGTCATCAAAGAGTTCAACTCTGCCGCGGAGCGCATTGAGGGAGCGCGGAGGGAAGACCTTCTCGGAAAGCGTGTAACTAAGGCATTCCCCGGCGTGGAGGAGTTCGGCCTGCTGAGGATACTCAGGGACGTTTGGCAGTCGGGAAACGAAGCCTTTTACCCGGAGGCGGTGTACACCGACGAGACGGGCCGCAAGACCTGGCGGGAGAACTGGGTGTACAAACTCCCGAACGGCGACATCGTGGCTATCTACAACGACATCACCGAGCGTAAGAGGGCAGAGGAGAAAATCCGGGAGAGCGAGGAGACCTACCGCAACCTTTTCCAGAATGCCCAGGTCGGCTTATACCGGACACGTATTGAAGATGGAAAGATCCTTGAGTCTAACGAGCAACTCGCCCGGATGTTCGGATACGACAGCCGCGAGGAGTTCGTCCGCGAATACGTTACGTCGCAGAATTACGTGGACCCGGGCACACGGGAGAGGATGCTGGAGCAGATTCGGCGCGACGGCTATATACAGAACTTTGAGGCCCGGTTCTACAGGAAGGATCGTTCCATATTCTGGGCAAGGTACTCGGCCCGCATTTATCCCGACAAAGGGTGGATAGAGGGTGTTTCGGAAGACATCACCGAGGCCAAAATGGCCGAAGAGGCCCTGCGCCGCCGCACCGAAGAACTGATGACGCTCAACCGCCTGGGCGTCGCGCTGGCCGAGACGCTGGACCTGCCGCGCATCTATCACATCGCCCGGGAGTGCGTCGCCGAACTGGTGGACGCGCCCGTTTTCGGCATATCCCTGTACGACCCCGAAACGCACACCCTGCGCGCCGAGGCCATGTGGAGCAACGGCATGCAGTTGGACCCCGCCGAATTCCCGCCACTGTCGCTTCCCCCGGCGGCGGAAGCCACCCGAGGCCGCGCCAAGGCCGTGGCGACCGGCCGGCCCGAGGTCGTGGAATCCCTGCCGGATGCGGCGGCGCAGTCAGGCGAGACGCCCCACCACATCGGCCCGCCGGGCAACAACCGCAAGACGCTCTCGGCGGCCTACGTGCCCATGGTGGTGGAAGGGAAAGTCATTGGCCTGCTGGAGGTGCAGAGCTACCGCGCAGGGGCTTACGGAGACGCGGAAATCGCCCTGCTCCAGCCCGTGGCCAACCAGATCGGCCTGGCCATCCAGAACGCCCGCCTGTTCCAGCAGGTGTCCCGGCGCGCTGCCGAACTGGCACAAAGCCTGGAAGACCTGAAGCAGGCGCAGGAGGCGCTCAGGGCAAGCGAGGCACGCTTCCGCAGCCTGGTGGAGTCTATGGACGACATCGTCTTCACGTTGGACCGTGAGGGACGGCACACGGGCGTCTTCGGGCGGTGGCTGGAGAGATACGGCACGCCGGCCGAAGTGTACCTGGGCAAGGCCGCGCGGGACATCCTGGGGCCGGAGGCTGCACGTGTCCACGAGGAGGCCAATGCCCGGGTGCTGGCGGGCGAACACGTGGTGTACGACTGGTTCACGGACGGGCCCAATGGGCGCGTGTATGTCCAAACCTCACTTTCGCCCCTGTTGGGCCCCGACGGGCAGGTTGTCGGCATCGTGGGCGTGGGGCGGGACATCACTGCGCTCAAGCGCATGGAGCAGGCCCTGCGCGAAAGCGAGGCGCGGTACCGGTCGCTGGTGAACCTCTCGCCGGACGGCATGTGGGTGCATCGGGGCGGCGAAGTGCTGTTCGCAAATGCCGCCGCCGCTGCCATGCTCGGTGTGGCAAGCCCCGACGAACTCATCGGCAAGCGGATCCTGGACTTCGTCGCGCCCGAGTACAGGGAGATCGCGGCGGAACGAATCCGGCGGGGGCAAGAAGAGCGAGTGCCCGCCCCCCTACTTGAGGAAAAACTCCTCCGCGTGGACGGGAGCGAGTTCTGGGCCGATGTATGCGCCGTGCCCATCGATTGGGCAGGTGAGCCGGCAGTACAAGTCATCGTCCGCGACATCACCGAGCGCAAGCGCATGGAGGAGCGGCTCCTGCAGGCCCAGAAGATGGAGGTGGTGGGGCGGCTGGCGGGCGGCGTCGCCCACGACTTCAACAACATCCTCACGGCCATGACCGGCTATGCCACGTTCGTGCTGGAGGCGCTCCCGCCCGGTGCCCCTGAGCGCGAGGACGTCCAGCAGATCCTGGACTTGACCCAGCGCGCCGCCAACCTCACACGCCAACTGCTGGCCTTCTCCCGCCGCCAGATAATCGAACAGCGCGTCATCAACCTCAATGACCTCATCCTGAACCTGGACAAGATGCTGCGGCGGCTCATCGGCGAGGACATAGAACTGGTGGTCCTGCCGGGCGAGGGCCTGGCCCGGGTGAAGGCCGACGCGGGGCAGATTGAGCAGGTCATCGTGAATTTGGCCGTCAACGCCCGCGACGCCATGCCCGAAGGCGGCAAACTCATCATACAGACCGCCAACGTAACGGTTGACGAGCAGTTCGCGCGGATACACCTAGGCTCGGAACCGGGCGCCTACGTCATGCTGTCGGTTACGGATACCGGCGTTGGCATGACCGACGAGGTCAAGGCGCACCTATTTGAGCCGTTCTTCACCACCAAGGAGCCGGGGAAAGGCACGGGGCTGGGGCTGGCCACCGTGTACGGCATCGTGAAACAGCACGGCGGCAACATCCACGCCGATTCGGAGCCGGGCAAAGGCACCACGTTCACGATATATCTGCCGGCTGTGGAAGCGGAGGCCGAACGCCTGCCCCGCCGGGACGAGGAGGGGTTCATCCCGGGTGGGAAGGAAACGGTGCTGGTGGTGGAAGACGAGGCGTTGGTGCGCGCCGCGCTGGTGCGGACACTGAAAGAGCAGGGGTACCGCGTGCTGGAAGCGGCAAACGGCGAAGAGGCCCTGCACATCGCCCGGGAGCACGCGGGCGAGATCCACCTGCTGTTGACCGATGTGGTGATGCCGCAGATGGGGGGCAAGGAACTGAGCGAGCGCATCGCGGCCATCCACCCGCGAATCAAAACTTTGTTCGTTTCGGGGTACACGGATGACGCTATGGTGCAACGGGGCATTCTGGAGCCGGGGATCGCGTTCCTGCACAAGCCGTTCACGGCGGGAGCGCTTGCCCGCAAGGTGCGCCAGGTGCTGGACATGGACTAGGGCGACGCAGGGCGGGGGCAACACCGCGCAGGCGACACCGCGCGGGCCTAAAGCCCCGCGCTAAGGATAGGCCCGAGGATCTACCATTAGCCCGAGGCTCCGGCCTCGGGCGGCGCGGGATGGCGACACGGCGGGGCCACAACACAAGGAGGACATTCATTGACCACAACCCAACGATTCGCGCGATTCGCCGCATTCCGCGTCGCCGTATGGCTGGCGGCCCTGGCGGCTCTGCTCGCACTGTCGCCGGCCGAGAAGACGCTCGGCGACGTGGTGAAACTGGTGTACCTGCACGGCGCACTGGTGCGGACAGGCCTGCTGGCGTTCTCGGCGGCCGGAGCGCTGGGCCTCGCGGCGCTCATCGGGCGGCGGGACAACGCGGCGCGCTGGAGCGAGGCCGTGGGCCATGCGGCCCTCGTCATCTGGACGGCATACGTGCTGTCCAGCATGGTGGTAACGTACCTGGCGTGGGGCGCGGCCATCGCCTGGAGCGAGCCGCGCGTCCGAGCCAGCGCCCACGTCTTTCTCGCGGCGGTGGCGTTCTGGACCGTGGGCTACCTGCTCCAGAACCGGCGGGCGACCGCGGCGCTGAATGCGGTCCTCGCCGCGCTGGCCTGGGTATTGGTGCGCAGCGCGGGCGTGGTGATTCACCCGGTGGACCCCATCGGCGGGTCGGCCTCTGCGGCGATCAAGGCGTTCTACGCGGGAATCGTCCTGTGCGTGATTCTTCTGGCGGCCGAGTTGGCCATGTGGCTTGAGCGGAGGACAGCAGCGCGGGAGGCTTCGCGCTAAGGGGCGGCTCGGCGGGCATGGGGCCCAAAGCGAGGTAAGCGCATGAAAATCCTCACAGCCGACGAAATGCGAACCCTGGAGAAGCAAGCCGACGCCGCGGGCGTTTCCTATCACGACATGATGGAGCGGGCCGGGCTGGCCGTAGCGCAGGCCGTCCGCGCCGCCCGCGATGCAAAGAAGCACCCGCGGGTGGCGGTGCTGGTGGGGCCGGGGAACAACGGCGGCGATGGCCTTGTGGCGGCGCGGCACCTGGCCCAGTGGGGCTATCAAGTGGCGGTGTACCTGGCCAAGGCGCGCCCGCCCGACGACGAGAACCTGGCGCTGGCGGCCCAGGCAGGCGCACATATCGTGGCCGGCGACAACGACGCGAATCTGGCCCTCTTCCGCCGCATGGTGGCCGAATGCGACATCTTCGTGGATGCGCTGTTGGGCACGGGCGTGTCGCGCCCGATAGAGGGCCGCTTCCGCGACATCCTGTTGGCGGCGGGCGGACAGATCGCCGCGCGAAGGCCTGCCGCTCCCAAGTTTGCCAATTTCTCGCAGGGGCTTGCCGGGGTCAAGGACACGCCGGAGCCCGTCCCACAGACTGCGCCGTGGGTTGTGGCGGTGGATCTGCCCAGCGGCCTCAACGCCGACACGGGGGCACTGGACCCCGCCGCCTTGTCCGCCGACCTGACGGTTACGTTCGCCTTTCCGAAGCGCGGGCACTTCCTGTTTCCGGGCGCGGCGGTGGTGGGCCGACTTCTGGTGGCCGACATCGGCATCCGCGACGAGTGGGCCGCCGACATCCCCCTGAACCTCATGACGCCCGGATGGGTGGCCGAGCGCCTACCGCGCCGTCCCCTCAACGCCCACAAGGGAACGTTCGGGCGCGCGCTCATCGTCGCGGGCTCGGTGAATTACACCGGCGCGGCGGGGCTGGCGGCCGGCGCGGCCGTGCGGGCCGGCGCGGGGCTGGTAACCCTGTGCGCGGGGGCATCGGTGCGGCCCGTGGTCGCCGGTCTGCTGCCGGAGATCACGTACCTGGTACTGCCCGAGGAGGTCGGGGTATTGAGCGAAACGGGAGCGCCGCTGGTACTGGAGCAAATGCCCCACAGCGAGGCGCTCCTGGTTGGCCCAGGCCTGGGCCAGGACGAGACCACGCGCCGCCTTGTCTGGACGCTCCTCGGCGTGGGTGCCCCGCGGCGGGTGCGCATTGGGTTCACCGAGCGCGAGGAGCCGCCCTCACCGCCGCCTTCGTGCCCCGTCGTGATAGACGCCGACGGCCTCAACGCGCTGGCCGAATTGGAAGACTGGCCCCGACGGGTCGCGGCCCCCTGCATTTTGACGCCGCACCCGGGCGAGATGGCGCGGCTGTTGCGGTGCTCCACAGCGGACGTGCAGGGAGACCGCATCGGCATTGCCACGCGCGCGGCGCAGGAGTGGAACAAAGTGGTGGTGCTCAAGGGGGCGCATACCGTTGTGGCCACGCCCGACGGCGCAACCTTCATCTGCCCGTTCGCCAACCCCGCGCTGGCGACGGGGGGAACGGGGGACGTGCTGTCCGGGATCATCGTGGGACTGCTGGCCCAGGGCATGACGCCGCATGACGCGGCAGTTGCGGGCGTCTACGTGCATGCCCTGGCAGGGGAACTGGCGGCGCGGCGCACGGGGCCATCGGGCCTGGCCGCCGGCGACCTGTTGGCCTACATACCGGCGGCTATGGCGCGACTGCGCGGAACGCCGCCGAACGCAGGATGAAAATGGGGCCTGGCTGATTCGCAGGCCCCATTGCCCAAATCCACATCGGTAAGGCGGGGTGACTAGGCTTCCGGCTCGGCGGGCGCTGCCTTCTTCCGAGAAGCGATGGTCTTGCCCTTCTCCACCAACTCTTCAACTTTGGCGCGCTGCTCCTCCAGCACGATGCGGCCTTTCTGCTGCGCTTCCTGGGCGCGCTTTGCGGCCTCTTCTGCCAGGCGTTCGGCCTCACGCCGCGCCTCGGCGCTCAACTCCTCGGCCTTGTCGCGCAGTTCCAGGCCGGTCTCCCGAATCCGCGCACGGGTCTCCTGCCCAGATTGGGGTGCGAACAGGAGCGCCGCCGCCGCGCCAACAACCGCGCCGATAAGGAATCCCGCCAAGAAATCACCGGCACCATCTCTTGCCATCTCTAACCTCCTTCTGTCAAATCGGTTATCCGTTGTCCGCTTGTCCCGTGCCGCCAGGCCCGCGTCGGCGGAGCCCCAGCAAAGTCCTCACGGCCTGTTGTGCTCCGGACACGAAACTGGTTGCCGATACAATCGGGTTCACCACCTTGTCGCTGATGAACGTCGTCGTGCCGCGCAGGGTGCTCGCCGTCTCATTGGCAGAGTCCAACAGCGGCTTGATCTCATCCTTGAGCAGGCGAATCAGACTGTTGATCTGAATCACCAAGAAGATGAGCACCACGCCTACCACGATGGACTCTATTGCCAGAACAATAATCGCCACATCCCGCACTTCAGCCATAAGTTCCTCCTGCGCTTTACGGCCAC
>FWPV01007579.1_pt1 | contig 14866 bp, 9 predicted proteins | sample 2228371 | NCBI WGS metagenome assembly FWPV01 (sample SAMEA103939776, study PRJEB20133) | metagenome
GCTACGATCCCGTGGGCGATGGTTCTTGGGCGTATGACGCGAGCCTTGAAGGCACGATCTACTCGACGCCCGAGGAAATGCAAGAGCGGCCCCAGTCGCACCGTCAAGATCGGCTCAAGTACCAAGTTGTTCAGTATCTAGGCAGATAGGGAGGAGAGACGCATGTCGGCGAGTTGGCAGCGTCCAACGGTGGAGACCAAGTTTCACATTGATTTCGATTGGTGGCAGCAACAAAAGCGCGATATCCACGTTTACATGCGCGAGTTGCTCTGTGATGAGTGCCGCGCAACCTACAGTAGCCACAAAGGCGAGCCTGAGGTTGATTGGATTGATGAGGAGACCGGTGAGGTGACTCAGGTGGATGGCTTGTGGCACAGCCTGCGCACGTGTTGTAGCACCAAGCCCGGTTTTATCACACCCGACCTCCCGATCCTCGATGCGATCTTTCGCACGTTCTTGGCCAATGGCAACCAGCCCTTGTCGGTCAATGAGCTCTATGAAAAGCTGGATCATCGCCCCCCGGCGACGCTGCTGCGCATGCTGACGGCGGGCCAGGTGTATCTGGGCATCCGCCCTGTGCGCTAGTGCGGCGCTTACGTCGTTTGCAAAGGGAGGCTCTCTGACGGGCTTCCCTTTTCTTTTGCGGATCGTGAATGCGGGCCAGACCTATGCGCATCCCCAAGACATTCCTGATAATCTGCGCGCTCGTGGGCGCGACGGGCCTGCTGGTGGGCCTTTTCTGGGGCGAGGTGATCTTCCAGCGCAGGGTGTACGCCCTGGGTGATCTGGCGCGCATTTACCTGCCGCAGCGCACCGTGCTGCAACGCGCCCTGGCCGCACGCTCGCTGCCTTGGTGGACGGCGCAGCTCGGCATCGGCTATCCCCTGTTGGCCGAGGGCGAAGTGGGGGCGCTCTATCCCCTGAACTGGTTGTTGTACGGCCTGCTGGGCGTGCCGGAGGCCCTCAATGCCTCGCTTATCCTGCATTACCTGATCGCCGGAGCGGGCTTTTACGCTTATGCGCGCGCTCTGGGCCTCTCACGCGCGGCGGCCTACCTGGGCAGCTTGGTGCTGACGCTGGGGGGCTTTTATGTTTCGCACCTGAGCCATGTCAGCATCTTGAGCGTGGCCGCATGGCTGCCCTGGATGTTCGCCTTGACCCACGCTTTGTGGCGCGGGACGGCGCTCGCGTGGGGCCGGGCGCTGGCGCTCGCGCTGGTGGTGGGTTTGCAATTCCTGGCAGGTCACGCGCAAATCTCGCTGCTCGGCTTGATGGCTCTGGGGTTGTACGCGGCATGTCTGGCCTGGGCGCGGCGCGCGGGGAGAGACGGGTGGCGCGGGGGCGCGCTCTGGCTCGGCGCGATGAGCGTCGGGCTGGCGCTAGGCTTGCCGCAGCTCCTGCCCACCTTCGAGCTGGGGGGCCTCTCGCAGCGCGCCGGCGGGCTGGATAGCGAATTTTTTACCAGTTTCTCGTTCCATCCCTTTCTTCTACTCACCTATCTCTCCCCCTTTGTGCTGGGCAACCCGTATCCCAAAGGGTCGCCGGAGTTGATGGCCTACGTGGGCCTGCTACCGTTGGCGCTGGCGGGCGTCGCGGTGTGGCGCGCGCGCACGCGCGTCGTGTGGTTCTACGCGGGCCTTGCACTCGCGGGGGTGGCGCTGGCCTTTGGGCGCTGGAATCCTCTGTACGTCTATTTACGCCATATCCCGTTCCTCAACCTCTTTCGCGTGCCGGCGCGCTATCTGTATTGGACGAGCTTTGGCCTGGCCGTGCTCGCAGCGCACGGGCTGGACGCTTTGCTTGCCCTTCCGCGGCGTGCGGCCAAGCGGCGCGCCCGAATGGTGCCCGCCCTGGTTGGAGCGCTCGCGGTCGGCGCGATGGCAACGGTGGGCCTATCGGCGGGGCGCGTCGAACAGTTGGTCGGCGCATGGCGGGTGCTGCCGTTGGCCTTTGGACTCATGGCCGTCGGGGTCGTGTGGGCGGCGCGATGGGTGAACCGTTCGCTGATCGTGGTCATGGCGTGCGTTGCGCTGTGCGCGGATCTGTACGCCTATGGTGCGGTGCTCGATCTGACCTACAACGGCACGCTGCCGATCGAGGAGGTGACGCACAGGCCGCGCTCGGCGGATTTTCTGGCGCAGGATGGTGGCCTCTATCGCCTCTATACAAAGGAGGAGATCGTCCCCGACCTGTCGGTGCAGCGCGAGTCGTATTATCCCAACTTGGGCCTGCCATGGGGCCTGTCGAGCGCCAACCTCTATTTGCCCCTCGTGCCGCGCTCGTATGGCGATTATCTCCAGAGCCTCACGCCGGAGCGGCTCAATCGGCTGAACGTCAGGTACTATCTGATCCCCCAGTTGCTGCCCGTGGACGCGGCCAGCGAATTGTACGACGTCCACAATCCGCTGGCCGCGCTGCGCGCGGGCGAATGGGTGCCGGTCGGCGGCCTGGACGTCATCGGGTTGCAGATCGAATCCTACCTGAGCCACGCGGCCCAGATGAGGGATGGGGAGCTGGCGGGGGAGCTGATCCTGCGAGACGACGCGGGCCGAGAGGTGAGCATCCCCCTGCGCGCGGGGATCGAGACGGCCGAGTGGGCCTACGAGCGCGAGGATGTGCGGAGACAGGTGCAACACGCCATGCCGCGCGTGGCGAGCACCTTCTCGGCGCGCTCCGGCTTTCCGCCGGGCGAGCATCCCGGGCACACCTACCTGGCCACGGTTGACCTACCCGCGCCCATGCGCCTGGCGGCGGTGTGCTGGCGCCCGGTTTTGCCGGAGGCCTTTGTGCGGCTGGAGCGCGTGCGCCTGACCGATATCCTGGGCACGCCGCGCTTGCTGGCGCACATGGCGGGCCTGGGCGATCACACGTTGGTCTATCGCAGCGAGGATGTGCTCATCTATCGCAACGAGGATGCTCTGCCGCGCGCCTATACGCTGCCACTGTCGGCGGTGCGTGCGCAGGGGGACGCGCTGATCTTGCCCGATCGTCTGGACAAGGGGGATGTGGGGGCGGTGGAGGTGTTGCGCTATGATGATTTGCGCGTTGAATTGCAAGCGCGGGTGAGCGAGGAGAGCTGTCTGATCCTCGCCGACCTGGCCTACCCGGGCTGGCGCGCGATGGTGGACGGGGAGCCTGCGCCGATCTTGCGCGCCGACGGGCTGTTCAGGGCGGTGATCTTGGGGCCGGGGGAGCATATGGTCACGTTCGCTTATACGCCCCGCTTTGGGTTGCCATGAGCTGCTCGTCTATCACGCGCCTTGGTTGACCTGTGATTCGCTTGTGCTGCCCCGTTTGTGCATTCCGTTCTCCTGTGTTACCATAAAATCCGTTACGATCGGCCCGTTCATCCGTCATATTTATCGAGCAAAGGCAACAGGGGTCACAGGATATAGGGAAGGCGCTCATCGTGTCTATCCTGCGTATTCCTGTTTCAATCTGTATTTGAGGGGGGAATATGTCGGTACAAACTCTGCCCTATGGCCTATGGCCTAGTCCCATCACGCCCGTGAGCCTTTCACAAGGGGTGCGCTTGTCCGATGTGGCCTGGGATAGCGATGGGCAGACGCTGGTCTGGCTGGAGGGGCGCTCGGATCGCGGCGTGCTGCTCTGCGTTGAGGGGGAGGACGCCGCGCCGCGTGTGCTGACCGACGAGCTCTCGGTGCGGGCACGCGTGGGCTATGGCGGCGGGGATTTCACCGTGGCGCAGGGCCGGGTCTATTTCGTCAGCGGGGGGCGGCTGTATCGCCAATCCCTGCGGAACGGCAGGGCCAGGGCCATCACGCCCGCCTTTGGCGAAGTGGCCGCGCCGACGGTCTCGCCCGACGGCCGCTGGATCGTTTACGTGTATTCGTATGAGGGCGCGGACGGGTTGGCCGTCGTGGATAGCGAGGGGCGCCATTGGCCCCAGAAACTGGCCGAGGGCGACGATTTCTATATGCAGCCCACCTGGCATCCCTCCGGCCGACAGATCGCGTGGGTCTCTTGGAATCACCCGCAGATGCCGTGGGATGGAACGCTGTTGAACCTCGGCACTGTACAAGGAGACGGCATCCCCGCGCCGGTACAGAAAACGGTGATCGCCGGGGATCGGGATACATCCATCTTTCAGCCCGCCTTTTCGCCGGATGGCCGCTATCTGGCCTATATCTCCGACGCGAGCGGCTGGTGGAACCTTTACCTTTATGATCTCGACGCGGGCACCCATCGCCCCTTGGTGGTGGCCGAGGCCGAGCTGGCGCAGGCTGCCTGGTCGCAGGGGATGCGCACCTACACCTGGAGCGCGGATGGCCGCACGATCTATTATATGCGCAGCGAACAGGCTTTTACGCGGCTGTGGGCGGTGGATGTGGCAAGTGGCGCAACCGCGCCCATCCAGGCGCTGTATGACTATACAGCGCTTTCGCAGATCACCGCTTCGAGCAAGGGGGAGATTGCGCTCTTGGGCGCGGGCACGCGCGTGCCGCAGCGCTTGTTGACGTGGCAGCCGGGTTCGGATCGGGTGCGGGTGAGGGCGCGCTCGGAAGGCGAGACCCTGCCGCCCGAGCTGATCAGCGAGCCGCAGCCCGTGAGCTGGCGCTCTACCGAAGGGCACACGGTTTATGGTTTGTATTATGCCCCTCACAACCCCGGTTACGCGAGCAGCGGCAAGCCGCCGCTTATCGTGATGGCGCATGGCGGCCCGACGGGACAGTACTATGCCCGCTATGCCGCCGCGGCGCAGTTTTTCACCACGCGCGGCTATGCCGTGCTGGAGGTCAACTATCGCGGCTCGACGGGCTATGGCCGCGCTTATCGCAACCTGCTGCGCGAGCAGTGGGGCATCTATGATTCGGACGATGTCGTCACGGGGGCGCAGCATTTGGTCGAGCGGGGCTTGGTGGATGGGCAGAAGGTCGTCATCATGGGAGGCAGCGCGGGCGGCTATAACGTATTGCAAGCCCTGATCCGCTATCCGCGCATCTTCAAGGCGGGCGTATGCCTTTACGGCGTGACCAATTTGTTCACGCTGGCGTCGGATACGCACAAGTTCGAGCAGCGCTATCTGGATTCGATGATCGGCCCCTTGCCGGAGGCGGCCCAACGCTACCGCGATCGCTCGCCCATCTTTTTCGCGGAGCGCATCGCGGATCCCGTGGCCGTGTTTCAGGGTGAAGAAGATACTGTGGTGCCCAAAGACCAGGCCGAGACGATCGTCGCGGCGCTGCGGCGCACCGGCGTCCCTTACGAGTATCACCTGTATCCGGGCGAAGGGCATGGTTGGCGCCGCACAGAGACGATCAAAGCCTTCTATGAGACGCTGCTTCGATTCCTGCGGCAGTACGTGCTGTTTGCTTGAGATGGTATGATCCCTGCGGCGCGGCCGTGCGTCGGGGGATGGTTTCGGTGCCATGGATAGATTCTGCCCGTGAGGGGGAAGGGCATGGAGCTGTTTCGCTCGCTAGCCGACATATCGCTCGCGGACGTGAGCGCCTTCGGGGGCAAGGCGGCTCGTCTGGGAGAAGCGTTGCGCCTCGGTTGCCTGGTGCCGGAGGGCGTCGTGCTTTCTACCGAGCTATACCATCGCTTTATGCAGCAGGGCGGGCTGCAGGGGGAGATCGCTTCGATCCTGTCGGTCATGCAACCGACCACGATGACGCATTTCGAGGCGGCGGCGTGGGCTATTCGTTTGGCTTTTCAGGTGCGGCGCATTCCTGAGGAGCTGGTGGTGGCCGTCAGGACGGCTTGGCAAATGCTCGAGCGAGCGCCAATGGCGGTGCGTTCCTCGTCCATCAATGAAGATAGCCCGAACTTGAGCTTTGTCGGCCAGCACGCGACGGTTTTGGATGTGTCGACGGAAGAGTCGGCCATCGAGGCCGTGCTGGAGTGCTGGATCTCGCTGTTCAGCGCCAGGGCGCTTTCGTATGCGCGGCGTTTTGGGGTTGATTTGCTCAACTCGGGGATGGCCGTCCTGTTGCAACGCATGGTTTCTCCCAGCGTAAGAGGCGCGATGTACACGGTTGATCCCATCTCCGGCGACCCGGACGTGTTCGTTCTGGAGATTTTGGAGGGGCCGAGACGGGGAGTCGTTCGCCTTGATCCTTACGAACGTCGGCCGGGCGAGCCCGAGATTTGGGACGAGCTACGCCGCATCGGCCTGCTCTTGGATGAGCACGAACTGGCCTTTCAGGCTATCGAGTGGGGCATGGTGGATGGGGATGTTGTCGTGTTGCGCGTGCGCCCCGTGACCAAGGTGTTGCCCTACCTCCCGCAAGCGCTACCTCCCTGGCGCGGTCCTCTGGAATTAGTGGGTCGGGCCGGCAGCACGCGGCGCGCCTTGCGGCCCTATTCTTGGTATCATCGCAGTTTGAGCGAACAGCTGGATGCGAACTATCGCCGGTGCGCCAACAAGGTCTTTCAGCCTCCTGTGCTGTGGGAACGGTACTATGTGCACGGTTACCTGTACAGTTGTTGTAATGGCGGCGCAAGTGCCAGACGGGCCGAGCCAACGGGGGGTATGCGTTATTGGGTACGGAGCCTGCAGCGGTTGCGGGCAGGGCGCAAGCTGGATCGTGAATATCGCGCTTTGCGCGATGCCGAGCACCAGAACCTGATGAAACTCAATCAATGCGACCTCGGCGCCCTGTCCAAGGCGGAACTCGCGCAGCGCTTGCGCCAGGTTACGACACTTGCGGAAAGGTTTTCCGGCGAGTGCGGGCGCCTGGGCGATAGCTCGGTAATGATTCCGGACATCTTTCGACGCCTGCACCGTAGCTGGCTAAAGAACATCGGCGACCCTCAGATGCTCTTGTACGACGATGAGGAGCGATTCGCGCGGCGCGATCACGATCTGATGCAGCTTCTTCACAATAGTCACGACGAGGCGCAACGCGAGGCCGCTTTTCGGACGTTCTTCTGTTGCTACCGGCACCTTTTTGTGCGCGGGCGCCCGCTGGATGAGGAGCATGAACTGAGCGCCTTGCAAGAGGACGAGGCCGCGGCGCGCGCCTTTTGGGAGACTTGGGCGGCGGATAACGGCCGCACCATCCAGTCACAGCGCGCAAGGAGACAGGCGGCGCGCCAAGAGGCTGAAAAGCTCGCAATGGACCATCTGAAGGGGTGGCAGCGCGCTTTCTATCGCCGCGTGCTCGAGATGGCGCGGCGTTACGCTCCCTTGCGCGACGAGTGCAGAGGGTATATTCTGCTCTGTTTGTTGCTCGCGCGCGATGTGCTGCACGAGGTCGGCCGTCGTTTGGAGGCGGAAGGAGTAGCCCGTACGTTCGAAGAGAGCAATTTGTTGACTTGGCGAGAGGTTTTGGCCTGGCTCGACGGCACGACCTCTTCCGACGAGGTGCGGCGCCTGCTGGCCGAGCGGCGCGCCTTGTATCGGCGCTGGTGGCGTTATGCCCCGCCGGATAGGATCGAACAAGAAAGCGGATCGCCCGCGTCGGACATGGCGGCCATGAACACCGAAAATGCGTTGAGTGGGCTGGCCGTCTCGCCGGGCATCGCTCACGGGTGCGCGCGTGTGATTAACACCCTTGGCGAGGCGGGCAACGTGCTTCCCGGCGAGGTGTTGGTCTGCCGCGAACCGCTTTTTGAACTGAGTCCCTTGTTCAGCCTGGTGGCCGCGGTGGTGGCCGAGTCGGGTAGCCTGCTCGACCACGCTGCCGTATTGGCGCGCGAGTACGGCGTTCCGGCCGTCTTTGGGGTGGAGCGCGCTACTGCGCGCGTTCGCACCGGCGAGGAGCTTTGGGTAGACGCGAACCGAGGCCTGGTGGTCCGCCAACAAGCCGAAATCGAGTGGGAGCTGCTGTAAGAGCCCAAACAGTCGGCAAGGAAGAAGCATTTGCCTCAAACCTGATGGAAACAGGGGAAAACAGGGCAAATGCTTCATCGTTTGTTTCGCGCTTGACGCATGGGCCGAATAAAGCTAAACTGTGCCTCAGCCCTGTGTTTGGTGGGCCGGTAGATATTCATCCGACGTGAGAGGAGCACCATTATGCGCGAAAACCAACTCAAGCGCAAGCTGCAACGCGGCGAGGTCGTGTTTGGCCCGTTCATGTGCTGCAGTTATCCGGGTATGATCGAGATCGTGGGCATGACCGGCTTTGACTTTGCCATCATTGATATGGAGCATGGGCCGTTGGAGGTCGAGACGGCCGAGGATCTGTGTCGCGCCGGGCAACTGGCCGGCCTGGCGCCCATCGTGCGCGTGCGCAAGAACGATGCCCCGCAAATCCAACGCGCTTTGGATATCGGCTCGGCGGGCGTGCAGGTGCCGCAAATCGAGACCAAAGCCGATGCCGAAGCCGCCGTGCGCGCCGCCAAGTACCAGCCGCTGGGGATGCGAGGGTTGTCGCTTTTCACGCGCGGCGGGGACTATACGGTGTACGGCCTTTCGGGCGTGACCGATCGGTTGAACGAAGAGCAGATCGTGATCGTGCATGTCGAGGGGCGCCGTGGCCTGGAGAACCTGGATGAGATCATCACCGTGCCCAACCTGGACGTCATCTTCCTGGGGCCGTATGACCTATCGCAATCGTTCGGCGTGCCCGGCAAGGTGGATGATCCGCGCGTGGTCAAGGGGATGGAGGAGGCCACGAAAAAGATCCGCGCTGCGGGCAAGTTCGTGGGCACGTTCGCGGGCGACGCGCAAGCTGCGCATCGTTGGATGAACGTGGGCGTGCAATACATGTCGGTGAACGTGGACACGGGCATCTTTGCCAACGCTTGTCGCGAGCTGCTGCGGCAGTGCAAGCAGGTATAATCTCGCGCCGGGCAGACGAGGTCGAACGGGCGCACCTTGGTGCGCCCTCATCACTCCTGAGGAGCGAATCATGAACAACCGCGAGCGTTTGCTGGCGATTCTCGATCATCAACCCCCCGATCGCATTCCCTGGATACCGCGCTTGGAGCTATGGTACCGCGCGCGGGAGCGCACAGGCACCATGCCGGAGCGCTTCAAGGGGCTATCTCTGCGCCAAGTGGAACGCGCGCTAGGGCTTGGTACCCCCGCACGGGATGGGCACATCTTCAAGATCGAGCGCGATGGGGTGGACGTCGTAGTGCGCCGTGCGGAGGGCAAACAGATCACCGAGTACCACACGCCGGTGGGCAAGGTGCGCAGCGTCATGCATTATTCGGAAGACCTGGAGGCCCAAGGCCTGCCGGGCCGCATCGAGGAGTGGCCATGCAAGGGGCCGGCGGATTACCACGTGTGGGAATGGATCATGCAACATACGCGCTATGTGCCCACCTACGATGAATATCTCGCGTATGATCGCGAGATCGGCGAGGACGGCCTGCCGATGGTGAACACAGGGGATGTGCCGCTGCACGACTTTTGCCTGAACCTGGCGGGCTATGAACACGCCTTTTTCCAGCTGGCGGATTATCCGGACGAGGTTGAGCATCTGCTGGGGGTGATTACCGAGGTGCATCGCGAGCGGCTTTGGCCGGTGATCTTGAATTCGCCGGCGCGCCTGACGTTGCACGGGGTGCACCTGTCTTCGCAGTTCGCGCCCCCGAGGCTCTTCAAAAAGTACATCCTGCCCTATTGCCAGGAGTTCTTTCCTTTGTTGCATCAGCACGGCAAGTCGGTGGCCATGCACGCCGATAACGACACCTCTATGATCCTGGAACTGCTCGAGCAGGCCGGCTGGGATATGCTGGAGTGTTTTGTGACGGCCCCCATGGTGCCGCTCACGTTGGAGCAAGCGCGCGCCAAGCTGGGTAACCGCGTGATCCTTTGGGGAGGGCTGCCATCGCTACTGCTTTCGCCCAGCATCAGCGAGGAGGATTTCCGGCAGTACATGCATAATTTGCTCAAGACCATCGCGCCGGGAGATGCGTTCATTCTGGGCGTGGCCGATAACGTCATGCCCGATTCTCTGATCGAGCGCGTGGCCTGGGTCACCGAGCTGCTCGAACAGAAAGGGCACTATCCCCTGTCCTAGAGGTTGTTTGGGGCGTCGCGGAACATGTGAGTTGTTAGGATTTGCAGGATGAACGGGACGGGCGAATTCTGTCTATATTCGGATCAACGCGTGTCGAGGTCAGGTAGAAGTGAAACCAGGATTTGTGGTGCGTTTGAGCCTTGCCTTGCTTTTGCTCATACCCGTGGCCGCCCTGGCTTGGGGAAGCCGGTTTGAGCCGGGCGTGGGCGAGACGGCGCTCGTCAGCCTGAATTCCGCGGGCGAGCAAGCCAACCGCGAAAGCGGCTGGCCTTCCATGTCCGCCGATGGGCGCTATATCGCGTTCGAGTCGTTTGCGCGTAATTTGGTGGATAATGACACCAACGGCTTCTGGGATATCTTTGTGCGAGACACGTGGACCGGCCAGACGCTTCGGGTCTCGGTCAGCTCGGATGGCGCGCAGGCGAACGGCCACTCGCGCTTTGCCAGCATCTCGCCGGATGGGCGCTATGTGGCGTTCGAGTCCGAGGCCAGCAACCTGGTGCCCGGAGATCGCAACGGCGTCAAAGACGTTTTCGTGCGCGATCTCCAGTTGGGTTCGACGACGCGCGTCAGCGTCAGTTCTTCGGGCGGCGAAGGGAATGGCGTCAGCGGGCGGCCCTCGATCGCGTCGGGCGGGCAATTGGTGGCTTTCGAGTCCGTCGCCAGCAACTTGGTGTACGGCGATACCAACGCCGCCAAAGATGTGTTTGTGCACAACCTTCTGACGGGCGAAACTCGGCGCGTGAGCGTAAGCAGCGCCGGCGTCGAGGGGTTGAGCGATAGCGGCGAACCCGTCATTTCGGCTGATGGGCAGTGGGTGGCCTTTTCCTCGTGGGCTGCGAACCTCGTAACGGGCGATACCAGAGGTTTCAAGGACGTTTTCTTGCACAACCTGGCGACGAGCCAAACGATCCGCGTGAGCGTCAACTCTGCCGGGGAAGAGTCGAACGGCACTAGCACAAGCCCCGCCCTGTCTGCTGATGGGCGCTATATCGCGTTCGCGTCCGATGCCACCAACCTCGTGATGACGGACACCAACCGCTGCTGGGACGTTTTCGTGCACGATCGCGTCACGCGCCAGACGATGCGCGTCAATGTCAGCTCTACGGGCGGGCAGGCCGACCAAGATAGCGGTTGGCCCGCGCTTTCGGCGGATGGGCGCTATGTGGCGTTTGTGTCGCGCGCCAGCAACCTGGTAACGCCGGATAGCAACGGCGGCCGAGACGTGTTCTTGCGCGACATGGCCGCCGGACGCACGCTGTGCATCAGCGTGGCTCCTTCCGGAGACACGGGTAACGCTTTTTGTAGCGATCAGCGTCCGGCAGTCTCGTCCGATGGGCGTTGGGTGGCGTTCGAGTCGTGGGCTTCGGATCTGGTGGCGTACGATGCGAACTGGGTTTCGGATATCTTTGTGCGTGATCTGGCTCCGGCGCCTCGGCCCACCAACACGCCGACGTTGACGCCCAGTAGGACGATGACGGTCGTATGCACTCCGCCCGCTTGCCAGCCGGGGGAGGTATTGTATTGTCCAGGTGAGTGCCCGGGGGGGTGCGGATTCCGCTGTGCCACGCCCACGCCGACCGCTACGCCTTTGCCGCCGCAGCTCATCTCGCCGCCCGACGGAGCGGTGTTGCGCCAACCGGTCGCGCCGGATGGATGGGTGTTCGAGTGGGAATATCAGGGGCCATCAGCTCTGGGCTACTATTTGTACCTGCGCGGCCCCGGAGGTCGGTTGATCTTGATCCCCATCGAGGGCGGGGCGGGCGCTTTTAGTCATACCTATACGAGCACGACGTACATCCCCACGGATGCGCTCTCACCGTGGTCGTGGACCGTCCAGGTTCACACGGCGGGAGGCAGCATCGCCGCCATGCCGCGCTCCTTCTCGGTGATGCCGGGGCCTTCACCTACCGCGACGTTGCCGGTCAGAAGCACCGTGCGCTTGCCGTTGATCGTGCGCTAGGGCGGGCTTGCGAGCGATGAAAAGTCGGGGTGCATCGCAGTTGGGTATGAACGGGTCAGGGGAAATATGGCCGCGGTAGTGTTCAGGCAGATACGGCATTTGGCCGGACAAATGCTCGCTTCGTCTTTTGTGCGGCCCCGCACGCAGGAAGATCGCAACGCGCAGATGCTCTATCTGAATACCGCGATGATGGGCGTGGCGTTCGGGGGCATTACGTCGTTCTTGCCCGTGTTTCTGGCGCGTTTGGGGGCCAGCTCCACGCTGTTGGGATGGCTCACCTCCGCCCCTGCATTGTTGGCCGTGTTTTCGCTCATTCCGGGGGCGATCATCGCCGAGCTTAACCCCGACCAAGTCAAGGTGCGCGTCACGTATGCACAGATCGTGCGCGCCTCTTATCTCGTTTGCGCGCTGGCCCCTTTCGTTGTGCCGGCCGAGTATCTGGCCGTGGTGTTGGTCATCATTTGGACGGTCAAAACCTTCCCCGAAGCGGTGGCCATCCCCGCCTGGATGGCGGTCATGGCGCGCGCCATCTCTCCCGAGCGCCGCGCGCGGCTAAACGGCGAGCGTTGGGCTTTATTGAGCGTGGTATCGGCGATCAGTAGCGCTGCTTTTGGATGGATGCTGGATAGCATCCCCTTTCCCTGGAACTATCAGCTGGTGTTCTTTATCTCGTTCGCCACGGCGGGGTTGGATCCCTACTTTTTCTCTTTTATTCGAGTGCCCCCATTGGAGCGGCCCGAAATCTCGCCCTCGCGCAACCCGGTGACGCGCTTTGTCGAGTATCTGAAGCCTGTGGTGCACCATAAGCCGTTTATCGTCTTTTTGGGGGCGACGATCTTGTACCGCATTGCCCTCAACCTGCCCGCGCCGCTGTTTAGCCTTTTCTGGGTCAATGAGTTACGCGCCTCGGATACGCTCATCGGCTTGCGGGGCACGGTGGGCAACGCGGCATTGGTGATCGGCTATATTTTCTGGGGGCGCTCGGCGAACAAGATGGGGCATCGTATGGTGCTGATCCTATCGGCGCTCACCTTCGCCACCTATCCGATCATCACGGCCCTCTCGCCCACGGCGTGGTGGCTCTTGCCCGCCGCAGCCGTCTGGGGGTTAACCGTTTCTGGTTTGGATATAGGATTATTCGATTTGATGCTTGCTTCTTGCCCGCAGCAACGCCAGCCGTTGTTTGCGGCGGTTTGGAGCATGGTGGCCAATGCGGCGATCTTTGCCGGGCCGCTGATGGGGGCGGCCCTATCCAACGCGACGTCCATCGGGGTGGCGTTGCTCATCGCGGGCGCCCTGCAAGCGATAACGACGATCCCGTTCGTGTTTTTGCCCAAAGATGTATAGTTTGTGCGAGGAATAGGTTATGCCGATCTACGAGTTTGAGTGTCGAACCTGTGGACATCGCTTTTCCGAGTTCTTTCGCACGATGCATAGCGCTCAGGAGGGGCCCAGGCCGCCCTGTCCGCAATGTTCAAGCGCCGACACTCAGCGGGTGGTTTCCATGTTCGCCGTGCATGGCCCGGCCGGCGTAGACCCTGCGGAGGCGGCACACAAGGCGGCCATGGAAGAAAGGCAGGCTTCTATCACTCCCAAAGAGCAGATCGAAGCCTGGCGCAGCGCCAAAAAGGAGCGGCGTTGATCTCGGCTGTTCTCAGCCCAAAAGCCGCCTGCTCAACTCTTGGACGGTTGTGGTGTGTCGGTTGAGGTCTTCTCGCAAACGCGCCGGCGCCTCCGCGTAGCCCAAACGCCGCGCCAGAAAGGCGAGCTCCTCGCTTTCGGCGGGGGGTACAGTCAGGTCTTTGGCATTGCCGCGCACCATGCGCAGCGCGTCGATCAGTTGCCGCAAGAAAGCATAGGCTGAACGCAGCAGCTCGGCATCCCGCGGAGAGAGGATACCGGAGGCCTCCAGCGCATGGATGGCCTCGCGCGTATTCGTCTGTCGCAGGGCGGGAATGCGCCCGCCATGCATCATCTGGAGGGCTTGAACGAGGTATTCGGCGTCCACCAGGCCGCCCGGGCTGAACTTGGCGTTAATGGTGCCCGCGTTCACGAGATGCCTGATCTGTCGTTCGCGCATGGCGCGCATGGCGGTCGCGTCGAAAGGCTCGCCGCTATACACGAACGCATCGCGCAGCGCGACGAGCTGATCGCCCAGCGCTTTATCGCCGGCGATGGGGCGCAGCTTGATCAATGCCTGGCGCTCGTAGGGCCAAGCCGGACCGCCGGGCGCAAAGTAGCGGCGAAAAGACTCGATCGGTACGGCCATGCTGCCGGCATTGCCGTAAGGGCGCAACTGCAGGTCTATCTCAAAGATGCCCTCGCGCCTTGCGCGGATGGCCTGAATGACTTGTATCACGAGTTTCTCGTAGAATTCCCCCGTCGTGATCACGTCGGGCCCCGTGGTTTTGCCGCGGCCCGCGTACACGAACATCAGCTCGATATCCGAGGCGTAACCCAGCTCGCGCCCGCCACATTTGCCGAGCGCACATACGACGATGGGGCAAGGGCGGCCATCTTCCATCAGCGGCGAGCCGTACTGTTCCTGCAGTTCTTGCAGGCAACAGTGGTAAGCAGCTTCCAGGACGACCTCGGCCAAGTCGGTCAGCTCGGCGGAGAATTGGCCGAATTCGGCGATGTGCCCCAGGATATGGCGCATATCCACGCGGAACATCTCGCGGTCTTTGAAGGCATTGAGCGCCAAGCGGCGTGACTCGGCGTCCGGCGCGGCCGATATCTCAGCCTCCAGCGCGGCGCGTAGCTGTTCTTTGGTGCGGGCCGTCGCCAAAGCATCCACATCGCGCACGACGGGGAAAAGGTTGGCGTGCTGCATCCGCAAAAAGTCTTCCCATAGAAAGTCGCTGACGCCCAGCAGCCGCGTGAGCGCGCCCAAAACGTCGCTGCGTTCGAGTGTGGCGATCTGGTCGGGCCAATCGGGCTGGGTGAAGAGCTGCCCCAGAAACTC
>FWPV01010734.1_pt1 | contig 14860 bp, 11 predicted proteins | sample 2228371 | NCBI WGS metagenome assembly FWPV01 (sample SAMEA103939776, study PRJEB20133) | metagenome
ATGTTCGCCCTTACTTATATCAATTCTTATAATTTCATTGTGAAAATTAACATCAAAACCTTTTAGGTTGGCAAAAAAAATAATACCAATTTAAACCTAATACCATTGAAAATAAATAATTTACAAAGATTTTGCAAATGACTTTAACCAGCGATAGAAAGCCATTTTCTGATGTCAACTCTCTGCGAAAGTGAGTAGTGATAACGTTTCAAAAAATTATTTATACAATCCACTAACCCCGTTTGAAAAAGGCTAAATCAGGAAAATTTCCCTTGCAAAACCTTTAACTTGATATATGCATGGTGAATAACCGCTCTGGACTTATGCATCAAATTAAACATTTTCAGATCCGTAGGAGCGATATATTTGCAGAAAAGTATTGCAAGTCAATTGTGATTTATAAAACCCCTGGGTTAAGGGTTAAATTTTGGGGTATTGCTAAGTTTGGAGATATCAATATCTTCAGGATTGCTAATAATATGTGGAGTAATGAACACCATTAGCTCGGTTTTTCCTGAATTTGCTTCTTTTCGCTGGAATAATTTGCCTATAAATGGCAAAGAGCTTAATATCGGCACCTTATTTTGTGTCTCAGTTTTTTTATCTTCAATTATTCCGCCAATGATCATTGTTTGTCCATCTTTAACAGTAACGGATGCTGATGCTTCACGTTTAGCAATGACAGGTGCGTTAAAAAGTGTAAATTCAATCAAATTATTTATCTGTTGGTTTACATCTAAAGATACAGTTCCCGATTTATTAATACGCGGGGTAACTGTTAAAATTACGCCAACATCTTTATAGTTGTAGCTGGTAATTATGCCACCTGTCGTTGTTTCCCTTGTGCTTTCAAGATATGGAACTTCCTGACTGATGTTTATGACAGCTTCATGATTATCTAAGGTTAAAATTTTTGGCGTAGAAAGTATATTCACATTAGTATTCTTTTCCAAAGCCATAAGAAGACTCTCAACTGTTTTTCCTAATATCGCATATTTTAACCCATACATTTCTTCGGCTAAACCGAAATTGGTTTCCGCATTTTGATTATAATTCTCGCCATTAAATGTTGTTGAATGTTCCCACATCCATTCTATACCGAATTTGCTGTTCTCATCCAAAGAAACTTCAATAATCTTAACTTCAATTAACACCTGTGGAAGAATAACATCTAATTCTTTTATTATCTTTTTGAGTATATCAATATTTCTCTTGTAACTGGTGATGATGAGTGAATTAGTTGTTTGTTCAGCAACAATTTTGATATTACCTGTTAATCCTCTTGCTGATTGTATTGTTTCTGCTGCGGTTCCCATAACTCCACCACGTGTTGATACCATTGTTGTTCCTCTTCTTCGCTCAAAAGTCGTTGTCTGGAAAAGTTCATTAAGCACCTGTGCAAGATTTTCTGCTTCTGCGTTTTCTAACTGGATTACTATTGTAGTTTCCTCATATTCGGATATATCCTTATCAAGTTGCTTGACGAGAGTTGCGATATTTTGCATCTGTTGTGTAGTTGTTGTCACTATAACCGAGTTTGTGCGAGTATCTGCCACAACGTTTATTTCTGGTAATCCCAGTATACTACCTTCCCTGGAGGTTGTAGTTCCTTGTTGTTGAATTGGTTGCTGAAATTGTCCAGGCATAAAGCCTCGCCTGAGGTTAGCTTCAAATTGAGAGAGGGACCTGCTTGTAGTAGATCTAAACAGCTGGTTTAATGCTTCTGCTATCTCTGTAGCATCTGCATATTCAAGAGTAAATACACGGGTTTCAGCCTGATCTGTTGTTGGTGTATCAAGTTTTTGTATCAAATTTCGTATTATTTCTATATTGTTTTTACTAGCTGAAACGACAAGAGAATTAGTATCTTTATCAGCCACTATTTTTACATTACTACGTAGTTGCAGTAATTCACTGCTTGTAGATGTTGATTCTTGCTGTTGTTGATCCATATCAGGCGGACCAGGGAATCGCCCCCTGAGCATTTGTATTCTTGCTGCTCTTTCTTGTTCTGCCTGCGTAGTGCTTGTGCCTTCAGTTTTGAAGAGTTCCTTAAGTGCTGTAGCAAGGTTAGTTGCATCCCTATATTTTATAACGAATACTTCAACACTTATCATTTCAGATAACGGAGTATCAAGTTCTTTAATTATTTGTGCAAATCTCTTTATATTTGCAGAAGTTGCAGTGATAATAAGTGAATTACTCTGTGTATGTGCTAACAAAACGCCGTATTCTGGAACCAGATCTTTTAATTCTTTTACAATATTTGCCGCATTTGCCGAATAAAGAGGCATTATCTGGGTGACAATGGTATCATCCGAACTGATCTTTTCTGGATCAGAACCAACCTTAATTTCGGTATTTTCCTTTTTTGCTGTCTCAAGTGAAATAATTCTTAATACTTTGCCATTAGGTATGGCAGCATATTTTTTTATTGTTAGAATAGAATTAAGAACAGAAAGAGCCTGATCAACGGGAATATCTTTTTCACTCAATATTGTAACACGACCCTTGATATCCGCATCCTTGATAATTGTATAGCCAGTTGCTCTGGAAAAGAAATCAAGCACATAATCAAGATCTGCATCTTTAAAACTCATTGAGATCAGTTTATTGTTATTTGATTCATCTGTCTGAGCAAAGCCAGAATTGATCAGAATGAGATTAATTAAAATAATATAAATTAGTACTCTATAATAAAATTTCATTCTTGTCCTAACTCCTTTTTACGTCTAATTCTCATTTGCTCAATTAAACTTAGATTGCTATCTTTATTTTCTGATGGGACTGGCTCACTCATAGATTTCACTTGAGCCATATTTGATGAGTCAGATACAACTGAACCGTTCGCAAGCAAATTCCCTTCTGCATTATAGTAAGTTTTAGCACCCAAAGATTGAACTACCTTTGAATTCTCACTAACAAGAGTAATTTCTTTTCCTGTAATTTCGTCAACTGTATAATTCCTAATTTTATCCCCTCTCTTGAGAAAATATGATTTGCCTTTTGAGCTATCCTCAATCAGAGCCAATGGCTCCCCATTTAGATATACAATTCCTGTTAAAACTAGGTAGTTTGGTTGTGCAGGACGTGATTGAGGCATTTCTGCTTTTACTTCCACTTTTTTAGGTAATTCAACCACCTGTCGTTCTATCTTTCTACCGCCCAATTGTTCAAAAAGGCTGTTTTGAATTATTATTTGACAATCTGATAATTGTTTAATTTGACGATATCTACTGAATAATAAGGATGACCCCTTATTTGTATTTTTATCAGCTGTCGGACTTTCATTATTCTTTGATTGCTGTTTTCCGGTGAAATGATTAGTTACAAATCTTCCACCTTTCAGACTAAGTCCAACAAAAATAATCACAATTAGAACAACTATAATGCCTGGTATGTTAGGTCTTTTACTTGTATTCGGTTTCATATTTATGGCTCCAGAAAATAGGTTATTTTAATATAAATCGATTTATGATCTATCTATTTCTGTTATCTGAAGGTTGTCTTTGCCTTTGTTGATCGCCTGGCATAGGAAATCTTCCCACAAATCCATCGCTATTTATAACTCCTAGTATTGTCAAGTTGGCTTCTTGCTCTATTGTTAATAGTTCAGTTATTTCGCTTTCAGCATTCTCTAATTTCTTTCTTTGTTCTTCACGCTTTGCCTTAATAGCATTTAAACTGGCTTTCATCTGATTGGTATCTTTCGCATCAATAGCTTTCTGTAAATTGCTAATAAGTTCTCTCATTTCACGCCCTTGCTCCATTCTTAAGTTCATTAATGCCTCTATTTTGGGCTTAAGGACCGCAGTTTCCTCATTACTTAACTTTAGTCTCTCAATAATTTGCTGCATTCTTCGCTCCATCATCTGTTCTGGAGTCATTTGAGGTCCTGGTCCTTGCATTTGTGGTTGACGGTCTCTGCGTTCCTGTCTATTGCTTTCCTGTTGTGCAAAAAGAATACTTCCTGTCATTAATAAAACTACTAAACATATTAATATTTGATTTAGCTTTTTCATGATCCTTTTCTCCTTAAAAAATTTCTATAATACCGCTTTTCTGTTATATAATTGAATTACATCGTAGAGCAGGTTTGTTTGCATATTTAATGTATATATAACAAAGATTAAATTTTTTAGTATAAAAAACGAAACCTATTCTACTATACACTAACAGAAAAATTAGTATAAATGAAATACTAAATAACGTTTCTCTAATTAGCTAAAAATCGCTAATCTATCTAAAAGTCTCGTCTATTAGACGAATTTCATAATGAAATGTTCGGAATAGTAAAATTATTATTAAATATTTTGGACTCCAAGCATAAATTTTTTATCGATTATGTTCTACAACGGTTTTCTGCAAAGTAAGTTGTTTTATTGTTGGAAGTTTTTCCAGTAAATTTTTTATCGATTATGTGATATGTAACTTTTTTGTGGTGCAACACCATTTGTGCTATTCATGGTTGATAATCCAGGCAGACGAATAAAAAATTATTCATGTCCTTCGTCTTATTCGTGCCATTTGTAATTAAATTCCTCCGTGTCTCTGTGCCTCCGTGTTTCATCTTTATAGAGTTTGTGAGCAAAAAATTTATGTTTGGCTAAACAAATAAATTAGAGATTTCGTTGATTACATAAGAAAATTTTGATAGAATAATATTGCTAAAATTGGTCTAAAAAATTATTTTTGCATAATAAAGAAGATGATTTTATGCAAGTCTATGAAGAAGAAATATTAAACGTTATATCTATTATTTCTCACAGAATTAATACACGTATTCTATGGAAATTTATATCTATCTGTGCTTTAGTCAGCATTGCTTTATGCATAAGCATATTATCCATTGGTAAATTTACTCCATTGCCTGTTTTTTTTACTTATATACTTGTATTAGTAATTATTCTAGGTCTTACCACAGGAATAATTATAGGAATATATAAGAGGATATCATTCTGGGATTCTGCAATAATTGCAGACAAATTCTTTAATTTTAAGGATCGGCTTGGAAGTGCCCTGGAGCTAATTAATAAGAAAAAAGAGCTTTCTGATATGGCTAAATTGCAATTAGAGGATTCCGCAAAACACATCTACATGATTGATCCAAAGTCAATATGCCCACGTTTAATTCCAAAGATTGCTTATTTCCTGCCAATTGGTATAATTGCATTATTAGCACTATGGCTTAGTCCGGTTTTTTATGGTGAACCAGCAGAAGTAAGGCAAGCAATACAGAAAGCTGGTGTTAATATAGAGAAATCTGCTTTACAGTTAAATAATGAACTATCTGGGAATGCGGAAAAGCTTATTTCAAAGTTAATGGATACCGGAAAAGATTTACAAGAAAAAAATGTAACAAGAAAATCTGCCCTTAGAAAAATATCAAATATCTCACGCGAAGTATCTGCGATGAAAATGATAACTGAAGTATCAAATGAATTAAAGGAAGAATTAACGCCAGAAAAGAAGAGAAAGCTTTCTGAAATTTTAGAAAAATTATCAGATTTACTAAAAGATATGCCCGAAATGAGCGATCTAGCCCAAAAGATAACAAAAGCTCAACAAATGAACCTTTCAGACGAAGTATTAAAGGAACTAGCTCTTGCACTTGAAAATAGGCGTTTATCTCCTCCTCAACTATCAGCATTGCAAAGGATGTCAGACCAATTGCAGAAAGAAAAACAGGATATTGTAAAAGCTATTAGTTCAATTTACACTGTTCAAAGTGCAAACAAAGGCAATACAGAAGAAAGCTCAAGTGTTGCAGGTGCTACAGGTGATAGCACACCTGGTAAAGATGTTGTTACTGATAATAAAACATACGAAACACAAAGCAGGAGGATCAATTCTGATGGAGAAACGATAGAACTGGACGGACAGTTATCTCAAAGAGGTAAAAGCATAACAATAGAATCAACAACAGAACTTGAGAAAGGCATTTCAAATATTCCTTATGAAGAATTATATATAAAATATAAATCATCTGCAAACGATGTTATAAGCACTCAAAAGATACCGCTAGCATATAGGAACCACGTAAAAGCATATTTTGATGCTATAAACCCAAAAGGAAGTGTCAATGATAGATAGAGTGAAGAAATTCAGGGATAATTTTTCTCGTATCGAAGAGGAAATGAGCAAAGTTATAGTAGGTCAACATGATATCATAGAGGGTATTCTTATCTGTTTGTTTGCTAATGGGCATGTTCTACTTGAAGGTCTACCAGGTCTTGGCAAGACGCTTATGGTAAAAACTATGAGCGATGCTTTGGACCTCAAGTTCTCACGTATACAATTCACGCCAGACCTGATGCCTGCTGATATTATTGGGACAAATATTGTAATCGAAAATCCAGATGGTAGGAAAGAGTTCCAATTTCAACGTGGACCTTTATTTGCCAACGTAGTTCTTGCTGATGAAATAAATAGAGCTACACCAAAAACACAATCAGCTATGCTTGAGGCAATGCAGGAACATTCTGTAAGTGTCGCTGGCACGACTTACATACTCAAAGAACCATTCTTTGTGTTAGCTACACAAAATCCAATAGAAATGGAAGGCACATTTCCACTTCCCGAAGCCCAGCTGGATAGATTTTTATTTAAATTGAAAGTCAATTATCCCGCCTTTTCTGAATTATCAGAAATAATCGATAGGACAACAACAAATGAAATTCCAAAAGCTGAGAAGATCCTTGAATCTGATCAGGTAATTGAAATGAGATGGCTGATACGCGAAGTAACTTTAGCTTCACATGTAAGGGACGAAGCAGTTAGAATTGTCTTTGCAACTCGCCCTGAATCCGAACTATCTCCGGAAATGGTAAAAAGATATGTCCGTTACGGCTCAAGCCCACGCGGGGCACAAGCACTAATACTTGCAGCAAAAGTGAAAGCTTTGCAAAATGGCAGATATAATGTCTCCATAGATGATATATATGAAATCGCCCATCCATCACTCAGGCATCGGATAATTCTTAATTTTGAAGGTGAAGCAGAAGGTATTGATGTTGATGAACTTATAACATTGATCATAAGAAAAGAATCAAAATAGAGATTTATTAAAGATGCTAATAGAGCCAGAATTCATGAAAAAATTAGAGAGATTACGAATATCATCTAGAAAACTTTTTCCAGGAACTATGAAAGGAAAGCGAAGAAGCATAAAGCGAGGAAGCAGTGTTGAATTCGCCGATTATAGGGATTATCAGCCCGGTGATGATTTCAGGTTTATCGATTGGAATATTTATTCGCGACTTGATAAACTTTTCCTGAAAACTTTCGTAGAAGAAGAGAATATCAATATCCATATATTATTAGACGTTAGCACATCAATGAACTTTGGTAATCCATCAAAGCTGGAATATGGCAAAAAAATAGCAACAGCGTTAGGATATATCGGGCTTATAGACCTGGATACTGTCATTATATCAACTTTTGCAGAAGAATTAAATGAGGGACGACATCTAAGAGGTAAAGACCGAATTTTTGTTTTGATAAAATTTTTGGAAAACATAGAATTTTCAAATGCAAAATCACTGATGGATAATTGCCTTAAAAGATATGCAAGAAAATCAAAACAAGCTGGTGTTGCAATAGTAATATCTGATTTTCTTGTTCCAAAAATCACTTACGAGGAAGGCTTAAAAGCCTTAATATACAAGAATTTTGATATTAACTTAATACATATCATGGATTATGAAGAAATAAATCCATCATTATCAGGTGAATTGATGCTTAAAGATTCTGAAACGGGAGAAATCAAGGAAGTTACAGTTACAGACTGTCTATTAAATCAATATAAAATGAGATTAGAAAAATTCAGATATGATCTTGAGAATTTTTGTGAAAGGAATAATATCTTATATGTATTTGCAGATACAAGAACGCCACTTGATGATTTAGTGCTAAGAACTTTGCGTCGGGAGAAAGTTTTACTTTAGTTGAAATATTTCCATAAATAAATTCATGGGATTCCAGGATCAAGTAGAAAATGTCAACTTTTCTGTTGGGCTTGTGCTCCTTAATCCAAGAGTGAATAATGGTTAAATGGCTTTACTACTTCGTTAAATCAATTTAGGAGGTTCATTTGCAGTAAGCAATAAGGACCGGAGAATCACTTACACGCATTTTCCTATCTCCACTAAACTGATCTCTATAGCCTTTCGCTCATGCTAAGAGAATAATCAATGAGAATATATTTATCCTCATATTTTATAAATTGATTTTATGGTTGGTAAGGAAAACAATTGATATTGCAGTTACTATTACAGTTACATCCACAATAAGGAGAACAAACTCCATCCTCGCACTATGGTCCGGGTTCTCCTACCCCTAGCTCCTCCGGTTTAAACTCCGTGCAAAGCTCTTTGTTCATTTCTTCTGCCATTTCAGTTCACCTCCCGCAGCTACGAGAAAACAATTTCATGAGTTATTTGATTATACCATTTTAAGCATTTAAGCGTACAGTCTTTGTAGGTGCAGGTTTTGTATATTAAACTAAGTTTTATCATCAAAAGAGTCCAAGCATAAAGCAAACCAATTAAATGTTATTATTCTATAAAATATAATCTGAAAAGATTGAATTTTTGTAGTAAGACATCAATGGTAAGTATTCAATGTTTATATGTAAAATGGCATGAAATTTATTTATTTTCTCCAGGAATTTTCACTACAAAATAATATTAAAGCCTATGATATTCATTAATATCCAAATTCTAATTGGATTCAATACTTTTTATTTCATCAAAGTTTAGGATATCCATATATTCCCATTCTCTATATGCCATTACATATAGGTTATTTCTAGTAGCATGATTTACAACTTTATCAGGAAAAATAGTACTAGCGTAAATTGGTATAATTTCCTTATCTTTGTATTCTGGAAAGAAAGTTTTAAATTTTTCAACTTTTTTAAGTATTTGCTCTCTTATGTATATGCTTCGCATATACATAAAAAAACAATCTGTCTAGCTTGTTCTCTATATTCAAATACAAAATAATTTAATTTTATATGCTTACATATACATAAAAAAACAATCTGTCTAGCTTGTTCTCTATATTCAAATACAAAATAATTTAATTTTATATGCTTACATATACATAAGAAAATAAGCTGACAAGCTTTGTTAAGATATAAACAAAAACAAGAAATTCATTATAGCATATACATCGTAATTATTATATTTGAACAAGCTGACAGCATGTTATACCGAAATGGCAATATATTTATCCAAAATAACATGGAGCCTTTATATGCTATGTGTTTATGTATAAAAGCAATAATACTGAATAGTAAATTATTGTTTTTTTATTGAACCCCAGAAAGTGGTAGATTTGCCTTTAGGTTCTACTGGATATTGGCTACTTTTTATGTAAAGTATAGTCCCTTCATCACCGACAGCCCAACCCTCGAACAAGTTAAGAAAAGCAACACCCCACAATGTTTTAGTAATACTACTTTCTACTGAATCCCAGTTTCTTCCATCTGTTGAATGCATTATTTTTCCGCCTGAGCCAACAATCCATCCTTCAGCGGCATTTAGAAAAAATATATCATAAAGGTTTTTGCTCTGAGCGGCAGCAGCAGCAGAATGATCCCATGTTAATCCGCCATTAGTTGTTCTTAAAACAGCACCCAGTTTTCCAACAGCCCATCCCCTACTTTCACTATCAAAGAAGACACCATATATAGGATCAGTAATACCGCTTTTTTGAGGTAACCAGTTCCTTCCACCATTAGAAGTATTACCAATAAATCCAGCACCACCAACTATCCAGCCATTGTTTACTGCAACTTCGCCGGGCTTTGGAGGCGCAAAATGAATTGCCTCTATGGGTTGATTTGTTGGACTTGTTTGTGCAGCCCATGAAGAACCTCCATCTTTTGTTGCAACTATTTTACCGCCTTCACCAACAGCCCAACCATCACTATTATTTGCGAAAAATACACCGCGAAACTTTTCAGTAATACCAGAATTCTGTTTCTTCCATGTAGTTCCACCATCAATGGTCGCAATTATGGTGCCACTATCACCTACAGCCCATCCTTCTTTATCATTAACAAATGTTATCGAATGAAGTGCTCCTGTTACACCACTTTCCTGCTTTTTCCATGTTTTGCCTTTGTCACCTGAGTGAAGTATTGTCCCTTCATTACCTACTATCCATACATTGTCGGTCTTGCGATCAACGCATACTTCATTAAGTGTTACATTAACTCCAGAATTTTGTGTTGTTACAGTCCATGTTTCTTGTGCAAGCAAGATAGCATCAAAAACAATTAATAAACTAAGAGCCATAAATGTTATGGCAAATTTCTTTATCATCTGAACTCTCCTTTCAGAACTATTCATTTGATTATTGAATTGATAAAGTTTCCTTTTATTTTATCTCTTCTGGAAACATAATAATCAAATAACAAAATAAACTTAAGCCTATTATAGCATTTATTGCCTTATTATTCAAGGCTATTTCAACTTAGGTTAAATATCTAAAGTAAACCTTTATATGATTCGATATATATAATAAAAGAACTCTATTGAAAACAATTTTCTTGTTGGAGACAGTATTATGAAAATTGAAAACTCAACAATCAAATTCTCCAGTCAATATATTAACCTTAAAAATCATTCAAAGGAAGAATCTTTAAGAATACTGCCGAACAATAATAAATCAGGTTCTAATGAAAAGATACCTGAGAATAGAAGTAATTCCATTGATAAGTTATCTTTATCAAATAAAGTAAAAAAGACAGAAGAGAATGAAGACCTCTTACCCCCAGAATTAAGAATGATTAAACTTTATATTGAAAAGTTAACAGGGAAAAAAATCAATATAAGACATATAAATACAGAGACAGATAATGCTAGAATATCCACAAATAAACCAATAACAGAACCTCAAAGTAACTTTATTATTGAATATGAGTACAAAGAATTATTACATGAATCTGAAAAATTATATATATCAACTAAAGGGGTTATTAAAACAACCGATGGACAAACGATTGAGTTTACACTATCTGTAAATTTAAATAGAGAATTCATCAAAAAACAAAATATTAAACTGATAATAGGTAATTCAGTAGTAAATGATCCATTAATAATTAATTTTAATGGAGATTCGGTAAAACTTAAAGACACAAAATTCTATTTCGATATTGACTCCGACGGACAAGATGAACAAATACCGTTTTTTGAATCAAATAGTGGTTTTTTAGCTTTTGATCGAAATGAAGATGGCATAATAAACAACGGTAAAGAGCTTTTCGGTCCAGAAACAGGAGATGGCTTTTCTGAATTATCCAGATATGATCTTGACCAGAACAAGTGGATAGATGAAAATGATCCGATCTTCGACAAATTAGCTATCTGGTCAAAAGACCTTTCTGGAGAAAATAAATTAGAAAGTATACGACAAAAGGGCATTGGCGCAATATATTTGGGAACCGAAATTGCTCAATTTCAGTTCAAAAATAAACAAAATGAGACTCTAGGAAAACTAAGAGCCTCTGGTATATATACAAAAGAAAATGGTTCGATTGATACCATACAACAAATCGATTTAGTTACATAAAACAATAAAATGTCGGCTCTTTTATAATTAATACCATTTCTTTCAATTGAATGTGCATTTGTAAACATATAACAAGGTTTCAAAAAACACAGAGACACGAAGGCACAGAGAGAAAATTAATAACGAAGAACACGAATAAAATATCACGAATTACACGAACAGTCCGAATTTTTTGTCGTTTTTTGCGATATGTAACTTTTTCGTAATGCAACGCAGGTTGTGCATTCGTGGTGGGTTAATTTGCGCAATCGATAAAAAATTCGTGTCCTTCGTCTTATTCGTGATTCAATTCGTGCCATTCGTGATAAAAATATAATTAAATATCTCCGTGTCTCTGCGCCTCCGTGTTTCGTCTTTATTATATATATAGAATTAAATTTCCTTGTATTCAGGTAAAAACAACAAGCTGGACAGCTTGTTTTCTTATGTATATGCGAAGCATATAAAATTAAATCATCTTGTATTGGATATAGAGAACAAGCTAGACAGCATGTTTTACTCAAAAATAGCATCGAGCCTACATTAAACACAAATATCATCAAGTCTACGCACAAATAGAATGAGCCTACATTTATCGAATATCAACTATTTATTCATACATACATCAAACAGCTATTACTTTTGAAAGTTCGGATTGCATATCCACTAATCTCTTATATAGACCATTGTTCTCTAAAAGCTCATTATGAGTTCCCATTTCAACAATTTTGCCTTTATCCATAATCAGTAATTTATCTGCTCTTTTGAGCGTTGATAATCTATGTGCAATAGCAAAAGTTGTTCGTCCTTCAACAAGTCGATCTATTGCTGATTGAATTAATGCTTCCGTCTGTGTATCAACAGAAGATGTAGCCTCATCAAGTATCAATATGCGCGGGTTTTTAAGAATGGCTCTGGCTATAGATATGCGTTGTTTTTCTCCTCCTGAAAGTCCACCACCGCGCTCTCCAACCATTGTATCATATCCATCCGGGAAACCCATTATAAAATCATGAGCATTAGCCGCTTTGGCTGCTGCTATAATCTCTGCCCTTGTTGCTCCTGGCTTGCTATAGGCTATGTTATCTGCTATACTGCCATGGAAAAGAAATGGATCCTGAAGAACTACACTGATCTGATCTCTTAATGATTTGACTTTAACATCTCTAATATCATATCCATCTACAGTTATTGAACCACTCGTAACCTCATAAAACCTTCCTATTAGATTGATCAATGTGGTTTTACCTGCACCGCTTGGACCTGAAAGCCCTATAATTTGTCCTGCCTTTACTTCAAAACTGACACCATCAAGAGCATTTTTTTCTCCATCATAACTGAAGACAACGTTATCAAACTTTATGTTACCCTTAATTTCTGGTAGCTCAATAGCATTTTTCTTATCCTGTATTTCTGGTTGTGCATCTAATATCTCAAAAACTCTTTCAGCAGCAGATGCTGCCATCTGGAGCATATGGTTCAACCGTGTAAGACCCTGCACAGGAGCATAAAACTGCCACATATAGCCCATGAACATTGTAAGTTCACCGACTGTCATATCTTGTGTAATTACCTCACGACCACCAAACCATCTTATAATTATGCCACCAGCAAATGTAGCAAAACCCATTATCGGGAAATAGAGCGTGCTTAATTTTGCTGCCCTCATGTTTGACCTGAAATATTCATCATTGACCCTCGTAAATCTATCAATTTCCCTGTTTTCTGCGACAAACGTTTTAACAACCTTAACTCCCGGTATTGTATCTGCTAATATAGCTGAAATACTTGCCATTCTCCTCCAAACTTTGTGATAAACCATGTGCATCTTCTTACCAAATACTACTGAGCTGAACGCGAGTATTGGCAAAGGTATGAGTGTTAACATAGCAAGTTTCCAATCCGTAATGAAAAGTATTACACACATACCTGTTAACGTTAATATATCCATCACAAAGTCTTGAATTCCATTAACAATAAAGTTCTGAAGATTTCCAGTATCATAAGTTACCCTCGACATCAACCTACCGGTTTCTTTTTTATCATAAAAACTTAGTGAAAGCCTTTGCAGGTATTCATAGGCTGAAGTTCTTAAATCAAATATAACTTTGTTCCCAAGCCAGCTCATCATATAGTTTCTTCCGGTGCCAAGTAGAGTGCTTAGGATATGAACACCTATCAATGAAAGGACAAAGATATTTAACCATAAAAATCTATCCGAACCTTCAGTAGGCTTAATAGGAACAAATACCATATCCATAAGATATTTACCTATATAGTTTGGCACCAGATTTAATCCGGTTGTTGAGAGTGAGAGCAGGAAAGATATAACCGCAAGGTACCAATAAGGCTTCAGGTAACTGAATAATCTAGTAAGTAATGCCCTTTTTTGGAGACAATTTGGGCATGTATCCGTCCAGAAAGGTATAGTTGATCCGCATTTTTCACAACGATTAGCCTCTTTACGACCCTGTCCCCAATCAGAGCGCTTTTCAATCACCTGTCCATTTTGTTCACGTAGACGGTCTATGGCTTTTGGTAATTCTGAAATGTTATTTTTATGAAGGGCAGTTCTTGAAAATCTTAAAACTTCGATGGCTTTTTCAGGGGTTTTTATCTCAAGTATCCCATTACCTATATAGTTTTTCAGTTTAACATCATTTATATCTGATATTGGGATCTGGTGAATTAATTTTGGAGCTTTGCCATGATTACCACTGAAAACAAGGATTCTTTTATCTGTGGCAATAAACCAACAGTCTTCAAAAGCTCCTTCCATATTCATATCACTGGGAACTGAGATCTTAATATCTTCTTGAGAATCTGATAGATTCTTAAATTCATTGATTATTTCTTTCGGTGGGTCTATTTTGGGTCCAATCTGTGATGACTCTTCTAAAGTAGTCGAGGCAGCAGATTCCGCCATTATTCTCCTCCTTTAGTTTCGGACCGGCAAAAACACATAAAGTATTAAAAAGCATCAATAAAAAAAGCAGAGGTAATTAACCCCTGCGTAAAGTCCGATCCATATTTCAATTTATCAAACACATTCATATTGTAGCCTATTTTAACAACAATATGAAAAAGGGTTTTATTTCATTTTATAAGTTAAATTATTATATTATATGTTACACGATTTTTGACGAAAATTCAACTGTAAAGTTTATTTTTTAGTCAATAAAATATTCCAGGCATAAACTTTTTATCCCAAATCTACAATTAACAAGCTGGTCAGCATGTTCTTATGTATATGCGAAGCATATAAAATTAAATCATCTTGTATTGGATATAGAGAACAAGC
>FWPV01010735.1_pt1 | contig 14860 bp, 11 predicted proteins | sample 2228371 | NCBI WGS metagenome assembly FWPV01 (sample SAMEA103939776, study PRJEB20133) | metagenome
TGGAAGGAGCTCGTAAGTAGTCAATCGTCATCTTGTTGTGTAAAGATTATACAATATTTATCTTCACCTGCCATCACACCCTCGTGGGGTAAAGCAGAATGGGGATACCAGACCAACATCCTGTCTTACAGGAGGTATTCCCATGCTATTGGGCGCAGGGAGGCGTCATCATACGCCACCCAGCCCATGCTGAGCTGGATCCACAACTGGATGCTCACCTTGACGCCGTTGGACGCCGTGGTCACCCCGCCCACCGTGGCTTTCACACGGCTCGCTTGTAGCGAGGTAGAGAGGCTTCTATTGCCCCACAGCGCTCCCACCCGCCTCTGATTTAGAGTAAAATATTAATTGAGATTGTCCAGTGGAGTTGGTACATGAAACGGCGTTGGCAAGAGCATATTTCGGTAGACCCAACGGTCCATCACGGCGATCCTTGCATCAAGGGTACGCGTATCCCGGTTGCGACAGTGGTCGGAAGCCTCGCAGATGGCATGACGTTCGAAGAAATCCGAGGCGCGTATCCCCAATTGACTGACGAGGATATTTACGCTGCGCTGGCGTATGCCGCAGAGGTGATGCGCCAGGAGATTGTTCTCCCGTTCTCCATCTGAGTTTCTGTACGATTTGCGATACCGATGCAGATCAAGGTTGATGAAGACTTGCCCGGGCTTGTGGTCATGCGGCTACGCGAGAAAGGCTATCTGGCAGACTCAGTAGCAGAGCAAGGTATGTCAGGCTGGAAGGATGCCGCGCTTTGGCAGAGCATCCAGACGGAAAACCGTTTTCTGATCACCGGCGATAAAGGCTTTGCTGATCTTCGCCTTTATCCACCCGGGAGCCATGCTGGGATCATGTTGCTGCGCCCAGACCAGGATGGTATCCGACCGATGCTTGAGCTGGTTGAACAAGTATTACAAAGCTACGAGCTCACAGCATTATCCGGGACGATCACGGTTGTTACGCCGCGGGGAGTACGAGTCCGTCGCAGCCCCTAAAGTATTTCAATGCTCTGGGGGTGTAGAAATTGCCCGATTTAAGTTGCGCGAGCATGTGGGTAATTGATACACCCAGCGTCCCAGGGCGCTGTCGTACCAGCGGGCGTTGAAGTAGTACAAGCCGATGGTCGGGTTCGCCCTCACCCCGACCAAACCTGCAACCCCTCTTGCCGGGCAGCTTTCAAGAGATTATGGTCGTAACAAGCGAAAAGCACCTCATCGCCCGTCATCTCTTTCCATCCCAGTGCGCTAGCCAGTTGAATCGCATCATAGGCGCGTAATCCATGCCGCCAGGCAATAGCGGCAGCGCGCTCCACCACCATCGTAGAGGCTGGCACACGCGCATAGCTTGCCCAATGCGAAAGAAAATCCTGCCACGCCAGCGTTATCTCGGGTTCGCTCACCCAGCCCAGGCGGGCGGCTTTCGCCATCGCCGACGCCATCTCTGCCTGAGTCAACGCCGAGGTGCCGATCATGGCAAACCGGTCGAAGGTCTCAACGACCTGCTCCGAGCCCGGCTCGCGAATATAACGTTTGATTAACGCGCTGGTGTCTGCGTACAGGATCATTCCCGATCCTCTGCTACCAGGTCTGATAGCAAGCGTTCACCCCGGTTCACCGCTTTTGGCTGGTATGGGGCAAGCGCCTGCCCGTTCCACTCGATGACCCCCGCCTCCGCCAGTTTCATCAGGCGGCTGGTTAAGTCGCCGCCAATCGGGATGATCTGCCCCACTGCCTTACCACGTTCGGTGATGATGATGATCTCGCCGGCTTTCACCCGCCGCAGGTACTCGCTTAAGCGGTTCTTGAGCTCACGGGTACCTACCACTGTCTCTCTCATGCTTGCGCTCCTTGTGGACACATTATATCACAAGTGGCTACATCTGGCTGATCGCGGGCGGCTCAATATTATTCCCAATACCGCATCTGCTCGAGCATCTTCCACCCACCAGCGCGATATTGCACACGAATAAATGTCATTTTGGCTGGTGTAAACCGGGGTAACGGCTTAGGGGGTATGCACCAGGGTGGGTTGGCGTGAACCCGGGTGAAGGAAATGCTGTTCTTTATACGAGCCAGTCTTCCAGCACTAACCCAGCCAGGTTGGTCAGCCTGGAAAAATGCTTTTGATTGTGCGTGACGAGTGTGGCATTTTGATCCAAAGCGATGCTGGCGATTTGCAGGTCCAGGTCACTGATACTTTCGCCAGCCTGCTCTAGTTGCGCTTTGAGCTGTCCATAACGCCGGGCGGACCACTCGTCGAAGGGCAGGATAGTCAGAGCCGCCAGGAGCACGTCCAACCGTGCCAGATTATCCGCAGACCGCCGGGATTTGGTCGCCCCATGCACCAGCTCTCCAACGCTGATGGCAGTGATCCCCAGCTCTTCGTCCGGGGTGACGCGTCCGGTTAAGTCCAGTTGAGCGCGCAAAACAGCCACGCAGTGGTCGCTGTCCAGGATTCTCATAGATCGATATTGGGGCGATTGGTTGGCTTGAGACGTTCGGCTGCGATCTCATCCGCAAGATCTGCCAGGTCGGCTTCATCCCGCCACAAGCCAAAGGCAGACATCGCCGGATGCAGCTCATGACGCTCGATTTTATCCAGGATGGGTTCTGTTTGACCAAGAGCAAGAGCCAGTCGGCGCGCGGCGCGGGAGGTACGCTCCAGGCGCTCCAGTTCTGTCGTGCCTATTAAGGCTGCTACGGGACGCTCGCGGCGTTGGATGATGAAACGCTCGCCGGTTGCCGCGCGGCTAATCAATTCTGAGAATCGGCTTTTAGCTTCAGCTACATTGATTTTTTCCATAGGTACTCCCTTGAGTTGGTCATAATGACCAACTAGCAGTATTATACCATGATCTGGGATGAACTGGGAAAAGGCTACAAGCGGATTCATCTCTTTCTGTCCGAATAAGTTCCAACTTCTCTTTATCTGGAATATTCCCTCTCGACCCACATCCTCCCCCCTCGTCGCCATCAGGACACGCCTGCATATGCCCCGTCGGGTCGTTATAGCGCAGCGGATTGTTATTGACGAACGCGTACCGATCCCACGCCTGGACGCCCTGGCTCTCCACCGGCACGATGGAATCGGGCTGCGCCCAGCGCCCCAGGGCGCTGTCATACCAGCGGGCGTTGAAGTCGTGCAAGCCGATGCCGGGTTCATTAATTTGACCCGTATATTGCCGCCTGGTTGGGGTGGTGCCGTAGGTGTACCTTGTTTCTCCCCACGCCTTGTAGCGTAATTCAGCCAGCTTGTTCCCGCTGGCGTCGGCGGGTCGCTCAATACCTCTCCCAATGCAGCACCTGCTCCAGCGTCTTCTTCTCGGGCGATGGCGTTTCCGCGGCTACGCCGATGGGGATCAGCGCCATCATGCGTTTCTCCGCAGGGACGCCCAAAAGGATTTTGATTTGTTCTTCGTGCAGCAGGGCATCCCCTTCCACCCAACAGGAGCCATACCCCAATGCGGTGCTCGCCAGGAGCATATTCTCGATGGCTGCCGCGCCATCTTCCACCCACCAGCGCGATGTGGGATCCATGATCACGGCGATCACCGCAGACGCGCTGGTGATCCACTTGCCAGATATACCGAGCTGTGCAATCATCGCCGGGTCGGTCACCACCACGAAGTCCCACGGTTGCCGGTTGCTGCCTGTGGGCGCCAGCCGCCCGGCATCCACGATGGTCTCCAGATCTGCCCGGGGAACAGCCCCGCCTGCATAGCGGCGGATGCTCCTGCGCTTCCTGATGGCTTCTAAAGTGTCCATTTCATCTCCTTACGTTCATTACAATCAGACGACTTGAACCATCTCGTCAAAGGACATCCCCACTTCACCTTCAATAAATTGGCTTCATCTCTTGCCACATTTCCATAAATGCAGCCCGCCGCCTTTCGAGCTCTTCCATCGAAAACATATGGGCAATGTCAATCTCGGCAAAGCGATCAAAATACCCGCGCGCAATCGCCCCAAAAAGACAATCCCAACGGTATCCTCGTTGACGTATGGTTGGGCGAATTCCCTGGCGACCCGAGCGGCTTTTTCGATTAGCGCCGGTATTGCATAGATAGATTATAACGTTTTGTTGGGTTTTGCATGGTTGAGCATTGACTTGCGTGCAGGAGTGGATCGCTCAACCCAACCTACAAACTGCCGGAGTAGCAGATTCATTACTGGTAATTTAGGGCTTACGCCGTTGGAAGATGGACGGGGGTATTTGGGTGGGCTTTAAGTCCCAAGACCTCACTGCTAATCCAAAAAAATGCTTCGCCCTTACTGTCCCGCTGCCTTGCAGGATTATCAGGCAAAAACGCCTCTCCTTAAAGCAAGCTTAACGCTGACTCCCGCCATGTTAATGTATAGTGTGTAAGTGAGCAGGAGATCGGCGAAAGCGAGCCGGGCTGCTCCACGAAAGGAATAAGAAAATGAGGAGCATGCACAGCATACTGAACCTGGCGCTGGCTTGCGCCCTGCTGGCATCGCTGAGCGGCGCCACGCAGAGCAAAGCCTCGCCTGAAACGATCATCCCGGACGAGCGTCGCATCGACTGGAGCCGTTCCGGCATCCCCGGAGGTATCCCCGAGAGGACGACCATCTGCGCCACCCTCGACAGCGCCGCCTACGGCAACGGCAGCACCGACGCCACGGCTGCCATCCAGGAGGCGCTGGATAACTGCCCCGACGGGCAGGTGGTTTATCTCCCCGAGGGTGTCTACGTCACCTCTGACACCATCCACCTGGATAGCTACCGCACCCTGCGCGGCGCCGGACCGGGCAAGACGGTCCTCAAGCACCGCGGCGGTTACCTGCGCTCCATGGTGGACATGCGCGGCTTGATCTACTGGCAGATCGCCGGGCTGCACAAGACCTATGACGTACTGCAGGCGAACAAGGACTCGCAGGTGATCACCCTCGCCAGTACGGCGGGGATCAGCACCGGCGACATCCTGCTCATCAATCAGCTCAACGACGGCGTCCTGGTGGACCCGGTGGGCGTGGAGGGCAAATGCACCTGGTGCGGCTACGAAGACGGCGACCGCACCCTGGGGCAACTGGTGGAAGTGGCTGCCGTCAGCGGGAATCAGGTGAGCCTCACCCTGCCCCTGCACTGGACGTATGACCCGGCTCTCAATCCCTGGGCTTACCAGGTGGACGCCGACGCCATGATCCGCCACGCCGGGCTGGAAGACCTGACCCTGACCCAGGACGACCCCGAGGTGGAATTCGTCATCGAGATGGACGGCGCCCAGTACTCGTGGGTCAAGAATGTCGAGATCAAGAACATCCAGCGGCGGGCGATGTGGGTCATTGATTCCTTGCAGAACGAAATCCGCCAATGCTATGTTCACATCGGCATCGACGGCTACGGGCGCGACCGCGGTTACGGCATCTTTCTGGATATGCATAGCTCGAACAACCTGGTGGAGAATAATATTCTCAGCACCATTGATGGCGGAGGCATTATGACCGGCGGCGGCGCATCGGGCAACGTCATCGCCTACAACTACCTGCACAATATCCTCTTCGACGACCCCTGGTGGCTGATCGCCAGCCCCTCCCTCAACCACGCCCCCCACCCCAAGATGAACCTGTGGGAGGGCAACTTCGCCTACAAAGCCGAGGCGGATATCATCCACGGCTCGTCCAGCCACAACACCATTTTTCGCTCGCGCTCCTTCGGCTGGATGAGCGACACCATCACCACCCGCAACAACGCCATCGAGATCGCCGCCAAAAACACCTACATGAACGTGGTCGGCAACGTGCTGGGCACACCGGGCAAGTCCAACCGCTACGAGGTGTTGCCCGGACAACCCTATGACGACTGGACGGATTATGTGATCTACGCTCTGGGGGTGGGCAGCGGCGTGGAGGACGCCAAACCCGCCGAGACTCTGCTGCGCCACGGCAATTTCGATTACGTCACCAACTCCGTCATCTGGGATCCGGCGATACCCAGCCACGACCTGCCCGCCTCGCTCTACCTGGACGGCGCGCCGGAGTGGTGGTGCCAGGAGACGCCCTTCCCTGCCATCGGTCCGGATGTGCCCGGCTACACCCACGACATCCCCGCCAGGCGCCGCTTCGAGGGGCTGCCCTGCACCCACGCGACCCAGGTGGCGCTGCACGCCGCCCCCGGCAATCAAGTCATTTATCTTAGCTGGCAGGTGACCGGCGCCCTGCCCCTCACAACCACCTGGAGTATCAGTTACCTCGGTCCCCCCGGCGATCAGCCCTCGCCCATCACCGCTCTGCCCGAGCCAACCCGCGCCTACACTCTGACCGGGCTGACCAATTACGAGCTATACACCGTCACGCTGAACGCCATGCTGGAGAATACGCCCATCCTGACCGATACGGTGACGGTGATGCCGACGGATATCGCCCTGTACCTGCCCAGCGTGTCCCGCGGTTTCAGGACCGGCAGTGCTTCAGGGTTGCCGTGAGATGAGATATGCCTTGCCAGCTCTGTGCTTCGAGTCAGATGAGCGGTTAAGGAGCACTGCCAGTCCTTTTGAAGAGATCTGCCATGACACACGTTGCTGAAAAAGCTCACCTCACCCAAATTATTCTCTGCCTCGCCTCGCTCCTGCTGACGGCTCCGCTGAGCCGCTCGCCAGCCACTGCCCGGGCAACCAGCGAGCCATTCCTCCAGCAGCCCCTGATGGTCAAACGTCCCACCGCCCCCATCGTGACCACTTTCGAGACCGGCAAGCAGCCCGCCTTCGAGATCCACGTTGCTGTGGATGGTCACGACGACAGCGGCGACGGCAGCGTGGCGAACCCCTACGCCAGCCTGGAGCGCGCCGCCCAGGATGCCGCCCCAGGGGCGGCAATCCGCCTGCACGCCGGGACCTACCCCGGCGGGACGTATCTCGAAGACCTGGCTGGCACAGAAGCGACGCCGATCTGGATCGGCGGCGCGTCGGGCGAAGCCCGACCGGTGATCGAAGGGGGCGGTGAGGGCATTCATCTGACGCGCGTCCGTTATCTCATCCTGCACGACCTGGAAGTGCGCAACGCCGCCTACAACGGCGTCAACACCGATGATGGCGGCGATTACGCCAACCCCGAGGCTACCCGGCATGTCGTCTTTCGCGATCTGAACATCCACCATATCGGCGGCGACGGCAATCAAGACTGCCTGAAGCTCTCCGGGGTGAACGATTACTATGTATTGAACAGCGAGTTCGCTTTCTGCGGCGGGGGTGGGTCAGGCAGCGGGATTGACCACGTAGGCTGTCATCATGGGCTGATCGTGGCGAATTCCTTTCACGATCTATCCGCCAACGCGGTGCAAAACAAGGGCGGCAGCCAGGATATTGAGATTCGCGCCAACCACATGCGCAACGCCGGCTACCGGGCGGTCAACATCGGCGGCAGCACCGGCTACGAGTACTTCCGCCCGCCGTTATCCACCGATCAGCCGAACTTCGAAGCGCGTGACATCCGCGTGATTGCCAACCTGATCGAAGGCAGCGAAACGCCCTTTGCCTTCGTCGGCGCGGTGGACAGCCTGGCGGCGAATAACACGATCATCAACCCCGAGAACTGGCTGTTGCGCATCCTGCAAGAGACGGTCAGCGATGGAACCTACGAGTTCCTGCCCAGCGGGGACAACGCCGTGATCAACAACCTGTTTTACTTCGCCCGCGGCGATCTCTCCACCTATGTCAACATCGGTCCCAACACCGCCCCTGAGACCTTTACCTTCTCGAACAACCTGTGGTACGCCCACGACGACCCGGGGCAATCTCAACCCAGCCTGCCTGTGGGCGAGACGGATAGCGTGGTCGGGGAAGACCCGTTGTTCCATAACCCCGCCGCAGGCGATTACCATCTGCAAAGCGGCAGTCCGGCGATCGCGCGCGGGATATCACTGGCTGGCGTGGTGGAGGACTACGATGGCTTTGCATACAGCACCCCGCCCAGCATCGGTGCCTTCGAGGGCAACCCGCCGGTCTTTTCCTATTATCTCTTTCTGCCATTGGCGATGAAGTGATGCTATCCATGAACAAAACCTTGCAGATCACGCACATTTTTCTCTGCCTGGCGCTGATGTTGCTGGCAACTCCCGGCGCGCCCGGGCACGCGCTCAACGATCTGGCTCCAGCCCAAGACACCAGCGCCTGCCCCCCACTCCCCCCACCAAGCGGGAAGGTGGTCACTGCCTCCAGCGTTGCCGGGCTGGAGAGCGCGGTCAACAACGCCACCTCCGGCACGACCATCCTGCTGGCAGACGGCTACTACAACCTGGATGGGGTCTACCTGCTTTTCGACACGCCGGGCGTCACGCTGCGCTCCGCCAGCGGGAACCCCCAGGCAGCGGTGCTGGACGGAAATTACCTCACCACCGAGATCATCCAAATCGTGGCTTCCGATGTAACCATCGCTGATCTGACCCTGCGCGAGGCGTACAACCACCCCATCCATGTGATGAGCACTGCCAACAGTCACACGCTGAACACCCTCATCTACAACGTCCATATCATTGACCCGGGTCAGCAGGCGATCAAAATCAACCCGGTCCCCGGTGGCTTCTACACCGACGATGGGGTCATCGCCTGCTCGCGCATTGAGTTGACCGACGCCGGCAGGGCGCACATCCGTGATAACTGCTACACCGGCGGGGTGGACGCCCACCAGTCGCGCGGCTGGACGGTGCGCGATAACCTGATCCAGGGTTTTTGGTGCCAGGCGGGTCTCTCAGAGCATGCCATCCATCTGTGGCGTGGTTGCCGAGATACCACCATCGAGCGCAACATCCTGCTGGATAACGCCCGCGGCATCGGTCTGGGGCTGGTCACTGACGGCGAGGGCAGGACTTACCCAGACAACCCTTGCCCAACTGCCAGCGGCTATGTGGACGATTTCGGCGGGATCATCCGCAACAATTTCATTGTCGCTAACGACAGCGGGTTGTTCGCCTCGCAATCTGGTTTTGATTGCGGCATCTGCCTGTGGAACGCCTGCAACGCCCGGGCACTGCACAACACCGTCTACACCGCCGACCCGGACAACACCTTCTCAGCGATCGAATGGCGTTTCCCCAACACCCAGGCGCAGGTTATCAACAATCTAACGAATCACATCCTGCGCGAGCGCGATGGCGCCACCGCCGAGCAGAGCGGCAACCTGACCGGCGCCCTGGCAGAATGGTTTGTAGCGCCTGATGCCGGCGATTTGCACCTGACCGCCGCGGCGGTGGGTGCCATTGACCAGGTATCCGCCCCGCAAGGTGTGAGCGACGATATTGACGGCGACCCCCGCCCTTCAGGGGCAAACGCCGATATCGGCGCCGATGAGCTGATGGGAGAGGGTTTCAGCCTGGGGATCAGCCCGCTCCAACGGGCAATTGATCCCGGCGGAGTCGCCGTTTATACCCTCACCCTCGGTCCCGGTGGCGCATTTGCCGCGCCGGTTCATCTGCATGTGGACAACCCCTCGCCCGACTTGATCGTGAGCCTGAGCCAGATCGAAGGCATCCCCCCATTCCAGTCCACCCTGACGATTACCGATACCCACTCAGCCCCGCTGCCTGGCGGGCTGTGGTTCACCATCCCCATCAGCGCTACCAGCGGCGAGCTGACCCAGACCGCCAGCGTTACCTTGCTGGTCGGAGGATGGCGCATTTGCCTGCCGTTGGTGCGCCAGTCGCCCGCGCCTTGACCCTTGCGAGGAGGCTTGTAATGAAAAAGCACACGACTTTCACCCTGATGCTTGCCCTGGCTCTGCTGGCAACGCCGATCGCGTCTCTGATGAGCACACAGCCTGCCTCCCTTGCCAGCCCCGGCGACACCTACTGGGTCAGCCCGGACGGGCAGGCGGATTGGGCAAGCTGCCGGAGCGCCTTGCCACTCAATGGCGCCAGCGCCTGCGCCTTGAGCACCGCCAACGCCAATGCCGTGGCAGGCGATACGATCTACCTGCGCGGCGGCATTTACTTCAACCAGCAAATCAGCCCCAACAATTCCGGCGCCTCGGATAGCGAACGCATCATCTACACCAGCTACAACCAGGAGAACGTCACCCTGCGCGACTCGGCGTATGGCATCTACCTCTACAAAAAGTCCTACATCACGGTGAACGGTATCAACTTCTACAACCTGCGGCGCTTCTTGCGCATCTACGCCGGGCATTACAACACCATCAGTTATTGTAACTTCGATACGCGCAGCCCCGAGTCCGGCGACTGGGTAGGCGCCCTCATCGCCGATGATTTCAACGACAGTTCGCCCGCCAGCGAGAACTCGACCCACAACTGGGTGCACCATTGCACCTTCTACCGCTGGGTGTATGGCGAATACGCCGAGCATCGCGGCGGCTTGCTGGATATCGGTAGTTGGGAGGAGAACCCGGTTGACGAGAGTTACTACAACCTGATCGAAGACAACATCTTTGCCTATGGGGGGCACCACACGTTGGGCGTCTACAGCAAATACAACGTGATCCGCTACAACTACTTTCATAACGAGACCAACCCTGCCAACTGGGCTTACGAGGGTTACCGCGACGCCATTACCGAGGGTCCGGCAGGCGGCTACAATCTGTACGAGGGCAATCGCTTTGGCTATGCCGGCGCCTCCGGGCTGGCGTTGAGGACCCCGTATAACCTGCTGCGTTTCAACCTGTTCTACCAGACAGGCAGCGGCGGGCTGCAGGTGGTCTCCAGCGCCGCCGGGCAAGACCATGCGGACTACAACCGCATCTACCGTAACACTTTTTATCACACCGGGCACCTGGAGACCGATCCGGGTTTCCAGGGCGGGATTTACTTTGCCAACTGGAGCGGGCAAACCCCGGTTGGGAATATCGTCAAGGGCAATCTCTTCTACGACAACAAGAACGGCGCGGTCACCTACGAAGGGCAGGTGGAGCCGCAAGTGATCCAGGACAACTGGGATCAGAACAGCGTGGACCCGAAATTTGTCAATCCCCTGGCGAACGATCCGGACGACGCGAGCCTGCCCGACCTGCGCCTGCAAGCCGATAGCCCCTGCATCGACGCCGGCGCCCACCCTACCTGGGTCACCAGCGCCTCTGGTTCCGGCGACCAGTTCACAGTGGAAGACGCCCGCTACTTTATTGACGGTTGGGGCATCCCACACGTACAGGGCGACCTGATTCAACTGGCGGGCGGGCAGCGGGCGCGCATCATGCACATTGATTATGACGCCAACCGGATCACGGTGGACAGGACGCTGACATGGACTCAGCACCAGGGCGTCAGCCTGGCTTACCAGGGCGCCGCCCCCGACATGGGCGCTTACGAGTTCGAGCCACTATTGGAGTTATCCGGCGCGCCGGGCAACCAGATGATCGTCCTGACCTGGACAGTTAACGCCGCCCTGCCCGTCACAACCACCTGGAGCATCAGCTACCTCGGTCCCCCCGGCGACCAGCCTTCGCCTATCACCGCTCTGCCCGAGGCGACCCGCGCCTACACCCTGACCGGGCTGACCAATTACGAGCTATACACCGTCACGCTGAACGCCATTCTGGAGAATACGCCCATCCTGACCGACACGGTGAGCGTGATGCCGACGGATATTGCCCTGTACCTGCCCAGCGTGTCCCGCGGTTTCAGGACTGGCAGTGCTGCGCGGGCGCCTGAACAATCAGAAGCATGGAGCTGGCAAGGCGAATGCCCCTGCACGGCAACCTCAAAGCACTGCCAGTCCTTTTTGTAGCTTCTTAGGAGTTATCGCCATGATCCAACGATGCGCAAGGTCATTTCTGAGCGTACTTTTCATCGGCATCTTGCTTTTTTCCACTGCCTCGAACACATCCCTGGGCGTGGGAGCAAAGCCTCTCCTCGCTGTCTCAGGCTTCCTTATCCAGGCTGCCAGTTGTCAGCAAGCCGATGTCCAGGCTGCCATTGACCTTGCCGGCGACGGGGGCACTGTGCTGGTACCGCCAGGAAACTGCAGCTGGGACACAACCCTGGTGCTGCCAAACGAGAAGAAAATCACCCTGCAAGGCGCCGGTAAAGACGCCACCTTCATCACAGGCAGTCTGGACTTCGACAAATCCGGTTCTCGGGTCACCGGTTTCACCTTCCGCGGCGAGCCAACTCTCTACAGCGACGGCTACGGTTTTCGCCTTGATCATTGCCGGGTTGAGCGCCCCACCTGGGGTGACGCTATTGCCGTGTGGTCGCGGGATATCAACCCGCCAGCCATCGCCTGGGGGTTGATTGACAACAACGAGATCATCAACGGGCGCATCAATGCCTCGGGCACCAACTGGATGCTCTTCGAAGGCGACCCGCAGCACCAACTCTGGGCAACCGACCTGGACCTCGGGGGACCGCTGGCTGTCTACGCCGAGGATAACATCTTCACCAATACCGAAGGTCCGTCCGTGTGCAACTTTTTCGACGGCAACTACGGTGGTCGTTTCGTGGCGCGTTACAACACTATGAACGGCTGCGTCATCGAGGCGCACTCATCCCAGGAAGGCGGAAACCGCGCTATCCGCCGCTGGGAGGTGTATGGCAACATCATCAACAACACCTATTCCAGCATTTACTACCCCTTCCGCCTGCGGGGCGGCACCGGCGTGGTTTTCTTCAACAGTGTCCCCGGCAACTGGACCAACGACGGCGTCGCCCTGGACAATGTGCGCAGCTACGCTCCGGCAGCTCTGGGTGGTGGGCTGTGCGACGGCACCTCGCCCTGGGATGGCAATAGCGACCCCTCCGGCTATCCCTGCCGAGACCAGATTGGGCGCGACCGAGATAACCCGCAGTGGAACCACAACCCGCCCGGGGAGTACACCCAGGCATTGACGCCTGCCTACATCTGGCTGAACAAAACCGAGAGCAACGCCGAATTGAGTGTGGATGTGATCAATGACTCTCAGGACCATATCCAGCCGAATCGGGATTACTACGCCTTCAACCCGGCTTTCGACGGCGCCTCGGGGGTGGGCTGCGGTCCGCTGGTAGCCAGACCCGCCACATGCACGGCAGGCGTTGCCTATTGGGCAACCGACCAGTCCTGCTCGGATTTGAGCGGTCTGGTGGGTGCCAGCCACAGCGGGGCGATTGAGGGGGTTTTGTACCGTTGCTCGGCAACCAACACCTGGACGCTGCATTACCAGCCCTACACCTACCCCCACCCGCTGCGGGGCGAAGGCGTGGTAGTGGTCACCACCACCTCCCTGCCGAACGGCATGCTGGGGCAGGCTTATAACCAGGCGCTCCAGGCGGTTGGTGGGAACCCGCCCTACACCTGGGCATTGGTGGAAGGCAACCTGCCAGCCGGACTGGAGCTTTTCCCTGCCGGGGTGATTGCTGGCATACCCACCGCTGCCGAAACGCGCTCTTTTATTGTCCAGGTCACCGACCAGGCACAAAGGAGCACCCAGCAGGCACTGAGCCTGGCGGTGATCGCCCCCAGCCGGTTTATCTTCTTGCCGCTGGCACTCAGACAGTCCGGTACCCTGGCTGGAATTGCGCCATTCTCCTCCTCGGCTGGGATTATCACTGCTGCCAGTTGTCAGCAGGCTGACGTGCAGGCTGCCATCGATCTGGCTCAGGATGGGTATACTGTCCTGGTGCCAGCGGGGAGCTGCGCCTGGACGACGGTCGAGTCCAGGACACCCGCTGTGGAAATTGCCGGCAAAGCCATCACGCTCCGCGGGGCAGGGATCGGGCAAACCATCATCACCGACTCAACCGGCGCAGACGCCTTCGAGCAAGCCCTGGCGGTTGGCGTTGACCAGGGCAAGTTCGTGCGGGTCACCGGCTTCACTTTCCAGGGTGGTCACAGCGAGGAATGGCATGGGGCAGTGAACATCTGGGGCGTGGCAGATTGTTGCACCCGATTCCGCCTGGACCACGTGCGCTTTGCCGATACGATCAACCATACCGTCGAAGTGGGCAATGTCTACGGGGTGATCGACCATTGCATCTTTGAGGGCGATATGGGCGGCGTTATTGTCAAGAGCGAATTCCACAGCGATGCCTCCTGGCAATCGAGCCTGTCGCTCGGATCGCCGGACGCCGTCTATATCGAAGATTGTAGCTTTGCTTTTATATCTCCCCATCGTGCTATAGTCGACGCCCAATCCGGGGGGCGGTATGTACTCCGCCACAACACGGTGAACAACAGCTATGCCGGCAACCACGGCACTGAGTCGGGCTATCCCGAGCGGGGTGTGTTCAGCTATGAAATCTACGCCAACACGTTTAACTCACCGCAAGATTGGTTCACGACGATTTTCCTGAGAGGTGGCACCGGGGTGATCTTCGATAACACAGCAAGTGGCTACGGCAATCTGATCGTGGCAGCCAATTACCGCTCGTGCAACCCCTATGGCGCCTGGGGACAATGCAACGGACAAAGCCCGTACGATGGCAATCTGCAACCGAACGGGTACCCCTGCTATGATCAGATTGGTCGCTCCACCGATTCGGGACCGGGCACGCCGCAGGCTCATGAGCCACTCTACGAATGGAATAATACCCTGAGTGGCGCCGATGCCGATGTCACTGTCCACTGGGGCTGCCCAGAAGTCGCCCTGCATATCCAGGAGAACCGTGACTTTTTCAACGATACGCCGCGCCCCGGCTATACTCCTTACGAGTACCCCCATCCCCTGACCCGAGAGCTGCAACTGAGCGCCACCCCGGCGAACCGGGCAATCCTCCTGGACTGGAAGGTGACCGGCATTCTGCCCGTCACCGCCACCTGGAGCATCAGTTACCTCGGTCCGCCTGGCAATCAGCCTTCGCCCATCGCTGCTCTGCCCGAGCCGACACGCGCCTACACTCTGACCGGACTGACCAATTACGAGCTATACACCGTCACGCTGAACGCCATGCTGGAGAATACGCCCATCCTGACCGATACGGTGGC
>FWPV01010736.1_pt1 | contig 14860 bp, 10 predicted proteins | sample 2228371 | NCBI WGS metagenome assembly FWPV01 (sample SAMEA103939776, study PRJEB20133) | metagenome
GCCCTCCGCTCAGAAGTCGATCTCGTAGTGGAAGACGCCTTCGCGCAGGGTGCTGCGCACTTTGAATCCGCTATGGTTGATGACTGCCTGCATGGGCTTGTTCTCGCGCATCACCTCGGCGGTGAAGCCGGAGATGCCGTTGCTCTTGGCGATGTTCGCCAGGTGCTTCATGATGAAGGTGCCTATACCTCTGTTCTGCCAGTCGTCACGCACGACAAAGGCCACTTCGGCGCGGTTGGTCTTGGGGTCAAGGTAGTAGCGCCCGATGGCGATGATCTCCTCACCGTGAGCCTCGGGGACGGTGCCCACAATGGCGACCTCGTTGCGGTGGTCGATGTACACGAAGTTCTGCAACTGCTTGCGCGGTATGCGCTTCATGTGGGACATGTAGCGGTAGTAGATGGTCTCCTGCGACAGAGAATAGAAGAGGTCACGTGTCGCCGCTTCGTCAGTGGGTTCGATGGCGCGGAAACTGATCAAGGTGCCGTCATCCAGCAACATGGTGGTCCGCACTTCCTTCGGCCCCACGAACAGCCGTCCTTCCACATCGGCCATGTCGGGTCGGACCCATTTGTACTCGATGGCCTTCGAAAGCAGCTCCTCCCGGAACTTGGGATGGGCGATGGTAATAAGGGCCAGGGCCCGCTCTTGCACGCTCTTGCCGTGCAGGTAGGCGATGCCATACTCGGTCACGACGTAGTGTACGTAGCCGCGCGTGGTCACTACCCCGGCCCCGGGCTGCAAAGTAGCTACGATCCTTGATCTGGTCCCGTTCTCGGCAGTGGAAGGCAAGGCGATGATCGCCCGTCCGTCCTGGGCCCGGCCGGCTCCCATGTTGAAGTCCGACTGTCCGCCGATGCCGGAATAGAAACGGGTACCCAGGGAGTCGGAACACACCTGACCGGTAAGGTCGATCTCCAGAGCCGTATTGATAGCCACCATTTTGTTCTGGCGGCTGATGACGAAGGGATCGTTGACGTACTCTGTCGGATTGAACGAGAAGAGGGGATTGTCGTCCACGTATTCGTAAAGGCGGCGGGTACCCAGCGCAAAAGAGGTGACGATCTTGCCCCGGTCGGTCGATTTCTGGGCTCCAGTCACGACTCCTGCTTCGACCAGGTCGATGATGGCATCGGTGATCACTTCGGTGTGCACGCCCAGGTCCTTCTTGTTCTTAAGGAACTCGACTACAGCGTGGGGGATGCGGCCGATGCCCAGCTCCAGCGTGGATCCATCTTCGACTAGAGAGGCGATGTGCTCTCCGATGGCGCGAGTGACCTCGTCGGTCTCAGGGGAGGTGGAGACAGCCGTGCTGGTCGAGAAACCAAGGTCGGTGGTCTCAAGTAATGGTTCGTCGACGGGGACCAGGATGTCGAGGTCGTAAACGCTTATGAGGCTGTCCCCGTGCGTCCACGGCATCTGAGGGTTGACCTGGGCTATGACCAGGCTGGCGTTGGCGGCCGCCGACTTGACGATGTCCACGGAAACACCCAGGCTGCAGCGTCCCTGCAGGTCGGGAGGGGTGACTTGTATGAGGGCCACATCCAGAGGCATCCTGCCGCTCTCGAACAACTGGGGGATGTCATACAACGTCATCGGGACATACTCGCCGTAACCTTCCTGGATCATTTCGCGGACGTTGGCAGAGATGAAGAAGGTCTTGACCAGGAAGCGATCGGCCAATTCTTTGAAGGCGTAGGGGGCAGAGCCTATGGTGATGGCGTGGATGACCTGGGTGTCGGCAAGTTCCCGGTGACGATCGACCAGGGCTTGCACCAGGTGCAGGGGCTGGGCGGCCCCGGTCCCGATGAAAACTCGTTGTCCGGGGCGGATGTGCATGACCGCCTCCTTGGCGGTTTCGATCATGCTGGCGTACTTGGTTTTCCAGTCGGGATCATAATCGGGCATGCGTGAAGGGGTCACAGTGCACCTCCTGGGGCCAGCTGGATTCGGGCGTCGGCAGCTACCGACTCTTCCCCCAAGGGGGCGACGATGAAGGGGTTGATATCCAGCTCAGCTATCTGCGGGAAGTCGGTCGCCAGTTGGCTGATGCGCTGCAGCGCCTCGGCGATGGCGCTCAGGTTCACCCCCTCCTGTCCGCGGACCCCTTCGAGCAGTTTGTAAGAGCGGGTCCCCATGAGCATACTCATGGCTTCCTCGGCGGTGATCGGGGCCAGGTGGAAGGTCACATCTTTCATGACCTCAACGAAGATTCCTCCCAGGCCGAACATGAGCATAGGGCCGAATTGAGGGTCGCGCGTCATGCCCAGGATGACCTCGCGGCCCTTGGGGGCCATGCGCTCCAGATACACGCCTTCCAGGACTGCATGGGGAAGCTGACGGCGGATGCGGAGCATCATGAGCTCGAAGGCGTCGGCCACCTCTTGGGCGCTACCCAGGTTGAGTTTGACTCCGCCCACGTCAGACTTATGGATGATATCCGGAGAGACGATCTTCATGGCCAAGGGATAACCGAGGCGGGGCGCCATCTCCACTGCTTCTTCTACCGTGGTGACCAAACGACCCTCGGGCACCACAAAGTCGTAGGCGCGCAGGATATCCTTGGCCTTGGCCTCTCCTATGTACAGACGGCCCGTCCTGAGTTGCCGCGCGATGATCCTCTCCACTCGGCGTCGGTTGACCGGGAAGCGGGTGACAATGCGGGGTGGCCTGGATCTCCAGGCGGCGTAATCGACCATGGCTTTAAGAGCCGCCACCGCCCGTTCTGGAGAGGGATAGTCGGGCAGGTTGGCCGCCACCAGCTCCTCCCTACCGGGCATGACTTCGGCTCCTCCCATGAAAGCAGCCAGAAGCGGCTTCTCTCCGTTGGCCCTGGCGGCGATGGCCCTGGCCGTCTCCAAGGGTTTGGTCATAGCCTGCGGGGTCAGGATGACGATGACCGCATCTACGGAGGGGTCGGCCTGGGCGGCTTCCACGGCCAGGGCATAGCGCTCCGGATCGGCATCCCCGAGCACATCGATAGGGTTCCCCACACTGGCGGCAGGCGGAAGCTTCTCCCTCAAATCCTCGGCTATCTCGGGATGCAGGTTGGCGACCTTCATGCCCGCGTTCTCCACCGCATCGGCCGTCATGATCCCGGGGCCGCCGGCGTTGGTGATGATGGCCACTCTGTCGCCGCGGGGAAGAGGCTGCATGGCGAAGGCTGTAGCATAGTCGAACAGCGCTTCAAAACTCTCCGCCCGGATGATGCCCGCTCTCTTGAAAGCAGCCCCATAAGCGATGTCGGCTCCGGCCAGTGCGCCGGTGTGGGAGGAGGCGGCTTTGGAGCCGGCGGAAGTCGTACCCGCTTTGAGGACTACCACCGGCTTGGTGTTGGCTACCGATTCAGCCACTCTGATGAACTGGTCCCCGGAACTTATGCTTTCGAGATAGCCGACGATCACTTTGGTCTTATCGTCGTCTGCGAAGGCTGACAGGAAATCGGTCTCGTCCAGGTCGGCCTTGTTACCGATGCTGATGAGCGTCGCCAAACCCATCTTGCGTGAAGCGGCCCAGTCGAGGATCGCGGTGCAGAGGGCCCCAGATTGGGACAGAACCGAGATAGCCCCCGGTGCCGGCATGTGGCTGGCGAAAGAGGCGTTCAGCTTGTGATGCGTGTTGATGAGTCCCAAGCAGTTGGGGCCCATCATCCTGGCCCTGTACGTATGGCAAAGAGCCACCAGTTCGCGCTCCAAACGGGCGCCTTCCTCTCCGACCTCTTTGAAGCCGGCTGTGATGACGACTATGGCCTGGGCTCCTGCCTGGAGGCAGCTGAGCACGGCGCTCTTGACGGCCGCCGTGGGGACTGCGATGACTCCCAGGTCAATGCTCTTGCCGTACTGCCCGAGGTCAGGGTAGATCTTGTGACCGAAAAGCTCCCCGCCGGAGGGGTTCACCGGCACGATGTCCCCTTCGAAACCCCCCTGTACCAGGTTAGCCACTACCGCGTAGCCGACTTTACCTGGTGTACGCGATGCCCCCATCACCGCCACAGCCTTCGGATAGAGTAAAGATTGAAGCATCAGACCCACCAGTCTTCTTGAACAGTCAACACCGTACGTAGCGCAAGGCCAACGTGAGATGATACTACGTCGGCTACAATGAGCGTCACCTGCCAATGCCTTCAGGGACTGACTTCACCGGGAGGTCGGCCACGTGCGGAACGCTGCTAAAGCCCTGGGGACACTTGTCGCGATCTTGGCGCTGTGTGCTCCTCTGATTCTGTGGCCCGGCGAGGATCCTCAGTCCAGTCTGGCTAGGTCGTCTGGGGTCACGCTGACCATACCCGCCACAGTGGTGGTACCTACTACACTTGCTTCTGTACAGACCACGACCACCACCACGGAACCTACTCCCGAGCCGGTCCCCACTACCACAACTACCACGGCGCCGCTCCGTATCACTGTGGCAGTAGCCGGGGACGTGATCACCGACCGGCAAGTTCTGTCCAGCGCGCGAAACGAGGAGACCGGTGCCCACGACTTTGGGCCCATATTCGCCCCCATAGCTGCTTACCTGACTCGTGCCGACTACACGGTGGCCTGTCTTGAGCCACGGCTGGCGGGACCCGGCTATGCCTACGATGATGAGAATCTGCGCAACGCGCCCACGGAACTCGCGTTTGCTCTGCGTCAGGTGGGCGTGGATATGGTGGCCACGGCCAATCGCCACTCCTTTGATTTTGGGGAAGAGGGAGTGATCGGCACACTTGACCGTTTGGAGAGCGCGGGGCTTGTCCCCACCGGCACCTACCGTTCCGGCTCGGACCGGGCAATCCCCCGAGTGGTCGACATCAGGGGTATCCGCGTAGCCTTTCTGAACTACACCGACCGGGTGGACAGGACGCTTTCCCAGCCAGAGACCCCAGCCGTGCCGGGCTCTGCCTCTCAGGGTGCCTCGGTGCCTGCGACACCGGCCGCCTCCCAGGCTGAAGAGCAGCCGGCCTCCCCGCCCGACATCGCGAACGCTCCCTCAGCCCAGGGGGCGGCTTCCTATGTGGGCCTCGTCGATCTGGATGCCATCCGCCAAGATGTCAAGATGGCCCGGCTTTATGGGGCAGATGCGGTCATCGTCATACTGAATTACGGTGACCCGCTTGCCACAGGCCCTACTGAGGAGCAGACCCTTCTCACCAGGCAGATTCTTAGTTTTGGCGTGGATGCCATAGTGGGCACCAGACCTGCAGTCCAGACCATCGCCCACATCGTCACCTACTCGAGTTGGAAGATCACCGAGAAGTTCGTGGCGTATTCGGTGGGTGATCTACTCTCGAGCGGCGAAGACAGTCTTGGCCATGGCTTCGTTCTGTACCTGCAGCTGAAGAAAGAAGGACTGCGCACCTTCCTGACCGGTGTCAACTACTTGCCTGTCTACATGCAGAGTTCAACTGCTGAGGACAAGCGGCCGCTGGTTCGGGTGCTACCGGTGACCCCAGGGATTGAGCCAGCTAGCGACGTGCTCCTCACTTCAGAGGACCGAGAGCGTATGACGCGGCTCTGGGAAGACCTACGTCAGCTGCTCTACCGCCCCGACGAGAACATCGTTCCTCTGGTGGCAGGCTTCTAGAGATTCAAGGGACCGACTCAGAATGCCTGGTGGTCAATCGGGCGTTGATGTCCTCCCGGCACGGTCCAGATCGCGCGGTGAGGTCGCCCTGACAGTGCCCCGAGTGTGCCCTGACAGTGCCCCGACTGCGCCCTGAGAGTGCCGGGAGCCGCCCTCGTCTGGTAGCATGCTGAGCTATGTTCGAGGTAGAGAAGAACGGCTCTTTAGAGGTGGACCAGTTGGCTGAGCTCTTTGCTCGCTGCGGCTGGGCGGAGGAAGAGGCCGGTGTCAAGCTGGAGTGGGCGCTGGCTTCGTCGGCTGAATGGGTGGTCTGCCGCTACGAAGGTGAGGTCGTTGGATTCGGCCGCAGCTGTCGGCTCGGTCCATTGGAGCGTGTGCTTTTCGATGTGGTGGTCGACCCCAGGTTCGACGTGCTCCGAGTGAAGGCGGAGATCCTCAGGTGGCTCACCCAGGACGTCAGTGGTTTCGAACAGGTGTCCGTGTTCGCCCCCAGCGCGGAGGACGTCGCGTACGGCCCACGTCCTGAGCCACCTCCGGCCTTCCTTCGCATTCCCGTGGCCCCCGTCGACGCTTACCTGGGGGTCAAACCTAAGGACTCGAGAAGATCTCAAGGAGGCGCGGAATGACCCGCCATCGTGTCACCTGCATCCCCGGGGATGGGATAGGCCCAGAGATCATGGCTGCGACGAAGGTGGCAGTGGCAGCTACTGGGGTGGACATCGAGTGGGTGGAAGTAGAGGCCGGGGCCGGTGTGATGGACCGCTTCGGCACTCCGCTACCGCAGTCGGTGATCGCTTCCATCCGCGAGACCAAGGTGGCGCTCAAAGGGCCCATCACCACTCCAGTGGGTTCAGGGTTCCGCTCCGTGAATGTGGGTCTCCGCAAGGAACTGGATCTTTACGCGAACTTACGACCAGCGGCCAGCAGGAACTCGGTGAGGTCTCGGTACGAGAACGTCGATCTGATCGTGGTACGCGAGAACACTGAGGACCTCTATGCTGGGGTCGAGCACCGGGTGGGCTTGGACGCGGCTGAGTCGATCAAGATCATCACCCGCCGGGGTAGCGAACGCATCGCCCGGTTCGCTTTCGAATACGCTCGCCGGGAAGGCCGGCGCAAAGTGACCGCCGTCCATAAAGCCAACATCATGAAGCTGACCGACGGGCTTTTCTTGGAGGTGGCCGGTCAGGTGGCGGCCGAGTATCCGGACATCGAGTTCGAAGACCGGATCGTAGACAACATGTCCATGCAGCTGGTGCAGAAGCCTGAGCTTTACGACGTGCTCCTTTGTCCCAACTTGTACGGCGATATCCTGAGCGACTTATGCGCGGGGTTGGTGGGGGGCCTGGGTGTGGCGCCTGGCGCCAACATCGGTGAAGAGGCGGCGGTGTTCGAGCCGGTCCATGGGTCGGCTCCCAAGTATGCCGGCTTGGACAAAGCCAATCCCACAGCGCTGATTCTGTCGGCCGTGCTGTTGCTCAAGCACATAGGGGAGGCAGCGGCAGCTCGGGCGCTCTATGAAGGGGTCCGCGCGGTGATCCGGGACGGACGCCGGGTGACCTACGACCTGGGGGGTACAGCCGGCACTCGAGAGATGGGTGAGGCTGTCGCGGAGCAGGTAGCCCGGCTGGCCTAGGAGTCTTCGGCCGAGCGCGGGTAGCCCTTCTCGTCCCAACCACGCTTCTGCCAGTAGAGTCGGACCCGGCGTTCCAGCTCCGCCCGGTCTACCGCAGGGGCGCGATCGGTCGGCTCGGTGAAGAAGCGCTCGGCGATGGTATCGTCGGCTGGGGTGCAACCGCAAGCCAGATTGAGCCGGCGGATGCGGGTGACCGTGTCTCGGGCCAGGTCTTCCAGGTCCTCTTTTCTCACTGGCTGGCCGCACAACTGCGCGACCGCCGAGCGCAAGCGGTCCCAGTCAAGCAGATCACGGTAGAAGCGGCAGAAGGTCAGGCTGTCCATGAGGATCAGCCGGTCTTCCCAGTCGATATAGGTCTGCACATAGGCATCGTCATCAAGACCTTCCAGCATACCCCCCATCTCTGCCTTGTAGAAGGTGGAGCGTAGGTGACAGGCGCCGCGGACACTGAGAGCATAACTCAGCGCCATGCCTCGGAGACGACGCGGCTCGTAGCCGGCAGGGTCCAGGCGCTTGCTGGTGACGCTCAGGTAGGTCAGGCCGAGCTCGGTCAAAGCCGTGTCCATGCCCTCTGCCAGAAGGGCGCCCAGCTCGGTGGAGCGGGTGGCCATGTCCCTAAGAAGCTGAGCGATCGCCTCGGTGTCGCCTGCCCGGGGGCCGGTGGCCAGCCGCCCTGCCTCTTTGGCCTTGATCGCTACGGCGGCGAGATTGCCGCCGCTCATGGTGTCCAGGCCCAGGCGGTTGCAGAGTTCGTTGAGCTCCGCGATCTCCCGGGCGTGTCGCACCGAACAGGAGCCCCCGAAGGCATAGATGGTCTCGTACTCGGGAGCGTGTACTTCCCTCCCCGCCTGGGGGCCGTCGGTCAGAACCAGTCGCTTGCGGCAACGGACCGGGCAGGGGGTGCAGGTGTCGGAGTGGATGGAGGCCCATTCGCTCCAGCGCTCGACCTCCAGCGTCTCGCGATGGGGAGCCGTACCCTTGGCGAAAAAGTCGGTCGGGAAGGCCCCTGCTTCGTTCGCCAGGGCCACCATGGCTGGGGTGCCGAACAGCCTGTAGTTGCGGGTGGCTGCAGATTCCTTGGCCAGCTGGGTGAGTTCGCTGCGGGTGGCAGCGAACTGCTCCTGAAGGTCGACCTGGCGCGGTCCGGACGAGGTCACGCTGAGCGCCTTGAGTCTCTTGCTTCCCCAGACAGCTCCCAGGCCTCCCCGGCCCAGAGCGTGAGCCTGTTCGTGCATCACCGAGGCGATCTTCACCTGGTTCTCACCGGCGACCCCGATGCAGAGTACCGCCGAGCGTCGGCCCAAAGCGGCAAGCAGTTCCTTCTCGACCGAGGAGGTGTCACGTCCCCACAGCCCTTGGGCCGGGCGGATCTCTGCTCCTTGACTAGTTATGTGGAGATGGACCGGCTGGGAAGCGGCGCCGGTGATGACGAGCGCGTCCCATCCCGTCTCCTCGAGGAGGCGGGCGAAAGAGCCACCACAGTAGCATTCAAGCCAGATTCCGGTGAGAGGGCTGCGAGTGAAGGCGCCGAAGCGGTTGGAGCCCGGCACTGCGTAGGCAGAGATACGGCTGGGGGCGACGACCACCACATTCTCGGGGCCGAGAGGGGCGGCGGAAGGAGGGAGGAACTTCTCTAGTATCCGTATGCCCAGCGCCTTGCCACCCAGACCGAGGGTGCCGGTAGCAGCGAAGTGAACGACCGTCCAGGTTCCCCGGCTCAGGTCGACGACGAGCAATCTTCTTGTCTCCATCGTGGTCACCCCCGCCGCTGTCAGTGTGTCTTGCTTCCGAAGACTTCGGCTGCGGTTTTGGCCAAGATCTCAAGCCCTTGCTCCAGGGTGTCGTCTTCTATGGTGAGCGGCGGCAGGATGCGCACTACGTTGTGATACGTCCCGGCGCCGATGTTCACCACGCCATTCTCGAACAACCGGGTGCGGAAGGTCTTGGCTAGGTCGCCGGCCGGTTCCCTGCTCACCGGGTCCTTGACCAGCTCCATGCCTACCATGGCTCCCAGGCCGCGTATGTCGCCGATCACCGGGTATTCCTCCTGGAGCGCCTCTAGATTCCCCCGAACGCGCTCGCCGATCGCCACTGCCCTCTCCAGGAGCCCCTCGCTCTCGATGATCTCGAACACCGCCAGCCCGGCGCTGCAAGCTACGGGATTACCGCCAAAGGTGGAGCCCACCCCGCTCGCATGTATCTGGTCCATCAGCTCTTGCCTCCCGGTGATGCCGGAGATGGGGAGGCCGGCCCCCAGCGCCTTCGCAGTAGTCACGAGGTCCGGAGCGACTCCCCAGTGCTCCATGGCGAACCACCTGCCGGTCCGGCCCAGCCCGGTCTGTATTTCGTCCGCTATGAGCAAGATGCCGTGCTTCTCGCAGATCTTCTTGATCTTGCCCATGTACTCCGGGGGAGGAACGATGATCCCGCCTTCTCCCAGGACGGGTTCGGCGACCACGGCGGCTACCGCCGCGGCTTCGACCTGTTTGGCGAAAGCCTCCTCGAGCAAGCTGGCGCAGGCGCAACCACAGTCCGGATAGGCCAGGGTGAGAGGGCAGCGGTAGCAGTAGGCGTAGGGGATGCGGTAGACCTCGGGTGCGTAGGGACCGAAGCCCACCTTGTAGGGATCCACTTGAGAAGTGAGGCTCAGCGTCATGTAGGTCCGGCCATGAAAGGCATGCTCGAAAGCGATGATGCCTTTGCGTCCGGTCACGTAACGCGCGATCTTGACCGCGTTCTCGACCGCCTCTGCTCCCGAGTTCATGAAGAAGGTGCGGGCAGGACCCTCTATGGGAGCGTGTCGGTTCAGTCTTTCTGCCAGCCGGAGGTACGATTCGTAGCCGAAAAGGCCAAAGCAGGTGTGGGAATAGAGCTCAGCCTGCTCTTGGATGGCCGACACCACCCGGGGGTGAGTATGGCCAACGTTCATGACCCCGATGCCGGCCGCGAAATCTATGTATTCGCGACCCTCGACGTCCACGATGCGGGCGTTGCGTGCCCGCGCCACGTACACAGGGGCGGTCGCGGGAACGCCGCGGGGGATGACCGCGCCCCTCAGTTCGCCCAGCACGGCGTTGGTCAGGCTTGCGGCTGTCGTCGGTCTGGCTGTCATTGCTCCTCCACCCTTGGGGCCGCGGCAGGCTGTCCGCGGCCGAACGTCTGTCAGTGGTTTGACCTGAGCGTATCACGCCGGCGGACAGCCTGCCGCCTCGCCCCTACCTCGCCCCGCTCTCCATCGTTCCTTGCACTGGCCGGTTTGTCTAGTAAACTACGAAAATCCCTGTTTCTTGTCACGGAGTTCCGCAGACCAGGAGTGACTTTGGCACTTACAAGTGAGCGTATCTATTCCGGCCCGGCTCGCGCCCCCCATCGTTCTCTACTGCGTGCCCTGGGTGTAGCCCGCGAAGACGCAGGGCGCCCGCTGATCGGTATCTGCAACTCTTACAACGAGTTGATCCCCGGTCACATGCACCTCGACAAGATCGCCGAGCAGGTCAAGTACGGCGTGTATCAGGCCGGTGGCATCCCCCTGGAGTTCAACGTCATCGGAGTATGCGACGGCCTGGCCATGAATCACGAAGGGATGAACTACTCGCTCGTCTCGCGTGAAGTGATAGCCGACTCAGTGGAGATAATGGCGAAGGCCCACGGACTGGACGGCATGGTGCTCATCACCAACTGCGACAAGATCGTCCCCGGTATGGTGATGGCGGCGGCGCGGCTGGACTTGCCCGTGGTCCTGGTCTCCGGGGGGCCGATGCTGGCGGGAGACTATGAAGGCCGCAAGGTCAGTCTGTCCCAGATCTTCGAAGGAGTCGGGAAATACTTCAAGGGGGAATTCACAGATCTCGACCTGTGCGAGATGGAGGAGGCGGTGTGTCCCACCTGTGGCTCCTGCGCGGGTCTGTTCACAGCCAACTCCATGGGCTGCGTCATGGAGACGCTGGGACTCACTCTACCCGGCGATGCCACCATCCCAGCTCCTTTCTCTGCTCGCCTTATCCTGGCTCGGCGGTCGGGCGCGGCTGCAGTCGAGGCCGTCCGCAAGGGGTGGACTGCACGTCGTTTCTTGAGCGAAGCCAGCCTCCGCAACGCTCTGGCTGTGGACTCCGCCCTGGGCTGCTCTACCAACACCGTTCTTCATCTGCTTGCGATAGCCAATGAGGCGGGAGTCAAACTGGAGCTGGACTGGTTCAACCAGGTGGCGGCCCGCACCCCCAACCTGGTCAAGTTGGCGCCTACCGGACACCATCACATGGAGGACTTGCACCGGGCGGGGGGCATCATGGCTGTGCTCAGACGCTTGGCGGAGGCAGGACTGGTGGACGGGTCGGTGCCCACGGTCGCGGGTGGGGAGCTGGCCGCGCAGTTCAGTTCCGCTCAGGTTAGAGACGAGGAAGTGATCCGACCCCTGGATCGGCCCTACCGGGAGACGGGGGGTCTCGCCATCCTGTTCGGCAATCTCGCGCCTCGCGGGGCGGTGGTCAAAGAATCGGCAGTCCTGCCGCAGATGCTGGTCCATCGGGGGCCCGCTCTGGTGTTCGACGACGAGCCCAGCGTGATGGACGCCCTTGAGAAGGGAAGGATAACCCCAGGCAGCGTGGTAATCATCCGCTATGTGGGGCCTAAGGGGGGACCGGGGATGCCTGAGATGCTCAGCCCGACCTCGGCGCTGGCGGGGGCCGGTCTCGACGACTCAGTCGCTCTCATCACTGACGGACGCTTCAGCGGAGCCAGTCGGGGGGCCAGTATCGGCCATGTAGCTCCAGAGGCCTATGACGGCGGGCCCTTGGCCCTGGTCAGAGATGGCGATCCCATCAGCATCGACATCCCGGGACGGAAGGTGACTTTGGAAGTCGCAGACGAAGAGCTGGCAAGGAGGGCTACGGCGTGGCAGCGTCCGACACGGGAATACTCGGGCGTGCTGCGCCGCTATGTAGCTTTCGTCTCGGGAGCCGATACCGGGGCGGTCCTGGGAGGCTCTGACCTTGCCTCCTGAGGCCACCGCCCGGTGAGACGGCTCCTCTTACCTGCCGGCCTTCTGGGCCGCTGCCTGGAGTTGCTGTGTTTCTGACTGACTGCGGAGCCTGATGATCATGAGAGCCGCCGAAGTTATCCTCCAAGCGCTCAAGCGTGAAGGGGTCGACACCATATTCGGATTTCCCGGGGGAGTGCTACTCCCTCTGTATGACGCCCTGTACGACTCGGATATTCGCCATATTCTGGTGCGCCATGAACAAGGGGCGGGCCACGCTGCCGATGGCTATGCCCGTGCTTCCGGCAGGGTGGGGGTGTGCATGGCCACCTCCGGCCCAGGGGCCACCAACCTGGTCACCGCCATCGCTACCGCTTATATGGACAGTGTTCCCCTGGTGGCCATCACAGGCCAGGTGAGCAGGCATCTTCTCGGCTTGGACTCTTTCCAGGAGGCGGACGTCACGGGCATCACTCTGCCCATTGTCAAGCATAGCTACCTGGTCAAGAACTCGGCTGATCTGCCCCGCATAATCCGAGAGGCTTTTTACATCGCCTCCACCGGTCGACCCGGCCCCGTGGTCATAGACATCCCCGTCGATGTGACCAAGGAGGAACTTGCGTTCGACCCTGACGACATCCCGGCCATGAGACTCCCCGGCTACAAGCCCACGGTCAAGGGGCACCCCAAACAGATCCGGGAGGCGGCCCGCGTCATCGCGGCGGCTGAACGACCGGTCATTTACGCAGGCGGTGGGGTGATCATCGCCGGTGCTGCCGACGAATTGCGGGAGCTCGCTCTGTATGGGCACATCCCCGTCACCACTACGCTGACCGGCAAAGGCTGTTTCCCCGAGGACCATGAGCTCTCGATGGGCATGGTGGGCATGCACGGGACGCCTTATGCCAACTACGCGCTGAGTCAAGCTGACCTCATCCTAGCCGTGGGCGTGCGCTTCGACGACCGCGTCACCGGCAAACTGGAGGCCTTTGCTCCTCACGCCAAGTACGTTCACATCGACATCGACCCGGCCGAGATCTCCAAGAACGTGCCGGTGGACGTGCCCATCGTGGGCGATGCCAAACGGGTGCTGGCTGCATTGTTGGTGGAGCTGAAGAAGTTGGAACTCTCTCCCGATCGTCACTTGCCCTGGATGGAGCAGGTAGAGAAATGGAAGCGGGACCATCCTCTGGTGATACGGGAGTCGGAAGACGGTGAGATCATGCCCGAGTGGGCGATACACAAGATCTGGGAAGTCACCCGGGGCGAGGCCTTGGTCTGTACGGAAGTGGGCCAGCATCAGATGTGGGCCGCCCAACACTACTTGTGCAAGCGCCCGCGCCGCTTCATCAGCTCGGCCGGTCTGGGCACGATGGGCTTCGGCTTTCCGGCAGCGATAGGAGCTCAGGTGGCCTGTCCTGACCAGTTGGTCATCGACATCGCCGGCGATGGCTCCTTCCAGATGACCATGCAGGAGTTGGCCACGGTGGTCCAACACGGTCTGCCCGTCAAGGTCTGCATAATCAACAACCAGTACTTGGGAATGGTCCGCCAGTGGCAGGAGCTCTTCTGGAACGGCCGTTACAGCCATACCTGCATCGAGTGCCAGCCCGACTTTGTGAAGTTGGCGGAGGCCTATGGCATCGCGGGTTTTCGGGTCACGCGGCCTGAGGACTTGGAGGAGGTCCTGCGGGTGGCTTTTGCCAACGAAGGGCCGGCGCTGATCGACATCCGGGTGAAAAGGGAAGCCAATGTCTTTCCTATGATCCCGGCTGGCGGCACCGTCCACGACATGATGGAGCGCGAACTATGAAACATACGCTCTCAGTCTTGGTGGAGAACAAGCCTGGTGTGCTCACCCGGGTGGCCGGCCTTTTTGCGCGGCGAGGCTTTAACATCGACAGCCTGGTCGTAGCTGAGACCGAGAACCCTGAGTTCTCGCGTATGACCATAACCGTGGACGAGCAGGACCAGCCTATAGAGCAAGTCACCAAACAGCTCCACAAGCTCATAAACGTGCTCAAGATCACCGATCTGGAACCGGCGGCGAGCGTGGAGAGGGAGCTGTTGCTCATCAAGGTGAAGGCGGATGCGAAGACCCGCTCCGAGATCATGCAGATGGTGGAGATCTTTCGGGCGAAGATCGTGGACGTCAGTTCGGAGGTCTTGGTCATAGAGATGACCGGCAATCGCGAGAAGGTAAGCGCTTTTGTGGACCTCCTCAAACCCTTCGGAGTGGTGGAGCTGATGCGGACGGGCCGCATCGCCATGCGCAGAGGCAAGAAAGTGACCTAGGCGGCTGACCTAGGTCAAGCAGCAGGGTGTCGGACTTTGCCGGTACCCGGGGTAACCAGAACCGACGCGATTAGGAGGTTGCGGTGGCAGAGATGCTTTACGAAAAAGATGGCGATCTCGGGCTCTTGGAAGGGAAGACGGTCGCTGTCATAGGCTTCGGCAGCCAGGGACATGCCCACTCCCAGAACCTGCGGGACAGCGGGGTGAAGGTAGTGGTGGCGGAAGCCCCCGGGTCGGCCGCTTGGGACCGAGCCGTCGCGGCCGGCTTCCAAGTCATGACCGCTGACGCTGCCGCTGCTATCGGTGACATCATCATGATGCTGGTGCCGGACCAGACCCAGAAGGTCGTCTACGAAACGGCCATCCGCGACAACCTCAAGGATGGCGAC
>FWPV01010737.1_pt1 | contig 14858 bp, 14 predicted proteins | sample 2228371 | NCBI WGS metagenome assembly FWPV01 (sample SAMEA103939776, study PRJEB20133) | metagenome
CGCGAGTTCGCGGTCTTCCCGCCTCTGGTGCTCGACCGGATCAGTGCCGACTGGGCCCTCAGGGGTGGTAACGATCTCTTGGCCCACTACACCTATGCCACGAGATCGGAGGGGATGGGGTGGCCGATCTCCTCGTAGGCCTGAAGGAGGCGTCCGCGGAACAACCGGTCGAACAGAGGATCGTGGGGCGTGGAGTGGTGGGGGCCATACCACCAGAACCAGTCGCTCCCTTCGGCGATGAGGAGGTGTTCCCGGGCCCGCGTCCGGCCGGCCCCTGGCGCCGCCTCGGCCACGGCGGCCTGGGCCCGAGTCAGCTGCGCCCAGGCCGCATTCTGGGCGGGGTGGCCGATCCAGGTCCGGAAATCGGCGTCGATCCACGACCCGGGCCACAGATCGTTCACCACCGCCTCTGCCCCGAACCGATCGACGTACCCCGAAACCGTGGTCGGCACGATATCGGGCTCGTCGCGGAGGCGGCGGTAGAGGGACTCGAAGAATGGCCGGCCATTGCGGTCATAGAACTCCCAGGCGTTCTCCCCGTCCATGGCGACGAGGACGAGCGGGGGGCGCGCTCCGCGCCAGGCCGCGCCGATCCGCTGCAGGCGCTGGGCGAGGTCCGCGGCAGCCTCGGCGGGCGGCCAGCGGTGGTAGTCGAACCCGATCAGGTTCGAGAGGTACGTGTCGCGAAACAGGATCGCGATCCCTCCGTCTCCAGCTGGGAACCACCACGGCTGGTGCAGTTCCTCCCGCGACGGCGACCGGCCAAGCGACCGGGCGAGGATCGCGCCATCGGTGGCGATCCAGCGCACGCCCGCTTGGGCGAAGAGCCCGGCTGCCTCAGCGCTCACTGCCCCCTCTGCCGGCCACATCCCCTGCGGCCGCCGCCCGAACATCCTCTCGTGGTGGTCGAGGGCACGGCGGACCTGGTCCTGGGCGTCGTCCGGAGCGGAGAAGGGCGGGAGCTCGTCGTGGGGCTGGGACCGTCGCGCGGCCGCCGTGTCCACGAGGAGGGGGAGGATCGGGTGGTAGAACGGCGTTGCCGTGAGCTCGATCGCCCCGTCCGCGGCGAGGCGGCGGTAGCGGGGAAGGACCTCGGCTACGATCTGGAGTTGCCTGTTCTCCAGCGCCGCAAGGTCCGCCGGAGAGAACGCTCCTCTCTCCCAAAACTCCCGTAGGCCTGGTTCCGCGTCCAGGACGGACTGCCCGAGCCAGGCGAGGAGGGACCACCCGAGGAGGGTTCGTTCCCCGTCCTCCCCCTCTGCGGCACGGATCCGGGCGAGGTCAGGGGCGGGAAGCCCCCGGCGCGCCACCGGGAGCGGGACGTGCCCCGCCCGAAGGTCGGCCAAGGCATCTCGATCCCCCTGGGACGGGAGGTAGCGATCGGTGAGCGTTCCCGCCGCGTAGCGGGCGAGCTGCTCGGTGAGGGAGGGGGTGAAGTTGACCGTGACCGGGACCGGCCAGCGCTCCAGCCAGGCCGCCATGTCTGTATAGTCCTTCGCCGCGCGGAGGCGGGTCCAGGGGAGGAGGTTCACGGCCTCGCCCGGGAGGGCGTACCACGGCTGGTGCATGTGCCACAGGAACGCGACGTGGACCTGGGTTGCCATGGCGGGGAATGGTAGCCGGGGCGGGTCCCCGAGCCAACGGCGCTCTTGGCGAAAGCGGGGCCCACCGCTACCATCCCCCTCATGGCCGCTGACGGCTCCCTTTCCGCCAGCGGGTGCAACGGGGCCAGATCCTCGATTTCGACTTTTTCCCCAGACGTCCCGTGAGCTCGCAGCGTTCCCCCAACCGAAGGAGCTGTGGCGACACGCCTGAGCTCAACCCGATGTAGGCCTGCTGCGAGACCGGCCCGGAGATCGGTTTCCGCCGCTGATTCGCAAGCCGCGAGGAAAAGATCACCAAGCTCGAAGCCCACCTCGCCGACCTCCAAGTCAAGGCAAAGGCCGCGCCGGGCAAGCTGACCTAGCGGCGCGGAGCGGAGTAAGCTTGACCGACCACCCGGAGCGGGCGGGGCCAGCCTCCCCGGCCGGGTGGGCCCCGTTGCCCATGTCCACTGAACGGAACCTGAGACTACGAAGAGGCGCCCTGGCCGAGCTGGCTCTGCTCTTCCTCAAGCTGGGCACCGTGTCGTTCGGCGGCCCGGCGGCGCACATCGCGCTCATGGAGGAGGAGACCGTCGCCCGGCGGAAGTGGTTTCCCCGGGCGCAGTTCCTGGACATGATCGCCGCGACGAACCTCATCCCCGGCCCCAACGCGGCGGAGATGGCGATCTGGATCGGCTACCTCCGCGCGCGGTGGTCCGGGCTCCTCGTCGCCGGGCTGGCGTTCATCCTCCCCGGCGCGCTCCTCTCCTCCCTCCTCGCGTGGGCCTACAGCCGCTACGGCGCCCTCCCCGAGTTACGGCACGTGCTCGGGTACGGCGTCCACCCCGCGGTGCTGGTGATCATCCTCGCCGCGGCGGTGCGCCTCGGCCGGTCCGCGCTCGCCCAGTGGTGGTGGGGCCTGTGGACCGGCGCCGGGTTCGCGCTCGCCCTGCTCGGGGTGGATCCGGTGTGGGTCCTCCTCGGGGCGGGAACGCTCGCCGTCCTCCGCCGGGCCCTGGTGCGCATTCCGCCGGCCCTGTTCGCCCTGGGCGCCCTGATCGGCGAGGGCCTCTTCCCAACCCCCACCGCGGGTGCGGTGGGGTTGTTCTTCCTCAGGGTGGGGGCGCTCCTGTTCGGGAGCGGGATGATGCTGTTCGCGTTCATCGAGCGGGAGATCGTCGGTCGCGGCTGGCTCACCGCGGGCCAGCTCACCGACGCCATCGCCGCCGGGCAGGTCACGCCGGGACCGGTGCTCTCGTCGGCCACGTTCATCGGGTGGCTCCTCGCCGGCCCGGGCGGAGCGGCCCTGGCCACGGGCGCCGTGTTCCTGCCCGCGTTCCTCATCGTCGCCTTCCTCGGCCCACTCCTCCCTCGCCTGCAGAAGCGGCGGGGAGCTCGCGAGTTCCTGAACGGCGTCTCGGCGGCGGTGGTCGGGGTGATCCTCGCCGTCACGGTCCGGCTCGCCCTCGGCGTGCCGTGGGACGTGGGAACAGCGCTGTTGCTGGCAACGAGCGCGGGCCTCGTGTTCCTCGCCAAGTGGCCAGCGTGGAGCGTGGTGATCCTCGGTCTGGCTGTCGGAGGGTTGAGATATCTCGCGGGATAGAGAAAGGGGGCGGCCGTTTGGCCGCCCCCTCGATGACCGTTTACCGCAGGACGCGCGGGTTATCGCGCCGCCGCGTGCGGGCACACTTCTGGCAGTAGACCGGGCGATCGGTCTTGGGCTCGAAGGGGAGCTCCTCGATCTTGGTGCCGCAGTCCGCGCACGTGAGCCCCAAATGGCTCACGTTGTACATCTTGCGCCGCTCGAAAGTCATGTCGCCTCCTTACCGTGGGCCGATAGAGAACTCCTCGAACCAACGATACCCGGAGTGTACCCGGTTTGAGCCGCCGTGCCAGGACACGCGGCCCAACCGGTGGCCCTCCAACCCACCTCCCCCGCGCGGGCAGGAGTACAATGCCGCCGGAGGTGGTTGGGCATGGGGAAGGTCATCCTGTGTGTTGTCGTGCTCGTAGCGGGGGTCGGGGCCGCAGCCAATGCGGTGGAGATCGACTACCTCGGCCATTCGTGTTTTGCGCTCCACGTCGAGGGGGGCCCCACAGTCCTCATCGATCCCTACGCAACATTCCTTCCCTATCCCGCCCTTCCCAAACCCGCCGACGTGGTGCTCATCACCCACGGGCACATCGATCATTGCCCGTACTGCTTCGGGGAGAAGGAGCGGGTGGCAGGCGATCCCACCGTCGTCTGGCCGTTCGGACAGGACGGGCGGGTCCGCGAGGGACGGTGGCGGATCACCCCGGGCGTCACGGTGGACTTCGTGGAGGCATCCCACGTCACCGCGGGGGGAGGAGGCCAGGGCTTGGTGTGCCTGTTCAGCTTCGAGCTCGGGGGGGTGCGGTTTGCCCACCTCGGCGACGTCGGGACGACGTTGACGGAGAGCCAAATCCAGGCCTTGGGAGACGTTGCGGTGCTGTTCATCCCCGTGGGAGGGGCGTACACGATCGGTCCCGAGGAGGCCGTGGCCGTCATCAACCAACTCCCCACGGTGCGGATCGTCGTTCCCATGCACTATTTTGTGGACGGGTACTGCCCATGGCCCCTCGCCCCGGTGGACGCATTCCTGGCTGCAGTGGGAAAGTCATGGCCCATTCATCGGATTGGATCGGAGGCTACGGTCACCGCCGACGCGCTGCCGGAGAGCGTCGAGATCTGGGTGATGACGTTTGCGGAGGAGTAGTGGCTGCGCGGGGTGTCAGGGCGCCACCGGGGGGCTGGCCCTGCGTGTGGCAGGAGGTAGAGCGATGCGGAAGGCTTTCCTTATTCTGATCGCGATCGTCGTTGCCGGGGGGACCCTCGCCGCCCGTCCTCCAAAGGAGGCGGTGCTCGCCGAGGTCGTGACAGGGCTCGTTGGAGCGTTCGCCGGCTTCTACGCAGGGTGGCAAGCGTCGCTCGCCCTCGAGGCTGCGTTCCCAACCGAGGCAGATTGGATCGGGCAGCTCAACGTGGGGATCGTGTTCGGGGGGATCGCCCTCGGGGCGAGCGGCGGGGTCATGCTCGGTGGGGCCCTGTTCGGTGTGGAGGGGAACCTGCCCCTGTGCCTGATCGGCGGGTGCCTCGGGCTCGGTGCCGGAGCGCTTGTCTCGATCCCGCTCTACGCCGTAGCCGGGCTCGATCTCGATATGCTCCTCGTCCCGGCAGCTGCGGTGGTAGGGGCGGTGTGGGGGTTCAACCATGGGGCCACTCCCCGTTGACCCCCTGGGTGAAGCTGAGGAGGGACGGATGAGCGACCTCCGGTTCGTGACGTACTGCGGCCTTTACTGCGGGTTGTGCACAGCGCGGTCACGAATTCCTGCGCAAGCGAGCGCGTTGCGCGAAACGATCGTCAAGGAGGGGTACGACGACTGGGGGCAAGAACTCCCCAACTTCCGGGGGTTTCGGGCATTCCTCGACCACCTCTGCGACCCGGATCGGTCGTGCCCAGGCTGTCGCGAGGGCGGGGGGCCGCCGTTCTGCGGGATCCGCAAGTGTGCCCAGGCGCGGGGGATCCCAACCTGCCCCCAGTGCACTGACTACCCGTGCCATCGCATCGCGGCCCTTGCCGCGGGCTACCCGACCCTCATTCCGGACGGAAGGCGCATGCAGGGGATCGGGGTTCCGGCGTGGGTCGCCGAGCAACAGGAGCGAGCGGACACCGGGTTCTGCTACGCCGATATCCGTTGCCACCCCTACGATATCCCCACCGACTGAGGGCCGCCGGGCCCTCGGAGGTGAGACGGGCGGCGAGCACCGTCATCCCGCTTTCATGGACCAGCGGGGGCCGGTGCTGACCAGGGGGTCAACGGCCCGGTCAGCTGTGTCCGCCGATCCCACGGCCAGGAATTACGCTACCACAGGACAGAGGGCACAACCGACTCCAACGCATCCTCGACCGCATCGTCGAGCTCCCAGAAGAAGTCGAACCCAGTGAGGCGCTCCACCGCGTCAACGCTTGTCAGGAACGCCACCGCGTCCCTACCGTCCGGGGCGAGGTTGGGGATCACAAACCCCAGGAACCGCGGCGTCCCGTCCAGGAGATCGACCACGATCATGAAGAACGCGTCCGGGATCTCCACGCCAGAGGGAAGGTACGTCCCCTCCTCGTCGAAGATCGGCCCCACCGTGACCCAGATCTCCTCGAACGCCGCGGCGTACTCCCGGGCGATCGTCTGCTCGAACGTGGCCCACAGCCCCCGATTGAGCGACGGGTTCTGCGGGCACACGTTGCTCATCAGGAACGTCTGCCGTTGCGCCTCTGCTCCGTAGCAGACCCCGATCGCGTAGTTGGGCGCCATGTGCCCCCGGTCGTACCCGCTGTGGGTGTACATGTCGTGGCTAACCTGCGCCTGGGTGCGGAAGTCCACGGAAAAATGGCTCGGCCGCTTGTCGAGCACCGGCTCCTCGACGTGGAACACGCGGTAGCACACCCACAACGGGTTTCGCCGCCCATCTGAGTAACCAACGATGAACCCACGGTTGAGGAGGACCGTGATCTCGTTGTCGCAGGCGAGCGAGCGGGGGAGCCCAGCGAAGGCCACGTCCCAGTAGTCCGCCGCCCGAAGCGGGTCCGACGCCGCAACCCACAGGGTTACGGCCGCGACAAGAACCGAGGACAGGACACCCAAACGCAGGAGAAGTAGCCGCATGCCCCGCCATCATAGCGCACCCAGACCCGAGAGTTTGCCCGCCGGAGTTCGCCGTCGTACGATGGACGAACCAGCGGCCCAGGCCGGGCTCATCCGCGCGATCCGGTTCAGGATCGCCGCTGAGCTGAAGAAGGTCCTCGACGACTTCGTCGTGGTCCCCCGCCACATGGAGGGGAAGGTCGGGGCGGCATTCGCCACTTCCGCTCACTCCAGCGGGGGGAAGGAGACGACGATCCTCGCCATCCACCAGGCGCTCCTGATCTACGGGATGATCGTGCTGGGCGATCCCCTCGACGCTGGTGGGCACTACGGCGTCGCCTGCGCCGGGGCACCCGACGCGGCGACGCTCGATGCAGCGCGCAAGCTCGGGGTCCGCGTGGCCCGCACCGCGCGGAAGCTCGTCGCGTGAGCGAGGCCCGACCGAGCGCGGTCGCGGGCCTTCCTCCGCACCAACCGGGGGTAGGGAACCCACGCTGCGTCACACGAGGAGCTTGCGCAGCCCGAGGTCGAGGAGGAAACAGCACGCCGCAGACCACAGGAAGGCCCGGCCGATCGGAAGCCAGTCCCGCCCCGCACCTGGCGGAGGAGGGAGGATCTCATCGCGCACAACCTCGCCTGCGGAGATGCGCGCAATCTCGCGCAGAGCATCGTGATCGGAACCGAACGCGGCCAGCTCGGCGGGGTAGGGGAGGGCGACAGGGAACGTGCCGCCGTACCGGCCGGAGGGCTCGGCTACGGTGAGGACGTAGACCCCGGATCCGGGCGCGGGGAGGGAGGCCTCGTACCGGCCGGGTGCGGTCTGATCGAAGGGGAGCGACCACGACCCGCCCGGGCCGACGAGCTCGCCGGAGAGGGCGAGGCCGTTGACCCACCTCCCGCCCTCGCTCGCCTCCACCCCGAGGCGGAGGGTGGCTCCGCGTACTTCCCAGTCCACGCGCACCACCTGCCGCTCGCCCCACAGGAGCCCAAGGAGGATCCCCCATAGCTCCCCCAGCTGCGGCGAGGTGAGCCAATGCCGCGTCCAGATCCCGGAGAGATCGGCGTTGAGCACCGCAACCTGTCCTAGACCGAGTTGCCACCGCGCGAGCAGCGGATCCCCCGCCGGGGAGAGGAACGCCACATCGGCGGTGGGCTTGGGGAACGTAAGGGTGTACCCGGCGAGCGCCGGGAGCGCCCCGGAGAGGGGGAACGCCGCCGCGCCGGGGCCGGGAAGGACCGGGGTCGCGGCCTCCACGAACCGGGGCCGGGCCACGCGCTCCGTCTCCTGGACGAGCACCGGGCGCAGGTCGCCCATCGAAGCCAGGACGTAACTTCGCCCACCGCCGAGGCCGGAAAGCTCGCGCAGGACCTCCATGTCGGCATCAGCGCCGATGGCGATCGTCGTGACCCCGATTCCGGCCTCAGGCACCGCGGACCGCAGCTGGGCGAAGATCTCCTCGTCCACGATCGTCTTCCCGTCAGAGATCACGATCGCATGCCGCACGCGCACGTCGAGGGGCAGAAGGGCCTCCACGGCCGCGGCGAGGGCGGGGAACACGTCCGTGCCCCCGCTCGCGGTGAGCCCGCGCAGGGCCGCGAAGAGGGCCTCCCGCACCTCGGACACGGGGCCGGGCTGGACGAGCCAGTGCGGCCAGCGGTCAAACGCGATCGCGCCCACAACGTCCTCCCACGGCATCACCTCCACCGCGGCGGCGGCCGCCTCCTTGAGGAGGTCGATCTTGACCACGCCCTCGGCCATCCCGGACATGGAGGCGGACCGGTCGAGCACGAATACCACCGCCGCCGTCGCCTCCTGGATCCGCTCGGGAACGGTGTAGGTCACGGGGAGGACCTCCTCCACCGGCCCCAGGTACCCGGCCACGGCGCGGCGGCCCTGGACCACGAGGAGCCCTCCCCCGCCCGCCACGTAGGAACGGAGGGCAGTGAGGGTCCGCGGACCGAGCAGGCCCAGCGGATGGTCATCGAGGATCACGAGGCCCACGCCAGCCAGATCCTCGGGGGCGAGGGAGGTCCGGCGGTGGAACGGGACCTCAGCGACGGAAAGGAGATCGTCCACCGCGCTCGGAGCGGGCCCGACGACGAGGACCGCGGCGGCCTCGCCTACGGCCACTCCCCAGCTGAGGGCGTTGTTCCCCGCGATCCCGTCCCCAGCTGCGCTCACCTCGACGCGATAGGTATGGAACCCAACGTCCGGGGGCCGGTCGGTGAACGAGAGGTGGGTCCGCCCGGGAGGGAGATCGATGGCCAGGGCGCAGATCTCCTCACCTCCGCGGTAGAGGTGGACCGCAGCCGCGGTGGGCTCGCTCGCCTCAATGGCCACGTCCAGGGTGATCGCGCCCAGGGGCGCCTCCGCCGGGCCGCGGAACTCGGCCACCCGCACGAGGTCGCCCCGCCCCACGGGGTAGACGTGGACGGGGATCCCACGGGAGCGGGCCCGGCTCGCGGCGGCAAGGGCGTCCCCGGACGTGGCCCGGCCGTCGGAGAGGAGGACGATCTGGGTCGGCCCATCGGGGGCAAGGGCAAGGGCGAGATCCACCGCCGCTCCGATGTCGGTGCCCGCGGGGCGGACCGCGCCTCCGCTCGGGACCTCGCCCACGAAGGGCCAGCGGCGGACTTCAGCTCCGTCTGCGAACTCGATCACCCCGACCTCCCCCCCACGCACCAGGACGGAAGTGGCGAGGTCGGCAAAGGCGGACGCTGCCTCCTCGCCCACGCTCGCCGAGCGGTCGACGAGGAAGATCACCGCCTCCCCGGTCCGGCGCAGGGCGACCTCGGGACCGGCCAGGGCCAGGGAGAGGAGGGCCAGCGTGACCGCCCGGCCGAGGAGGGCACGCCGGCGGAAGGAGAGGGCGGCCACGGCCAGGGCAGGGATGAGGCCGGCGAGGGCCCACGGGACGAGGAACCGCATCACGCCCCCCTCCGCAGGGCAAGGCCCCACTCCGCAACGAGCAGGATGAACGCCCCCAGGGCGACCCACGGCCAGGCGACGAGGTCGGCGAGGGCTCGGGCCTCGGTCGGGCCGGCCCCCACCGCGGCGCCCGCGGGGAAGGACTCATCGTAGGGCACGTTCACCGCGAGAACCTCCCGCCGCCCCTCGCCGACGAGCTCATACAGCCCGGGCCGGTCGGGGACCCAGACCTCGCTCACCCTTCCCGTGGGGGTCACGACCTCCGTCCCCGGGGCGAGGGGCAGCGCCTCGCCCACGACGAGCGTTGGCCGGGAGCGATAGGGAAGGAGCCATGCGAGGACGTTGCGGAGGAGGATCGGGAAGTCCACCACTACGGGGAGGTTGGATCGGGTGAGGTCGAGCGCGAAGAGGGCCCGTCGCCCCTCCGTTTTCTCCCACCGCGCGAGGGCAGGCTCGTCCCCTACCCACAGGTCGACCACGGCGTCCGTGGGGAGCTCCGCGGGGTGTACCGCGGCGACGCGCCACCCCTCTGGCGCAATGTGGCGGAGGAGGGGTGAGTCCTCCCCCCGGATCGGACCCGCCGCTACAGGTGGACCCAGTTCCGCCTCGGGCGAGCTCGTTCCCACGAGGAGCAACGGCCCATCCGGGGACGCGGAGAGCGTGGTTCGCACCGCGACGAGAAGGTCCCATCGTCCTTGGGAGACGCGCTCCGCGGGGAGGGCCGCCTGGAGGGCCGCCCACAGGTAACGGTCCTCTTCCCCCACCCAGCTCACGCGGACCGTGCTCGCCCCCCCGAGCGCGTAGTAGCGCACGTTGTCCCATGGGAAGCCGTCCCCAGGACGGAGCTCCGCCCGCAGCCCCGGCTGAACGAAGCCAAGCTGGAAGATGAACAGGTCCTCGCTTTCCGGCGGGAGGAGCCGGGAGGAGAGGACGGCCCCTCCGCCAGCATGCACGGCCACCTGCACATCCTGGTAGCGTGGGGTGTCGTTCCGCACGCGGACGAGCGCCTCGTACCCCACCCCGTCGAGGGAGGGCCGAACGGAGAACGCAACGATCGCCAGGTTGTCCCGCGGCGGGAGGGCGACGACCTCCACGCCGGGGTCGCTGGGCGGATCATCGGTGACGACCACGGTGCGGGTGAACCCACCCGGGAGGAGGGCGAGGGCCTGTCCGAGGGGGGAACGCCCACCGAGGGTTGGACTGAAACCGCCGAGGAGGGCCGAGACCTCGGCCTGGTTCGCGGTACGAGGAACGAGGACCTGGGGCGGATCGGCCCACATCACAACCGCCCACGGCCCGGAGGACTCGGCGACGAGCTGCCGCACCAGCGAGAGGGCCTCGTCGGTCCGCCCCGCCATGGACGCCGACGCATCGAGGATGATCGCCGTCGCTCCGGCTGGCCGCGACACCCGAAGGTAGGGGTGGGCAAGCGCGAACGCGAACAGAACAACCGCTAGGAGTTGGAGGAGCAGGAGGAGATCGGACCGAGCCACCATCCGCTCCAGGTGGCTCGTCCGGTCAGGAGGGATCCTCTCCCACAGGAACAGTGCCGACACGGGATGCTCCCTCTCCCGACGGCGAAGAAGGTAGAGGAGTGCAACGCCCACCGCTGCCGCAACCCACGCCCACCCCCAAGGGACGAGGAAGCTCATCGGCCCCACCCCGCGAGGAGCTCGAGCGCGGCCTCGACCGGCGAGGTGTCGCTCCGGAACAGAAAGTAAGGGCTCGCCATCTCCCGGCAGGCGTCGGCCAATCCTTCGTTCCACTCTCGCAAAGCGTCACGGTAGGCGTGGGCTGCGCCGACCCCGAGGACGAGGGCCCTCCCGCGGCGGGTCTCCACGTCGAGGAGCCGGACCTCCCCCAGCCGGGGCGGATCGAGGTCAGCGCGCGCCAGGACCTGCGCCGCGGCCACGGCGTGGCGGCCATGGCGGAGGGCGAGGAGCCCGTCCCGGTACCCATCCGGGGAAAGGAAGTCCGAGATCACGACGCACAGGCCCGGCTCGGGCCTGGTCTCAACCCACGCGGTGAGGGATCCCGACAGGTCGGTCTGCCCCGCGGGGGACAGGCTGAGGAGCGACTGGAACGCGGTGGCGAGGGCGGTCCTCCCCCGTCGCGGGCGGGGGGCTGAGGCGGGACGGTCGCGGAACGGGCACAGGGCGAACCGGTCCTGCCCGCGGTACGCGACGAAGAGGAGGGCTGCCGCGAGCCGTTTGCTGAACAGGTCTTTCTTTCCTTCGGCCATGGACCGGCTCGCGTCGAGGAGGATGTACAGCGGCGCCTCGACCTCATGGGCGAACGCCTTCGTCACCAACCGCCGGTGGCGGGCGTACACCGCCCAGTCGATGAGCCGGAAGTCGTCCCCCGGCTGGTAGGGGCGGTGGTCGGCGAACTCAAGCGATGTCCCCCGACGGCGGGCGAGGTGCCCGCCGGGGAGGACGCCCCCCGGACGGCGCAGGGTGAGGCGGGCCCGGGCGAGGGCCCTCAGCTCCCCAGGAGAGAGGAGCGACTCGGTCATGGGGCGCGGATCGCCTTCCCCGCCTCCTCCACAAGCTCGGCGGCGGACACGCCGTCGGCGTCGGCACGGAAGTTGGGGATGATCCGGTGCACGAGGGCCGGCCGCAGCGCGGCCTGGATGTCCTCCACCGCGACATGGTACCGTCCAGCGAGGAACGCCCGGGCCTTGGCACCCCACACGAGGGCGAGGCTCCCCCGCGGGCTCGCCCCGTACTGGACGTAGCGCCGCACCGCCTCGGGTGCGGTGGGGCTCCCAGGGTGCGTCGCCAGGACCAATGCCGCCGCGTACTCCATGAGCGGGCGCGGCACGGGGTACTCCGCCACCACGGCCTGGGCCCGCCGCACCGCTTCCGCGGAGAGGAGGGGGTCGGGCAGGGCGATCCCTTCTCCCTTCGTGTTCCGACGCACGATCTCCACGAGCTCACGCTCGTCGGGGAACCCGACCTCGGCCTTGAACAGGAATCGGTCCACCTGGGCCTCGGGGAGGGGATAGGTACCCTCCATCTCGATCGGGTTCTGGGTGGCAAGCACGGTGAACGGGTTCGGCAGGGGATGGGTCTCGGTGCCGATCGTGGCCTGCCCCTCCTGCATCGCCTCGAGGAGCGCGGACTGGGTCTTCGGCGTCGCCCGGTTCACCTCGTCGGCAAGCACGACGTGGGCGAACACCGGGCCGGGCAGGAACCGGAACCCATCTTCGGAGAACACGTTCGTGCCCACGATGTCGGCGGGCATGAGGTCGGGGGTGAACTGGATCCGGGAGAACGAGAGCCCGAGCGCGCGGGCCAGCGCCCGCACGAGGAGGGTCTTTCCGAGCCCGGGTACCCCCTCGAGGAGGACATGCCCCCGAGCGAGGATCGCCCACAGCGCGATCTCGACGACCCGTCCCTGGCCGACGATGACCCCCGCCAGCCTCCCCTGCAGGGCCTTGAACGCTTCCTGGGCCTGAGCCAGATCTTCCTTGGTGATCACGGGTTCCCTCCAATGAGTTCGAAGTAGCGCCGTACGAGGTCGCGGAGCTCAGGGGGGATCCCTCGGGCGCGGAGGACGACCTCCACCTCCTGCGGAGTGAGGGCGGATGCAGCCTGGGCGGCCGAGAGCGGCTCCCCGGGGATCGCGGGGACGAGGTACGACCGCAGCGGGCCCTCCTCGCCTGCGGTGGGGACCCGCTCCACCTCCGCTGGGGGCGAACCCCATTCCCCATCCGGGCCCGCTTCAAGCGGCTCTCCGCCTGACGTGCCCGGGGCATCGACCCCCTTCCCTCCCTCATCCCTCCACCCCTCGTTCCCGATGGCGCTCCTCACGTCCCCCTCCCCGGGGAAGAGGTCGGGCTCCACCCCCTCGGTCGGGACGCCGGGCCGGGAGCCGGAGCCGGAAGGGAGGGCACCCGAGACGGGGGGCAGCCCCTCGCCGGCCCGCTCCGCCGCATCGAGCACGGCCTCCACAGCCTGGGCCGCCTCCGCCGCTGCCCCCTCGTTGCCCTGGTCGAGGAGCTCCTCGACCCGCTCCCGGAGGTCCTGGCGCGCCACCCGCTCCGCGAGCGGGGCGAGCTCGGCCCGCTCAGACGGGGAGATGCCCCCCGGCGCGGCAGCGGTGATCCGCTCCGCGAGCCGACGCAGGAGCCCCTCCTCCGTGGCGAGGCGGGCGATGACCTCCTCCTCGGAGAGTCCGTCCGCGAACCCGTCCTCCAGGCCGAGGACCGCGGCGAGGAGGTCCTGGTACGGCGAGTACCCAGGGAGATCGGCCAGCGCGGGGAAGCTCGGGACGGCGGATGGCCGCGCGAACTCCTCCGCCTCCGGCCCCGGGGAGGCGGTCTCCGCAACGAGGGTCGGCCCGATCACAGGCGCGGCAGGAGGCCGAGGGGGTTCACGCGCGGGGAGGAACCCCACCGCGAGGGCGAGCCCGCACGAGAGGGCTGATGCCGCGATCTCCGCTGGGCCGGCCACGAGCCGCCACGGCCGCCTCCCCGCGGACTCGATCTCAGCGAGGAGCAGCTCGCGGAAGGCCGGGGTCCCGCGGCGGGCAAGCACGGCGAGGGCGGCCAGCCTCTCCCCGACCCCCAGCCTACGCCCCGCGCGCAGCAGGAAACGATCCCAGGTCAGGGGCCACGCCCCGCCGGAAGCGGCGAGGAGAGGCACCGTGAGCCACACACCAGCGGGGAGCACCGTTCCCACGCTGCGGCCGACGAGGATCGCGGCGAGGACCGCCACCGTGCCCGCCAATCCGGCCCGAACCCCGTTGCGGATTCGGGCCCATCGCCTCACCTGGCCGAGAACCTTCTCTCCGTCCACAGCCACGCTCCGAGGGCCCCGAGGTCAAGCGCTCCATAAAGGACGATCCCCCACCACCCCACGCGCGCCCCGGCCCACAGCCCGCCCACCGCCACGAGCGGGCTCAGGGGGAGGCCGGTGAGACCGGGGAGGAAGACGACGAGGAGGAGGGTGCCGTACTTCAGCGCGAACCGGAGCCCATCCGAGTGTACCGCTGCGCCAATACCGTGGCCAGCAAGGGCCCAGAACACGCCGTAGACGCACAGGAAGAGGAGGATCCCCCCAAACGGGATCACGGGAAGCCCCAGCTCCACGCGGTGGATAAGGAGGAACGGGAGGACGAGCGCCAGCCCAAACGCGACCAGCCCCACCAGCCGCCCCACCTTCCGCCAGAGCGGGTACGCACCATACCCGTGCTCCGCCTCCCCGATCTGGAGCGCGAGGAACCCGAGGAGGAACGCCACCGCTTGGGGGAGAAACGGCCCCCGGACCACCGTGGTGAGCGCGTCCGGTGCCGACCCCGGCCAGAGAAGGGCAGCGGCGAACGCGGCCCCGGAGAGGATCGCGAACGCGTGGTACGGGGTGACGAGGCCCTCCGCGAACCTAATCACGCGGCTCCCATCGCAAGCGGTAGGTCGAGAAGGCGACCCCGCCCCCGCGCTCCTCGGCCCAGTCCACAGACAGACGGTCCCCCTCCGCCGCGCGGATCGCCGCGAGGAGCGGGGCGAACCCGGCGTCCACCTCGACCCTCCCCTCCGGGCCCACCCCCACTTCCTCCCCGCCCTCCACCCACGCTGGGCCATACCGCCACAGGACCGCGGCCTGCCCCGCCCCGAGCGAGACCCGCGTCCGGGGTCCCTCCCCCCCCCAGCACCACTCCACCGCCGCCACCACCCGCTCCCC